>OIZV01000348.1_pt1 | contig 25384 bp, 27 predicted proteins | sample 1588681 | NCBI WGS metagenome assembly OIZV01 (sample SAMN03283281) | human gut metagenome | biome: human-associated habitat; material: feces | host: Homo sapiens | place: Peru | collected 2012 | reverse complement strand
AACCTTATGGATAGTATTAGAAATACTATTAAGAGTGACAGTATGGTTGCTGATAAAGGTTTTGATAATAGACTTGTAATGTCTATTTATCAGGCTATTAGTGAGTATAAAAATCTTGGACAGACTGCTACGTCTGTAATGGCAAATGTTAAGAACGCTACCGAAACTGTAGTTAATACTAATACACAAGTAAATAATTCTGCAAAATATATTAGCACAGAATATCAGACATCTTTTGGAGCAGTTTCAAATGTTCTTCAACAAGCACGAGCTGAATTTGAGAGATTTGGTGAAGTATCAGTTGTCTCGAACAAGTCTGTTAAGGCGTTTGAGGGTGTTCCAGAACATTTTAAAAATTTTACTATTCAAGTTAAATCTGCAACTGGAGAAGTTCAGAAATTCTTTTATACTTTTGAAAATACTGGTGATAAACAAAATCCCGTATTTCAGTATATGCTTCAGAATATCAATGAAGCCGATGCAGGTGTTAAGAAGTTGGCAGATGATATTGCAAAAGCGAAAGCTGAATATATATCTAAACTTGCTGGATTTGAAAGTACAAATTCTCAGATTAAATCAGGATTATCTGCTGAAATAGCTAATGTTGTTAATGAAATCAATAAACTTGGAACGTCCGAGGGTTCAATTCAGAATTTAAAAGTTGCTTTTAATGGTTTAAATACATCGGCAAATAAGATAAAGGAAAATCTCAAAGCTACAGGAGCATCTTTAAATCCTGTTGATAATGCAATCAATAGATATAAAGAAATGGATAATACCATTCAGGATATATCTAATAAATTCAACCAGTTAAAGGTTGTACCCAATAATGCAACTGTACAGATTGAAGGATTAAAGAGTAAACTTGTAGAACTTCGTAATATTGAAGTTTCTGAGGGAAGAACTGAAAATTGGTCACAAAAATATCGTGAGTTAGCTATTGCAGTCAAGGAAGCAGAAACTAATGTTAAAAAATTGCAGTTGGCTGAAAAATCAGATAATTCATCTGCCCAGCAGCAATCTACTTACTATAACAGGATTTTTGAAAATCAGAAGTTAATTTATAATCTAAAAAAGCAACTTTTAACTGCAAATAGCGAAGAAACTATTGAACTTAATCGCCAGTTGACTAATGCACAAAAAAGAATATCTTATAGTGAAGAACAGTTAAAAAAGAAACAGCTTGAATCAGATGAATTAAAAAGGCAGAAAAACGAACTTGATAATATTTATTCCGCAGAATTAAAAATAGCAAATCTTTCCACAAAAGGAAATATGTTATCGGGAATAGACAAGACCATTACGAAGTTACAGTCTATTCCTAATCAGACTGTTTTTCTCAATAATTCTCAGAATAGTGGAGTTAAGCAATTACAAGCTGATATCCAGAATATAATCAATAAATATAATGAACTTCGTACAAAAATACAGTCTTTAAATGGAAATGATACAAATGCAACATCAAATTTAAGACAGCAAATGTTGTTACTTGCTACTGAGTTTGATAGGGTCAATACTTCTGCTAAAAATCTTAAAGCATCTATGTCTGCTGACAATTCAATGCAGAGACAAGCTCAAAATGCTGAGCTACTTGTTGAAAAGGTTAAGAAACTTCGTTCTGAAATTATAGCTTATCAAAATGCAAATACTAAAGCTATGAAATCCAATAGGACAAGTTCTAATGGTATTACATATTCTGCTGAAATTGATGCTATGCTTGCAAAACTTAAAACTGCTTCGAGTGTAACTGATACTGAATTTAAGAAAATAAGTGCAAGTTTTAGAAGTTTAAAGGCTGAAATTAAGTCTGTTGGTCTTGAGGGTGGAACAATACTTGGTAACTTATGGACTAACATTAAAAAGTTTTCAAACTGGATGGGTATTACAATGGTAACAGCCTCTATTGCAAGAGAAATTAGAGGTATGTTTACTGATGTTGCTGAACTTGATGAAGCGTTAATTGATTTAAGAAAAACGTTTGGTGGTACAGCGGAAGATTTACAAAAATTTTATTATGAATCTAATAATATCGCTAAACAGTTAGGTATTACTACTAAGGAAGTAATATCGCAGGCATCGGCTTGGTCGAGACTTGGTTCGGGGTATAACCTCAGACCGCTTATATAGAAATATATAAGACAATAGATAGCTTTTATCGGGAAACATCGTGAGAACGACAATTCCGAGGGCAAGATAAAGTATTATATAAATATGGCATAATTTAAAGTAAAAGAGGTGAAAATAATAGAATTAGTAAAAGAAGAATATAATAATCATAAGTATGGTAAATTAACAATTCAATACACGTACAAAGACGAAAACCGCAAGACAATATCGCATTGCATATGTGATTGCGGAAACATAAAAGACGCTTTATTTTATAATATACGTAAAGGTGCTACTAAATCGTGTGGTTGTATGGAAAAAGAATCACGATATGGAAGAAATCATACAGATATGTCGATAATAGGGAAAAGGTTTGGACGTTTAATAGTCGTTAATGTATCTAATAAAAAGGCATCTAATGGAGCTATTATGTGGGAATGTTTATGTGATTGTGGGAAAATTACATATTCAAACTCATCAAATTTAAAACGTGGGCATACAACGTCTTGTGGATGTGCAAAAAAGGATTTTATAGAATCTCTTAAATTAGATGTTATTGGTGAAAAATTTGGATGTTTAACAGTTATAAAAGAAGTTTATAACAAATCTTATGTTAGGCGTATGGTTGAATGTAAATGTGAGTGTGGAAATATTTGCATTTGTTCTATTAATGATTTAATAACTAATCATACATCATCATGTGGATGTAAATTTAAAAGCAAGGGTGAATCTCTTATTGAAATAATTTTAAAAGAATTAAAAGTTAATTACATACCACAATATAGATTTGATACTTGTAAAAATATAAGACCTCTACCTTTTGATTTCTATTTACCAGACTATAATATTTGTATAGAATATCAAGGACAACAACATTATCGTCCCATTGAATTTTGGGGTGGCAATGAAAAATTTGAAGAACGACAAAAACTTGATAAAATTAAATCTGATTTTTGTAAAAATAATAATATAAAATTAATGTGTTTGCCATACACATTATCGGACAATGAATTAAAAAATATTTTATATAATACTTTAAACCCGTAACGAGTAAGTTTTACATATAGTAATATATGTTTGCACGCTATCCGCAGAAAATATAGTTTTCTGATTCTATTTAGTCAATAGATGACCTAACGTTAAACGAGGGCGATGATATACTCTGCTCTGCAACTATAATCTAAATTAAATAATGAAATTGCAGAGGTAGGCAGAAATGACCTACCCCTTTTTATTTTAATAAAAAGAGTAACAAAAGGACAACACAACAGAAGCCGTAACATCACTTTCAAAAACATCATCAATTTTTGCAGCTATCTCTCCTGAAATGGATGTTGATACAGCAACAAATACATTAGTTAGTGTATTAAAAGCTTATGAAAAATATGGTTTGACTGCTGAAGATGCATTAGATGGTATAGCAAGTAAAGTTAATGAGATAGGTAATAACTTTGCTGTCTCAAATTCAGATATAGCCGAAGCCCTTCAACGTTCATCTGCTTCAATGGCAAGTGCCAACACGGATTTAGACCATACCATTGCACTTATTACAGCAGGTAACGAAATTGCACAAAATTCTGAGTCTGTAGGTAATGCTTTGAAAACTATTTCAATGCGTATTCGTGGTATGAACGAGGAAACCGAAGAACTTGACGGCACATTGCAAACTATAAGTGGCGATGTATATGAACTAACACACGGTCAAGTTTCTATAATGCAAGATGCTGATACTTATAAAGACATTTATACTATTCTTGATGAAATAAGTCAGATTTGGGATTCGTTGACGGACAAAGAACAGGCAACACTTACTGAGAAATTATTCGGTAAACAGCGTGGTAACATTGGTAGTGCTATTATATCAAATTTTGAGCAAGCACGAAAAGCAGTAGATACTATGGCTAATTCTGAGGGTGGAGCTATGCGAGAAATGGAAGTTATTATGGACTCTGTTTCTTACAAAGCAAACGAGGTAAAAGAAACCCTTGTTGGCATAGCTCAAGATACCATAACGCAGGACTTCTTAAAATCCGTTTTAGAAAGTGTAACAAGAATACTGAATACTCTTTCTGATTCATCATCCCCTTTTAAATTTATTCTTACTCAGATAGCAAATTTACTTGAACTTATAACAAAATTAACTGACAAAATAGGTTTAATTCCTACTATACTTGGTGGATTAACCCTTAAAAACGTAGGTGAACTAAGTCTTAAATACGCCCGTTTTCGCATTACCACTGACATAAGATGCGGAGAATGTAACACGTTTTAAAATAAGGTTGTCAAACTGCTGGGAAATGCTAAAGCTGTGTGACTACTCATAACAAGCATTATGAGAGTGAGGAAACTCGGAAACAATAACACAGATGGACTATGCTGAAATAAAAGCTTGATTTTATAAAGAAATCAAGTGCTACGGTCTGCATACTATATATAATAGTATAACAATGTATCATCAGCAACCAAGCCCTGTCGGGAGACATGGAAGGTTCAACGAGTAGACGGCAACTGCCTTGTGGTAAGGTAAAGGTGTACTCTAGCCTACAAGTAATTCTTGTAGTGGTTCTAAAGTAGATTATCCCCTACTTAGTTTTGACTTTCGATAGAGAGGTTGGGATAAATCTATCAAAATCACACAAAAGCATATGTCACATATTGTCGAAAAATCATATTGTATTACCTTAATTAATATGGTATAATTATAGAGTAAATGAATATAATTATGGAGGTATCTTTATGTCATATGTTTTTGCGCCAACTGAAAGCCATAAAAAAAGAGATGAAAGGAACTTTAGAACTATCATTGAGTATATAGGTTCCAAACAAACTGGAAAAGGTACACTAATTGCAAAAGGATTGAGATATATTAAAAAACAATTAGGATGCTCTAATACAACAATTAAATTCTTATATAAATCATCATTTAAAGTTATTAATCATAATTTTGAACAATATGGAGTATATGTTTATAGATATAATGAATATTGTCGTGGAATTTTGAGTATATTAATTGACTATATGTCACAGTATATAGTAGAAAATCCAAGCAATAGTCAATTAAATAGGGGTATGACAGATTCAGAAAAATTTGATTGGTTATTCTCTAACCAGTATAGAGCAATTGTATGGGTTGAAAATAACAATTATAAAGATCAATATGAAAAAGCAAAACAAATTATATCTATGTTGGAATGCTTAAAATGATACATATATGTTTTTGAAAGAAGGTGTTGCTTTTGAATTATATTAAATTTACGGATTGGCAGGAATTAGGGTTAAAGAAAGATATTGAACAGATTAACAAAGCTCTACAGAAAAAAGAATCTACGCTTATATCATTTTGTTGGGAAACTTTTTGTTTCTTTTCTGGTTTTATTATTACTTATAACATTGAAAATGAAGTTTATAAATATAGAACAATTATTACTTGTATTATCGCCGCCGCGATTCCTCTTTTTCTTATTGTATTTGGAAAGCTATTTGATTTTTGTAAAAAAGTACGTTTGGCAGAAAAAGGCTTATTAAATGTTTCCGATAAAATTGACATTTTTGATAATAAGATATGCTGTTTAACAATGATGAGTACATCATACGTTGATATGTTGGCAACAAGTTACAGTTCTATAAGCCAAAGCGAGCAATTATTTTTGTATCAAGAAATCAATTATTATATAAACAAATCTATAGATGAAATCTATTCAATGCAACCCATTGCTAAGAAAATATTTTCTAATAATTACGAAGAAGTAAAATCAAAAAGATTAATTTCTCTATCAAGATTATATACAATAATAGAAATTCTTGAACAATCAAGACCTATCACTCAAATGAATACTTCTGAAGGAAAAGTCAAAATATTGTTAAATCAATCAAAGTCCTATAATCCTATAGAAATAGAAATTGAGATTACACCTCAAGTTAAAGAAATCGTTGAATTTCAAAACTCAGTCAACAATAAACATCAGGAGAATTTAAACACTTTTAAAGATGTTATTGTAGCGCATTTTGGCAATCAAAACTTCTTTTAAAAGACCTACTCAATTAAGAGTAGGTCTTTATTGTTATATAGTATTTACATTTCCCCTATATCAAAACTTACTACCGCAATTATTGCATTTCCAAGTCTTGCCGTTGTCGCCCATACCAAATATACCAAACAGAGCTATCTTCCCTGCTTTATGAGCAATCGTAATTTTGGATAAATCTGTTGAACCACAAATCGGGCATTTGGGTATGTTGGGGAGTTGTGGAGTAGAAGATGGCTGCGTGTTGTGATTTGTTTGTTTGGGCAATTCTCTTTTGAACATATCAGGATGATATGACATCATTTTAATAAACGTTGGGTCATTATAGAACATTTGCTTTGCTGAGTTAGAAGCATTTTTATAATTTAAAATAATTGAATCATATGAATTTTTGTCAAGCAAATCAAGGCAATTACAAAAAGGACAGATTGTAATTTTATTATCGGATATTTCTTCACCACATTGTAAACAAATTTTACTGTTGCTCATAATCAATCTCCTTTGTTATTATATATGATTGTTTCAAAACTGCAATTATTTATATGGTATTTGAGAACTCATGAAAAACACTTTCTTACATTATACATCACATTTCAAAATATGTCAATATTTATCAAAAAAAATAATTAAACCTGTCAAAAAACAGCCGTACAAACAAGCATATCATACCGAAAAATATTAATTGAGCGGGTTCATATGCTTGTTTTGGGTGCTTGCTGTTTTTATATAAAAAACTGATTTTATTGGAAAGGAGGCGTATTTTTTGCTTGTACAGAATTTGAACACGGCAAACTATTTTAAAGTAGAAGGGAGAATCAAAAATTGCAGAGACGTAAACCGCAAGTACAAGGGAATCGTATTTTCAGGCTAGGCTCAGAAAAATCCATAATTGAATTATGGTTGTCACAGGGTGGCATTTACAGCAAAATTTACGACAAATCATGCATCAACAAACTAAAGATAAGTTACCGCAATGGTACTTGGATAAATCCCCTAAGAATTTAATTCTTTCAAACGACATTGACAGCCTTTTGAGTGTTAAGCTTCTTGAACGGGTCAATCCTGAATGGAAACTCAAATATTTCTATGATTTTGACAGTGGATTGTATTATATAGGTGACGGCAAAGGGAAAAAGAGTGAAACAGTCGGTGTTGATATTGCACTTGATATTTACGATCTTATGACCTTTGATAACCATGTCACAAGCGATGACGGAAATAATATCAATCCGAATTCAATAAATCTGAATAATATTTGTGGTATAAATTCAAGCAATTATTCAAGAAAATACTGCGGTTCAACGGCACTTCTGATATATAGCTTATATGACATTCCGCTTCCGAAAACGGATATGGGAAAGGCTCTTTTGTTGGCGATTGACAGCACATATATAAGCTATTATAATCCTATTGAAAAGAATCGTCCTGAATGGCTGGAGATACACAAACACTGGATATGTGATATTCTCGGTTTTCCTGAATTATATGAGCTTGAAAAGAAGCACACAAAAGCAGACTTTGACAAATTTTCTTATGTAAATAAAGCGGAAATTCAGGTCATTGATGATATGAATGACGGAAATTACACGATGTATTATGATCTGAGATATAAGGATGATGTTGAAGAATGTTTAGGAATACCGCTTGATATTCCTTATGAACAATTCAGATTGATACGTTCTGTTAAAGCTAAACAACAGTTCCTTGACGGCAAACACAAGGGTGATATTGCTGAAGGAAAAAGGCTGATGTCATTTGCTATGACGGGAAAGAATCATTGCAACTATTCTGTAATAGTTTGATATTAAGGGCGGTGTTTCCGATAATTCGGGAATATCGCCTATTTTTTGAGGTGAAAAATAATATGAAAAAGAAGATCAGGCAGGAAGAAATATACGCTTGCAGACGGTGCGGAAAAGAAAAATCAAGGGCATTCTTTTTCAAATGCAGCATTGACAATCATACAATGATTTGCAGGGATTGTATATCCGATAAATATGAAGACCTACTCAAAAGAACGGGAAAAAAGAATGCATTGTTTATCTGCTGTCATTATCTTGATATTCCTTTTTATGCTGAGATAGCAGACAGTCTGAAAACGGGCGAGGGAATAGGTGAGTATGTAAGGCAGTACAACATTAAGCAATACAATGATATGAATTTTGAGGACAGCATGATAAAATATCCGCTGAATTTTGACAGGGATTATTCTGTTCAGAATGAAAGGTACAGGATATGCGGTGTGCTTGATAATATTCAGTCAGCGATAAACACGGCAATGCTTGAGATAAAAGGGGAATATCATAATGAAGTTTGATAATTTAAATAATCTTTTCAAGCATATAGAAAAACAAATACAAGATACTATGACACATGAAGTTGCGGATACCGTGAAGGATAATATGTCTGAAGCAGTGCATAAGTCGGTTTATGATGCTTATATACCTGAATATTACAGCAGGCGTATGAATGACGGTGGATTATCTGATATACGCAATTTCGATGTTACAGAAATTGATAATGGTATCATGGTCAGGGATAATGCTCCTCTGGATAATGGGCGCAATGATTATGACCTTGATGATATTATTGTTAATCATGGTGTACGGGGTTATCCACATGGAAGGGATTTTTATTCCGAGACTACTGAACAATTGGAAGAAAATGGCGATTATGAAAGGGCATTGAAAGCGGGATTGAAAAATAGAGGGATTGAGGTTGAATAAAAAGACTGCGTACACATTTCCATATGTACACAGCCGATGTTATCAGAATTTCTTTGTCTTGGGTGCAAATTGCGACAGCGGATTATACTGATCTACAACATTTGTAAGGTCGGATATATCAAACTGATAGTAATTATTCAGCATTTTCAGGGATTGATGACCCGTTATGCGTTTAAGAAGAAGCGGAGACATTCCATTTCTTACGCTGAGAGTTATAAACGTATGCCTGAACAGGTGAAGTGAATATTTATTGACATTCCGCTTTTTGCAATATTTTGTTATGCTTAACTGCAATGTAGTACGTTTAAGAGGTTCGCCGAAAATATTGCAGAATAGAGGTTCTTCAGGCAAACCGTTTCTGCACCTTACATATTCAAACATTATGATGTGAAGCGATGATGGCATAGGAATGATGCGTGGCTTGCGGTTTTTTGTATGCGTCAGGCTTATGATGCTGTTATCAAAATCAATATCTTTTATAAGCAGTTCACGAAGCTCTTTGGCTCTGATGCCTGTTGCGAGAAGAACGTTGATTATTACCCAGTTGCGATATTCAGCAAAGCTATCGTTTTGCGGACGTTTAAGAAGTATATTCAATTCATCATTTGAATATATTTCCTTGATATGTTCCTGTTCAACGCATTTTGTAAATTCGATATTATCCTTGATATAGCCATATGATACGCCGAATTTTATCACAGCCGATAGCTTGAATTGATATGAATTCACGGTCTGGGGTTTATAATTTTCAGTCAGATAGAATATGTAGCTATTGATAAGGTCTTGTGTGATGTCATTACATGAGAGATTTTCAGTGTTACACCAATCACTGAAACGCTTTGAGGCATAAGAATACCCTGCAACAGTTTCGGGAGCAAGATTTTTCTGTTTGCATGAATAAAGAAACAAATCAGTCATTGATGCAAATGAAACGTCTGCTTTCTTACTGTTTGCAGGGTTTTTCCGTGTTTTTACAAGTGGTTCTGTTGTGCGTTTTTTCATGATAAAGACTACCTCCAAATTGGAAAATAAGTGGTCATCTATTCACAAAAATGCACTGAAAAATACTGATTTTTTGTCAGCAGAAATTTTCACAAACCACGCAGATCAGGGATTTTCTTATTCCCACTCAATAGTAGCCGGGGGCTTGGTCGTAACGTCGTACACAACTCTGTTGATGGATTTTACCTCGTTTACTATTCTGTTTGAAACAAGTGCAAGGGTCTCGTAGGGGATACGGGAGAATTCGGCGGTCATGAAGTCTGAAAATATAACAAAAATCCAGTAATTATATTGTGCATATACAACAAAAAGTGGTTATGTACTTGGTGGGAAACCATGTTGTTTTTTGTGTGATAGGTGGCTCTGTTGTTATTATATCACATTGAAAGACTACTTGCAATACCTTATTGCAGTATTTTAAGGGTTTATTATTGATTTTGATGCGTTGAAATGTTCATAAAAATGCTTTTGTGCATTTTTCTTTTTAAATAAATAGAAACTTTTTTTATTGATGTTTTGGATTGAAAGAATATACTTCTAAATTAAGTATGTCACATATTATACGGAATATTATAATTCCACATTGCATTTTCATATCACGAACACTGTTCCTAAAAGTTGCAATCCAATCAAACATTAGTATTCATCGGACTTTCGGGACATTTATGCATAAATTTCAACACATTAATTCAACACTTTAGCGTGTTAAATAATATAGGCTTCATCGTCATTTCCTCGAAGGTGAATAAAAAGCAATCAATACATACTAAAATGATAGGAATTAATGAACATAGATATTCTGATTTCAAATTAAAAAATGTTCTCAAATCCTTTATTTAAGCTATTTTCAGTGCATACATCTATCTTTGATACGAACACAAATGCCGAATTTAAAAGTGCTTTATATGTCAATTACAAGCCATTCCATGCGAAAATATCCGCAAGATGGCTATAAATCAAGGTTTCCAAGCATTACACAGTATTTTTCGCCGTCAAGCTCACCGAATGCTGATAAACACAATAACAAAGGCTGATACTTCCATAACAAGAGGTATCAGCCTATTTTTTTTACCTACTCCCGTATTCCTTGATGAGTTTATCCAGTGTTACCCTTGAAACTCCTATCTGCATAGCAAATTCGACTTTGTTTATCTCACGCATTATATATGACTTGTAATATTTATCAAAGTCAGGGATTACTTTAGGTTTACGTCCTTTATACACGCCGTTTCGCTTTGCAATGGCTATACCTTCACGCTGACGTTCAAGTAAATTGCTGCGTTCAAATTCGTTTATTGCTGCGATCATTGTCAGCATAAGCTTTCCTGTGGGTGTTGATGTATCAATATTTTCCTTATTGCTGACAAGGTGGATTCCTTTTGCTTTGAGTGTTTCCACAATTTCAAGCAAGTCCTTTGTACTTCTTGCAAGTCTTGAAAAGTCATGTATATAAATAGTATCTCCTTCACGGGCAAAGTCAAACATCTCTTTTAGTTTTGGACGGTTAGTATCTTTTGCTGATACTTTTTCCGTGAACCATTTTTCTATACCATATTTTTCAAGGGCTTCAATTTGTCGTGATTCATTCTGTTCAACGGTTGATACTCTTACATAAGCTATTTTCATTTGAAAACCTCCTTGTAAAGTTAGGGTACACCCTATCTATAATTATTTCCGATACCTTGAATATGTAAAGATAGGCTTGTATTTAGCTTTATTTTACATTATGTAAACAAGGTCAAGAGCCTATCTGTACATATCAAAGTAAAGTGTAACCGCCCATCGCTGGACGGTCATATATTTAGTCAACTCTTTTGTTCCACTTATCAATCAAAGTGTTTATTGCTTCTTCATCTGTGACAGTGATTTTTGTTCCTGCGTATTCGCCAAACATTACCGTTTGTTCACCTACTTCATGAAAGGGGAAAAAGGTATTACAATTTGAACAGCCTATTCTATACCCGAAAAATGTATCCCAGACCTTGACCTTTTCAATAGATACTGTTGAGACCTGACCGCAGATTGGGCAAGGCTTTAACTTGATTTTCATTTCGTCCATGTCCTTAATTGTCCTTTCTGCTTATTTTGAGATGTATAACGCACTTTTCCTTTGGCTTGTCTTTGCCTAAAGGACGTGCATTCCAAAGGTCAGTTACATACTTGATTGCGTCCCCGTGGGAAATAACGCCGTCTTTAGTAATATGCTTTATTGACTGAAGATGACATTTACTGCATTTGACAAAGTACGCTGTTTCCTTGTCATTGTTGATACAGCCGTCAAATGTTGATGCGCAAAGATAGGCTTCACTGCCACAAAAAGGGCAATTTTTAAGGTCATGCATTTTATTTTCCTCCAAAATTATTGTTTGCTTGTTATTGCCGTTAATCCCATAATGATAAGGAATACAGATGCGGTCATATCTTCCGATTCGATAAATATCAATATCAAAGCTATGATAAAAAGCAGTATTCCTATCATGAGATTTTTAAACCTTGTTTTTGACTTCATTGCTTTTATCCTCAAAAAGTATGGTGTGTGCATTTCTGCATATCCTTGAAATTCCTTTTGAGCATTTTCAAAGCCTGTGACTTGAAATATTCTGCTGTTTCACGGTCAAGGGTTATATTCATAATGTCTATATCGTGATTGTCTGATTCATCGAAGAAGGTGTATGTATATAACACGAAATACAAGTCATAAACGGCATCGGTACAGAATACCATTTTCATCTCGATGAATGTGCTGATAATGTTATCGTTGTTCAAGGCTTGATTATATGTCTTCAGCATATCGGCATAGCCTGCGTTGTTAAGATACTCAACGGCTTCATCGGTGAGAATAAATTTGATCTCAATTACGCCGTCCTCGAAAGCTTTGATATTGTTTTTGTTCATGTTCATTTTATTTTCCTCCATTAGTTTAATTTAATTAACTTGATTATTGATTCTGTATTTTTGTATTCATCGCCTAATTTCATAAGCTTGTCGCCTGTCTTATCTATATTTTTCACTAGCGTATTCAGTAATGACGACTGCATCAACAAAAAGTATATAACATCATTTAAAGCTTCTTTTTCGTCGTCACTTGCATCGCAATTCCAAACACGGTCATTAATTGTACTAATGCACGCCCTATTAAGTGACTGACATTTATATATTCTTTGTCCTATCTCCGTATTAATATCATCATTTACTAAGCTATAAAGACTATCCCGTATTGGTGTAGATTCATAATCATCGTTATTCATCGTTAAAACCTCCATATAATTTATTAGTCTTATTGATTGACACTTGACATTATAGGCGGTTACTGGTATACTATTATATAGTAACCGCCTTTGACTGGGTGTTGCTATGCCCTTGTGTTTGTTGGTAGCTTTCACAAGGGCTTTTCCTTTTATCTAACGGTTAAGCGTTCATAAGATGAAGCTTTAAGGAATGATGCGAAAATAGTAGGCTCTTTTTCCTGAAGTGCTTTACTGTCTATGCGGTTTGTTGTGACCATTGCAAGACTGCACTTATATTCGCCGATCACCATCTTGTCAAGCTCCTGTGTGCGCATCTCAGACTTGATAATGTTTTCAAGTTCTGAAATTCTTGCTTCGGCTTCCTCTTTAAGAAGTTTGAATTCCTTAAGTTCCTTGATTACTGCGTGAAGTTCGTTGTTGCTCATTGTGATTACCTCCATTAATTTTTTGGGTTTTGGTTTTGTTTCATTGATTATATTATACTCTAAAATTTAGAGTATGTCTATTGACGTAATAACCAAAATATACTTTAATTTTTAGAGTATATTGTACACTTGATTTTCATGTATATGTATGATATAATGTATATAAAGGTGGTGGACTAAATGCCAATCAGATATAAAATAGATATTCTTGCTGCTCTGAAAAGCACAGGTTATTCTACTTATAGATTACGCAAAGAAAAGATTTTTAACGAAACTGTTATTCAGAAGTTTCGCAGTAACGAACTTGTAACAGGTGATAACTTATCTTTGCTTTGTAAGCTCTTAGATTGTCAGCCTGGTGATATACTTGAATATATCCCAGACAATGAAGAAGAATAATATTTAGGTTTTTACCTATGGAATAGGGCTGATTTATCGGCTCAACCCTTTAGAAGCCGTTGAAATTAGAAGCCGTCTCGCATATCGCAGAAAGCCATATACCACATTCTATAGGTGGCATTTCTGCCGTTGAGCTTTTCAACCTCTTGCAATGCCTTTTCAAGATACTGGTCTTGTTCTTTCTCTGTTCCGCTTGCCATTATTTTTTTGAACTCGGTTTGCATTTCGCTGAGCTTATCAATTATTGTATCGACCGTTTCGGAATGTCTAAGATTAATCATTTGTTTAACCTCCATATTGTTTTTGTTGTGGTGTTGTCCTTTACTGTATCTTATTGTACACCAATTCGTGTACAAAGTCAATATGCTGTATAAACGAATAAATGTACAAATTTTTGTGCATTTTGTACATTGATAAATTTACACATATAATGTATAATAATAATGGATTATAATATTAGGAGGGCTAAAAAATGACAGTATCGGCAATAATAAAAGATAGGTTAAAAGAAATAGGAATGACCCAAACTGAACTTGCTACAAAACTTAATACAACACGTCAAAACTTCAATAATAAAATGTCCCGTGATAATTTTTCAGCAAAAGAATTATACGAGATATCAAAAATACTTGAAACTGAATTAACTATGATAGATAACACAGGGAAAAAGTATAATATATCATATGATAATGAGTAAAATGTATCGTGTACAAAATTTAACTACTATTTTTATGTAAATATATGTTATACTTATATAAAAGATTTTAGGGGGAATTATTATGTCAATAGAATATAAAATTGATGTATTGAAAGCACTCAAAGAGGCTGGCTATTCATCTTCAAAGCTTAGAAAAGATAAAATAATCGGGGAAGCAACTATTCAAAGATTAAGGCACAAACAAAGTGTTTCTTTTGAAGTCCTATCAAAGATATGTGATTTACTTAACTGTAATATAGAAGATATATTAATTTATGTAAAAGATGATACACTAGAAAAAAGTGCGAATTTAGACAAATAATGCACTAGATATTTGTGTATAATATATATTGACTACACTAGATTATAGTGTTATAATAATATCAAGAAATAAATCAAAAGAGCGATAAAGCTCAGAATGAAAGGTCTTGATATTATGTTAAAATGGTTTAAAGCAGCACACACAATAGAGGACGTAAAGCACACATATAGAACACTTTGCAAGCAGTATCACCCAGACTTAAACAAGGAAGATACAACAGAGATAATGAAGGAAATCAATGCAGAGTATGAAACAGCGTTTAACCATTTCAAGAACATACATCAGTCAGCAGATAACACAGATCAGACCTACACAAAGGAAACTACAGAGACACCCGAAGTTTTCAAGAACATAATAAACAGCCTGATAAACTGTGAAGGACTTGAAATAAATCTTGTTGGCTCTTGGATATGGCTCACAGGTAACACTTTCACTTATAAGGACATTATCAAGAAATTAGGCTTTAGATGGGCTTCTAATAAAAAAGCTTGGTATTGGAGATCAGAGGAAAACGCCGTTATTAATCATCGGAAAATGAGCCTTGACGAGATCAAGAATAAATATGGCTGTGAAGTGGTTCACACCAATTCAAGAAAAGCACTTGCAACAGCATAAAAATCAAAGGGTATTCGCTTAATCGGTGAATACCCTTTTTTATTGCCTTATCTCTTTAATGATTTAATATTGTACTGTGATACATCATAAAAGCTACTGTAATGCGCTGTATGGCGTTCTAATGGCGTTATAGTATAATTTGACGACTGAATTTCAAACGCCGTGTATGGCTTGCTGGGTGGCTGTATGGACGTGCTGAGAATTGATAGTGTGTATGAATGCGTAAAGGGGGAATAGGTTTACATTTCAAAAGCCTACTGATTTGGTAGGAATAGGTATAGTAGTTCCATTCTACTCACGGAGCAATTTTTTGACACCGAACCGAATGAGATATATAAGTTAATACAACAACATTGCTTTAACACTGTACAAATTTATATAAATGTTATCATTTCCACGGTTTTACAAAAATGAAAATATATTGACAATTGTTTTGATTAATGATACAATGATGTAGAGATATATCACTTTTGCTATGTAGTAAATTAACGAAGGAGTGTTGAAAATGGACAGAAAGATTATCATGGTTAATATTTCGCAATTAAAACCACATCCTGAAAATGAAAAGATTTATGGTACAAATGAAGATACACAGGCTCTTGAAAAATCTATATTAGAAAATGGACTGCGTAATCACATAAAAATAAATGAAAATAATATCATTATTTCGGGTCACAGAAGATGGCAAGCGTATAAAAACTTAGTTTCAAAGGGACATAAGGAGTTTTGCAAAATTCGTTGTGAAATTCTTCATTTTGAAAATGCAGAAGATGAGTTAGAATGTCTTGTCTTTGAAAATGATACAAGTACACAAAGGCATAAAACCATTGAACAGGAAACACGAGAATTGATGGCTTATAAGGAAATTGAAGCAATAAGAGCTAAAAAACGTATGTCATTAGGCGGGAAAGGCGGTATCAACAAAGCAAAAGAAGGTACGCCAAATTTGGCGGACGTTGAAAAAGGTGAGACCCGTGAAATAATCTTTAAAAAATATGGCGACAGATATAGCATAAAATCCCCTCGTGATGTTGATAACAGAATAAAATCTATTGAAAAAGCAGATATGCTTAGAAAAAATGGCGAAAAGCAAAAATCTGATCTTATTATTGAAATTTTAAATAATAACAAAACTTCACAAGCATATAGTTTATCAAATGTTATAGATCAAATGTCAAATGATAGAATTAATAGTATTATTAATGGTAATGTTTCTGTAGGAAACGCCATAAAAGAAACTAAATCTATAAAAAATGATAATAAGTCTATGACTTCAAAGCACAAAAATCCATTAGAAGAACAACAGGAAAGCATAAGAACGCTTGTTTCCGAAGAAATGCGCAATTCAAAAAATTATTCTGAAATGCTTATATCTCATTTGAATGAAATCAGTAGAATAATTACGGATACTAAACTATTTGAATATTATCCTAATGAATTAAAAAGTGCAATTGCATCGACAATATCGGGATTAAAATCAAATATGAAATATATTCAAGGTGTTTTTGAGATGGACAGCATTCCTCTTATTAAGGCAATTATGCCGATATGTAAACTTGAATTTTGGAAAAAGCTAAACTATTTTATTAAAAGCAAAGAAGGAAAATGTGAAATAACAGATGAGATAATATTTACTGTTCTGAAATCTTTAGCCTTAATTACTGATGATGATTCTTATTGGATGATTGAAAATAGTGACGGATTATATGATAATTATTATTATAATGTTAATGCAGAAATGTATTATTTTGCTAAGAAATTTGATATAAAGGAAGACAAAAAAATTATTGAACACTTGGGTAATATCTATAATCAATTTGCTTCAATAATTCAAAGTATGCCAGATATATATTCAAAAGAAAAGGACTTTTTTAATGAAAGCAATTTGCCTCATATTATTAAAATGATAGATTACTTCATCTCGCTTGATCGTGAAAATATTCAATTTTCAGATATCTTAAATGAATTATTAACTCCAGATGTGAAATCAGAATATGAAAACTGTAATGAATTTTATTCTGATGATCTTGATTTAACATATGCAGGGCTAAATGTAGCAAACCGTATAGAATTTTTAAAAGAATTTGTGGACGACTACATTGATAAGATTGATGAAGCTAATGAAATAGAAAATGATGATAATGATGATGATAAAACCGATGAAGAGGATAAAGAAAAAGAAAGCTCAAATACCGAAACGGTAGTCAAGATATGAAGATGATTCCCTAAAACAGGGGGGTCATCTATAATAAAACAGTTTTACACGGCGGACAACCTAAACTCGATAACGTTTTGTTATTGAGTTAAAACCGATGCAGTCCCGATTTAGGACTACAAAAGATTTTTGGGTCACTATTTTGGTACACACTAAAAAATAATTTGCACTTGTGGTACAGGGGTTTTAGGTGATACTGATAAAGAAACGTTTTCTTCTATCAGTATCACTAAAAACCCCCATAACGTAAAATTACACATTCAGATACTTTATTTACATACAGGGGGGTATGTTTTCAATTCAAAAATATTAAGTCCCTATATATAAGGTATAGGGTAATATATGGGTAGGTGATTTACCCAGTCAGAGGGGGTAACGAATTGTTACACCCCCTTAATTATTGATAACGCTGTACGAAATTCGTACCACGATTGGAAAGGTCAGAACGACGAAATTCGTCTATCCGAAATAATATCTTATTGATGAGGTATCAGATGCGTACACCATAATTAAAGGGGTCGGTAAAACAGTGACCCCTTTTAGTAAAACTGTAAGGATGTCACGAAACACGACACCCTTTGAATAAAATTACCATAACGATTCGTGACGGTATTCTTATGACTTTATAGCAAAAGGACGAATTTCGTCGGGTTGGTTTAGTCCGAAAAACGGACGGTTAGAATAAAGTTTGTGCGTCCGAAATTCGGACACGCAAAATCAAAGAAAATAACTATAAATTTAATTCTATGTATGAGCAGGTCAAATTATATTATCAAACGCAATGATGTTAAAATGCAAAGACGTACTTCTTTTAAAATTGGATAAAAGTGCATACGATACTAAAATACTCAAATCTGAACACGATACAGACACTTTACGCCTTTATAGGTGAAATTATACTATCAAAGTTAAAGTGGCTGAAATCGGTTCAGATTAGTTCAAAACAGTATGCTTATATCCTGCTGACAGAACGATTCGTTCTGTCTGGTCAGATTTGAGTATTTCTATATTATAAATACAGTCCATTCAATTGACACCCTTGAATAATATGATCGTCCTCTTCAGAACGCTTATGTGTTGATTATAAATTTAAGGGGGGTCACAGAAAGTGTGAGGTGTTTTTGAAATTGGGTCACACTTTCTGTGAGGTGTTTTTCAAAAAATAGCAATTTTGTTCACAGAAAGTGTGAGCTCTACTGGAACGTAATTAGACAGATAACATTAAATAGACAGATATAAAGAGTAGATTTGCTGCGTAATTATTTTTTGCAACATTCTTGTTTGTCATACACCTATCGTTCAATTGTGTAGTTCAAAATAAATTAACATAACATTTACAGAAATATATTTACTTTAATAACAGCGGATTGTACTATAATAAGTAAGAATTATTACTTGCATAAACTTTAATTTTATCAAACAAAGGGAGATGATAAAAATGTTAGGATTGGAATTTATACGCAAGCTTTACGGTGATACAACTATTGCTCTTGCTGAAAAACTTGGTGTTACCAATGCAATTATATCTCAATGGGAAAATGGAAAGAAGCCTATTCCTGAGAAAAGATTAAGTGAGTTGTCAAAAATATATGATGATCTCCCTCCAAAAGCATTTACAAAGGAATTGACTAAGTTACAAGAATTGAAGATTGAACATAAGATGCTTTCAAAGCTTTATAATGCGTCATTTGAAGAATATGAAATACCAACACGTTATATTGATGATGAACCTGTTGATTTTATTACTGTAAGTGAAGGTGATGAAAGCATTCGTAAACAGATGGAAGTTGTTGAAACTCAGATTCAAATTGAAAAAGTAATGCAAGAGGTAAGAGATATCATTGACTATCAGAAAAAAGACCACGAACCTTTTGGAGGGGATTCGTTCATAGACAACAGAGAGAAAAAGTTGCAACTTATAAAAAAGTTTGTTTCGATAGTCAAAAAATACGATTCTGTATTTGTTGCCCGTATCTTCAGAGCTATTGAACTTTCCGAGGACGATGCTGAAGATTGGGGTGAAATTCCTTATCTTGACAGAAACGGACTGACTAAAAAGGTAGCTACTGTTATTAAGGAATGGAAAGCAGATGAAAAGAAACGTCAAGAAGCAGAATATCAAGAGTATAAAGACCTTTTTGGTGTTGATGATGAATAGGTGGAGTGTTGAAAATGGACAGAGGAGAAGAATTATGGATGCAGAAACTAAAAAAGTTTGATGTAGAAATCCCAGATATGACTTTTGAGGAATGTTATAATGACTTATTTGAGGATTGTAATAATGATTCAAACTTATTAGAAACATTATTTTGGTTTTCTGACGATTATTATATGTACCCTGAAATATATCAGATGAGGTTATTATTTATAATTTGGGTACGATTAAAAATAACTTTTCCAGAAGATAGAACAATAGTTAATAATACAATTAAAGCCATATATCAATCAGAAACCGAAGAATTTAAAAAAGCACGAACAGAATTAATAAGAGATAAACTCAAAGCAGATAATCTTATTTCTTGTGATGATAATGGAAAAGAATATATTGTTGTTTACAGAGGAGTAAATCACAAAAGTGCTTCTTCAGATATTGCTATATCGTGGACATACAATATTGATGTTGCAAAGCACTTTGCAAATATGTTTGCTTATTCTCATAGAGATGATAGGTGTTGCAAGGTACTTAAAGGCAGGATTTACATTAATGATATTTTGGATATTGCATACAGCAGGCAAGAAGATGAGATAATTGCATTCCCACATAAGGTATTTGATATATCGGAAGTCACAGACTTTGTAGCCAAATACGATTATAACGGGGAATAATACCGATAGGGCAAAACCGCCAAAATGACAGTTTTGACAGAAACAGCATAAATACCGAGGTGCCGAAACTGGCACATCGGATAACACCACCCTGTGGCGGAACTGCCACAGGGTGCAGGAAAATCCCATTTATAAAATAGCAACAAAAGCGAGTTGCTTCTTTTGTACAAAACATAGAAAATCAAGAATTTTCCTCAAAATTTCTCAAAAATAAGCATTAATCAAAAAAACGAAAAAAACTCGCTTGACAGATCAGATATAAAAATATATAATATAGTCAGTCCAATAAAAAAGAGTTCCGTTTGCAGACGGAACTCTCATTATAAAATACCTGTAAAAAATATTGCAGTATCTTTTACGGGTATGTCTGAGCTTTGCAGAGCATCAGACAAAATATGTATTTAGATTGCAGACACCTTGACGGTATCAATCAATCCTGCACTATGATTGTACCACATTGAATAATCAAAGTCAAGGTGTTTGCTGAAATATCCCTACTATTTTTAGTGGGGAGTTTTATCAACACCTTTTTTATTCCCATGTGTACTTTACTACACTAAAGTGGTGGGAATATACTATATATAATGTAAAGGAGATGATAGCAATGGGGATAAGGGACAGCCCTAAGAATGAAAATGTGTGAGTAGATGATAAAAACGAGTAGAAAGGAATGATAAATATAGCAAATGGCGAAATTTAAGTTGAAAAATTATCTCAAAGTGCTTTTTGAGTTTGATCCAGAGATAGCAGATTTTAAGCTTGAAGATAATGAGTTTGTAAGGTTGGTAGCAATAAAATCTGCTAATGATAAAATAGTTGTAACTAAATTCATCAAGCATATTGCTGAAATAGAAGAGTTTATAAGCAAATACAAGTATAACTACAATATTTATATAGGTTTGGCAACAACAAAAGGTGAAAATGGCGAAGCCAAAAGTATGTATAAAAGAAAAGTGCTGCTGCTTGATTTTGACAAAAAGGATTATCCAGAATACACGGATGTTGCAGATTTTTCAAAACACATCAAAGGCAAAATACCAATTCTGTTTAATCATATGGTAATAGACACAGGACACGGATATCATTATTATATTGCAACGAACAAATATAAAGATAATCAGCGAATGGCAAAAGATAATAATGAGCTTGCAAAAATTTTAGGGGCGGATTTAAAAGCCACGCTGACAACACAGATCGCAAGGCTGCCGACAAGTTTAAACCTTAAAGACAATAAAAATCAAAAACTTGTGACCATAGTTGCAAATAATTATGAAACTGCTCCAGACAAGTTTAAACCTTATAATCTTCTAAAGATAGAAAAAATGATAGAGGATTATAATAGAAATCAAGAATTACTTGATAAAGTGCCAAAGAAGCCTTCTCAGGAATATACGAAATGCACAAGCTATTATTGCATAGAAGCGATGCTTTCAAAAGGCGTTATACAAGGTGAACGCAATTTTGCTCTAGGACGTATTACCAATTATCTCAGAGATATAAAGGGATTGACTGAGTACAATGCGTTGCTTGAAGTACAGGACTGGAATTTAAGATGTCAGCCTCCAAAACAACCCGATATAATCGAACAGGACTTTAAAGCTTATTGGAACGGTAATTATAAGCTTTTAGGCTGTAACGTACCTGATGAGAAAGATCAGCAGATAATTTATAGGTTTTGTGACAAATCACTGTGCAACTCGATTTTTGAAAATAGCAAAAATGGCATAGTTGAAGGTGATGAATTGAGTTTTGATAACAACATTCTGAAAAATACGTATCTAAGAAATTTAAGCGGTTATCACTATATGATAATAAGTATAATGGATTTTCATAAAAAGCCAATGACAAGGCAGTCAATAGTTAAAGCGTTGACAGGAAGAAAAATCAAAAAATGTTGTATTAGTGATAATACCTTGCGCAAAATTCTAAATGAACTTATTGATAAGCACTTTATTACATACGATACCTTCAGAAAATTGTATTATCTCAAGCCTATTGCAAATTATAATGCAGGTTATACACGATATTATTATTCAGCAACATTATTACTTATAAACAAAGTAATATCCTCGACAGAATACTTAGTTTACTTGTGTTTGATAAGAAATCTTCAAAGCAACACAAATGTAACTTATGAAACAATAGCAGATAATCTTGGTATGGACGAAAGCAATGTTGGAACTGCTATAAGAGGATTATATGATGCAGGTGCTATTACTATTGATAAGAGTTACAATGAAAAGGGGAAAATATATAATGCCTATAAGATAGTAGCATAACTATACGAAAAATACAAATTGAATTATATCCCATCATTATACCCTTAACGACCCCTTATGATAATGATGCTGAGAAAATACTCTTAAAGGCTGGGCTGTCTCCGACGGTGGTATCCCTTGACGGGATATAATTCATTTGTTATACAATGGTTGTAATTTTTGAGGTTTTGCACCCATCAAATGCCGATGAATACTGAGTTTTAATTTTAAAATCAAGGTTGTAATTTTTGAGGTTTTTAAAGAAAAATTTATTGATGAAAGGATAACACAATAGTCTATGGAGACAAAACCAACATTGTTTGACATTTACACTGAATATCAGAAAGGCAACAGGGGTATCATTTCAGAACTGTTTGAATTGAATACATACATTGATTACGATAATTTCGGAAAGCATCAAAGAAACCTGATTGTAAAAATTCCTGATCTGAGGAAGATGATAAACCGTGCTTATTCTGAATTTACTGTTCCCACAAAGGGAGGTATTCGTTATAAGAAATTCAGTGCATCAAAATATACTGGCACTAAAGAGGATATGACTTCTATATTTTGCAGTGAACTTATAAAGATATTCAACAGTGGTGAAGCTACTGATAAGAAAAAATTATTTACTTTGCTGAAAGCCAACGTTACTAAGGTGCTTAATGATGAGATAAAAAAATATGATACTACAAAAGAATTACTTGCAATTGTCAGTGATGATGATATTGCTGATAGCGGTGATAATGATTATTTCGATGAAGAAGATAATAATGATCTGACTGCAAATGTTGCTGATGAGAATGATTACTTTGAAATTGACAGGCACAGCGGTTTCCATTTCGGATTTATTGAGGACTTGCTTGATATAATGGGTAAATTCAACATCACTGAAATGTTACCTGATAACAATGAGGTCGCAAGGAATATAATAGATATGTTCCTGCATTCTGAATTCTCGGAACATACTATTATATATGATGAAAAGATAGGCGAAACAAAATCAATATCTCAGGCTGAAATGTGCAGGCTGTATTATAACAGGTACGGAAAGGCTATAACAGAGGAACAGTCAACGGAAGCCTACAATACTATATATAAAAAATTGTGTAATTGCGTACTGGAAGCTATGCCATCATCAAGAAAGCAATTCAAGAATTTGTTTTGCAAGGTAACTGATAATAATGGAAAACAGGCTGAAGCATCGCCTGTGATATCACGCATGGTTACAGAAAGTGAAAAAGAATTTGCTGACAGCAGGAATAAGAAATCAGAATACATTATATTGATGGAGAAAAAGTTCGGGAGGAAGATCAATGTTAAATCATTTCAGGCTGATTGCTGGGAGAACGGTGGAACATATTGAAAGGGATATTTCAAAAGGGAAACGACTTGACAATGTTGAATATTACATAAGCAGTGCTGTTCGATCTTTGAAAGACAATGGATTTGCTCCTGATGTGGAGAAGATAATAAATATAGTATCACATAGAGATAGTACGATAGTCTATTGGCATCTGGAGCATATCAGAAATGGTGGTGCAGAGCTACGCTATTTTTACAGGAAATCTGATGATGAATACACTCTTGTAAGAAGTGACAGATATAAAAAACTGAAATTCGGCGATGTCAGTGAATGGTGTGTTTGGGAAATCGGAAACTGCATTGTTATATCAGATAACGTAAACAAGAAGCTTGAGTATCTTTCAAAGGATAAGAGGTTGTTTTGCGTTTATCGTTTTAAGAATGGTTACAAGGGTTATGGATCATTCAGTGAGAATTTAAAAAATATTTTTGATAAATCTGCTTGATATTTACACAAAGGTGTATAATAAAATGCATTTATTTAGTGTAAGGGTGAAGTTTTCAAAACTGACTTCATGGTGTGTGATCGTATTTAAGCACACACCGTCCCTTATGTGTAATCATTTTTGTTGTAATTTTATTTGCTGTGTCAGTCGGTTGAATGGAACTACAGTCGGCTGGCACATTCTCCTTTTATCAATCCAACAACTATGAAATTTCATATATATAAAGTATCCTGTCTTAACGTCAAAAGGAATTTACTTGGACGGCATAAGACAGGATATTTTTTATGTAATTTATGATAATAAATTTATATCCGTGAAGGGAGGTGGTAAAAATGACGCTTAGAGAAAAGGTAATAGAGTTTCTTGATATTATGGGTATGTCAAAGGTAAAGTTTGCACGTTTATCAGCAGTTCACCCGTCAACTTTCAATCTTTGGATAAATAAAAACGGAGAAATCACATCTGATAATATCAAGAGAATTGAAGTTTGTCTTGAAATGCAGAAAATCAAAATCGGCGAATATCTTGCACAGTCAAAGTAAAGAAAGGAAATGATAAAATATATGATGAAGAAAAGCACACTTATCAGACTTGGCAACAGCGGAAAGATTGACCACGTTACAGTTGAAGAAATCGGAACAGACAGGGTTATTCATTGTGCAAGTCTATTTGTTTCAAAAAAGGGTATAGTATATTTCAATGATGAAAA
>OIZV01000347.1_pt1 | contig 25412 bp, 20 predicted proteins | sample 1588681 | NCBI WGS metagenome assembly OIZV01 (sample SAMN03283281) | human gut metagenome | biome: human-associated habitat; material: feces | host: Homo sapiens | place: Peru | collected 2012 | reverse complement strand
CGTGCTCGATACCTGCGAGGGCAATGTATATCTCGTTACAAGCGAAGGCGACAGATTAAACCTTAAGAGCAAACTTTGTCAGCTCGTTGGCTTAACAAAGCTTATTGAGGGCGGCAGAATTGCAGAGGCAAGCATCATCTGTGATAATAAGAATGATGAAAGCAAACTTTTCAGATTCAATTTCTTTGGTGATACAGCAGATGCCAAGGTTGGCTGATAACCCGAGTTACATTGATAACACCGAGTTTTCACGATAATTTCAAAACTTCATAAAAACTGAGGACAGCCGCAGCAATGCGGCTGTTTTTTGGTATATAAGCAAATCGGGCAAAACAAACATAATGTTTTGCCCGTGATTTTTATTTTTATCAAAAGTTGGGGTAAATATCAGTCAGTGAAAAATTTGACGAACTTTTATAATTATTTAATAATAACCGTGCGTTAAACACTAATCTTACTTATTAAAGAAAAGTTTTATATCGTCCTCTACAGAACCGATACCGCTTATTCCGAAGTTTTCTACAAGTACATTTAATACATTTGGAGAGAGGAAAGCAGGGAGTGTAGGACCGAGATGGATGTTTTTGACTCCGAGGTAAAGCAAAGAGAGAAGAACGATTACGGCTTTTTGCTCATACCAGGCAATATTGTAGATAATTGGAAGTTCGTTAATGTCATCAAGACCGAACACTTCTTTTAGCTTAAGTGCAATAACCGCAAGCGAGTAGGAATCGTTGCACTGACCTGCATCGAGAACACGGGGAATACCGTTTATATCGCCGAGGTTTAGCTTGTTGTATTTGTATTTTGCACAGCCTGCGGTGAGAATTACCGTATCTTTTGGCAATGCTTTTGCAAATTCGGTGTAGTAATTTCTTGACTTTGCTCTGCCGTCACAGCCTGCCATTACAATGAATTTCTTGATGTCGCCGTTCTGTACAGCCTCTACGATTTTATCTGCAAGAGAAAGTACCTGATTATGAGCAAATCCGCCTACAATCTCGCCTTTTTCAATTTCAACCGGAGGTTTGCATTTTTTTGCAACTTCAATGATTTCTGAAAAATCTTTTATTTCTCCGATTTCGCCGCCGATGTGTTTTACACCCGGATAGCCCGCTGCGCCTGTTGTAAACATTCTGTCTTTGTAGCTGTCATTTGGCGGTACAATACAGTTTGTAGTCATAAGAATTGCGCCGTTAAAGCTCTCAAACTCTTCTTTTTGTTTCCACCACGCATTGCCGTAGTTACCTGCAAAATGGCTGTATTTCTTAAATGCAGGGTAGTAGTGTGCAGGCAGCATCTCGGAGTGTGTATATACATCTACTCCTGTGTTTTCTGTCTGCTGTAAAAGCATTTCAAGATCTCGCAAATCGTGACCCGAAACGAGGATTGCAGGGTTGTTTCTGACACCAATGTTGACTTTTGTAATTTCGGGATTACCGTATGCGGAAGTATTGGCTTTGTCAAGCATAGCCATTCCGTCAACGCCGAATTTACCTGTTTCAAGCGTCAGTGCTACAAGGTCGTCAACGGACAGTGTATCATCAAGCAACATTGACAGCGCTCTCTGTAAGAAAGCGTCAAGCTCTTCATTGTCTTCCATAAGAACATTTGCGTGTTTGCTGTATGCCGAAAGTCCCTTTAAACCATAGGTTATAAGTTCCCTAAGACTTCTTATGTCTTCGTTTTCTGTGGCAAGTACGCCGACTGTAGCCGCTTTTGCCGCAAATTCACTTTCATTTCCGTTCCATAAAGATGCGCTTGGAAGTGCTGATTTATCGGAAACTTCTTTTAACAAATTCTCTTTTACTTTGAGGGTTGTTTTAATGCGTTCAACGATAACATCTTTGTCAAAATTTGCGTTTGTAATTGTTGTGAAAAGGTTGAGAGTAATAAGATGATTTATGCTTTTGTCAATCTGTTTTCCCTCTGCTCTGATTTGTGTGGTAACTGCCGAAATGCCCTTTGTAACATATACGAGCAAGTCCTGCATATTTGCGGTATCAGGCTTTTTGCCGCATACACCGCTTACTGTACAGCCTGAACAATTAGCTGTTTCCTGACATTGATAACAAAACATTTTATAATCCATAGTTGCCTCCAAAATATTTATTTATACAATTGTAAGTTGTTGTAATTACTTACCTTGTGGTATAAGTATAATATTTTTCGGTTGGCAAATATGTTGTTACGGCAACGAAAATTAAATTAACATTATTTTATAAAATTGTTAAAAATTATCTATATCAAATCAGCAAGTATTGTGTTTGAAACCAAAAAGCCTTTCGGAGTAAAAGAAAAAGAAGTGCCGTTTTGTTCCATAAAACCGTTTTTTACATACAAATCAGTTTTTTTGAAAAAACTCTGCGGCAACGGAGTACCGTATTTTTTGGTATATTCTTCGGTATCGAGTCCCTTTTTCAATCGCAAAGACAGCATAATATATTCTTCGGCAGTGCCGCCCTCGCCGTCATTGATAATTTTGTTTGCTTTGAAATTCTCTATACTTCTGTCATAAAAAAATCTTTTACCGTTAAAGAACGAATGAGCGGACGGACCTATTCCGATGTACTCGCCGCATTCCCAATATCTTGAATTATGTCTGCTTTCAAAGCCTTTTTTTGCAAAATTTGAAATTTCATATTGCATATAGCCGTATTGTTCAAGCAATTCAACGGTATATAGATAGAGTTCGGCCTGCTCGTCATCGCTCGGAAGATTTAATTTTGATTCTATTTGCGCAAATTTTGTGTTTTCCTCAATTTTCAAAATATACGATGAAATATGAGTAACTCCGCATTGAGCGCAAAAGTCAACGGATTGTTTCAGAGTTTCCTTTGTTTGCAGAGGAATGCCTGTCATAAGGTCAAGCGAAATGTTGGTAATTCCCGCAGCTTGTGCTAGCTCTGCCGTATGTTTTGCGTCTTCGGCGGTGTGTATTCTGCCGAGTTTTTTTAATTCAGCGGGTACTGCGCTTTGCATACCGATTGACAAGCGGTTAAAGCCTGCATTTTTCATTTTCAAAAAATCAAGATTTTTTCCGCTGTCGGGATTTACTTCAACTGTAATTTCCGTATTGCTTTCGAGTGTAAAATTTTCTTTTACAGAATTAATAATATCGCAGAGCCTGTCTGAACCAAGTACACTCGGAGTGCCTCCGCCGATATATACGGTCTTTACGGTTCCGTTAAAGTGATTGCTCCAATATTTTGATTTTTCTTTTAAAGCAATAACATAGTCGTTATATTCATATTCGCCCGCCCTTGTGCTGTAAAAATCGCAGTAAGGGCATTTGCTTTTGCAAAATGGGATATGCAGATAAAGTCCGATAGATTTACTCATAATAATCTCCATATAAAGAATTTGAGGCAGAAGTAAAAACTCCTGCCCCGATTTGGAAGGTATATGAAAAAATAGGAAAAAACAAAATATAAAATGAATTTATTACCTTCATCAACTATATATTACAATAAAATTACAAATTTGTCAAGCTTTTGTAGCAATTGATTTTTTATATACCATAAAACAAATATTTTTCGTCCGTTTTATTGACATATATATAATAAAAATAGTAAAATATAGTATTGTAGAAAAGTATGTAAAATGATTCCGAAAGGATTGTAAAAGATGAGTTCATTAAACGAAGAAATCAGCAAGCGCAGGACTTTTGCGATTATTTCGCACCCTGACGCGGGTAAAACAACACTTACAGAAAAACTCCTTTTATACGGCGGAGCAATCAATCTTGCAGGCTCTGTAAAGGGCAAGCGTACGGCAAAGCACGCAGTGTCTGACTGGATGGAAATTGAAAAACAGCGTGGTATTTCAGTTACCTCATCTGTTTTGCAGTTTAAGTATAACGGCTATTGCATAAACATTCTTGATACTCCGGGACATCAGGACTTTTCGGAGGATACCTACCGTACACTTATGGCGGCAGACTCCGCGGTAATGGTAATTGACGGTTCAAAGGGTGTGGAGCGCCAAACAATCAAGCTCTTTAAGGTTTGCGTAATGCGCCATATCCCGATTATTACATTTATAAATAAAATGGACAGAGATGCAAAAAATCCATTTGATTTACTTGAAGACATAGAAAATGTACTCGGTATTCACACCTGCCCTATAAACTGGCCTATCGGTTCCGGTAAAGAATTTAAGGGTGTGTATGACAGAAACTCAAAGAAAATTCTTGCATTTACCGCTAACAACGGTCAGAAAGAGGTTGAAAAAAACGAAATCAGCCTTGATGATCCGAGCATAGATGATGTAATCGGTATGTACCACAGACAGGATTTGTTTGATGATATAGAGCTGCTTGACGGCGCAGGCGATGACTTTGACCTTGAGGCAGTAAGACGAGGCGAGCTTACACCTGTATTCTTTGGTTCTGCCCTCACAAACTTTGGTGTAGAGCCGTTCCTTGAGCAGTTCTTAAAAATAACAACTTCACCGCTTGCAAGAGAAACCGTTGACGGCATTGTTGAGCCAATGTCTGATTATTTCTCTGCATTTGTATTTAAAATACAGGCGAATATGAACAAGGCACATCGTGACAGAGTTGCGTTTATGAGAATTTGCAGTGGCAAGTTTGAGAAAAATATGGAGGTTTACCACCTTCAGGGCAATAAAAAAATGCGTCTTTCTCAACCGCAGCAGATTATGGCGCAGGAGCGTGAAATAGTGGAAGAGGCATATGCAGGCGATATTATCGGTGTGTTTGACCCGGGTATTTTCTCTATAGGCGATACAATCTGTTCACCGGGAAAGAAAGTTCAGTTTAAGGGTATTCCTACCTTTGCTCCCGAGCATTTTGCACTTGTTCGTCAGAAAGACACAATGAAGCGTAAGCAGTTCATAAAGGGTACAAGTCAGATTGCGCAGGAAGGTGCAATTCAGATTTTCCAGGAGCTTGATGCCGGTATGGAAGAAGTAATTGTAGGCGTAGTAGGTGTGCTGCAGTTTGATGTTCTTAAATACCGCCTTGAAAACGAATACAATGTTGATATTATTATGGAAAATCTGCCTTACGAATATATCAGATGGATTGTAAATAAAGATGTAAATCCAAAGGAACTTGACCTTGCGTCAGATACAAAGCGTATACAGGACTTAAAAGGCAATCATTTGTTGCTGTTTACAAGTTATTGGAGCATTGACTGGGCGCTTGAGCATAACAAGGGACTTGAATTAAGAGAGTTTGGCACTGACTGGTAATGCTTTACGATAAATTAAAAATGTATTCTGAAAGCGGAGTATATCCATTTCATATGCCGGGACATAAACGCAATCCTATGCTTTGTGATGGCATAATGCCTTATGAAATTGACCTTACAGAGATTGACGGCTTTGACAATTTGCATAATGCGGAGGGTTGTATTCTTGAAGTGCAGAACCTTGCGGAGAAATTATATAATGTTAAGAAAGCGTTTTTGCTTGTAAACGGTGCAACGGGCGGAATATTGTCTGCTGTTCGTGCCATGACCGACAAGGGAGATAAGGTGATTGTTGCCCGCAACAGTCACAAGTCTGTTTATAATGCGCTCGAGCTTTGCGGATTAAAACCCGAATATATTGTGCCGAAAGTTGATAAACAGTTTGGTATAAACTGTTCGATTACACCGTCACAGGCAGAAAAAGCAATCAGGGAAAATCCCGATGCAAAGCTGTTGATTATTACTTCGCCGACCTATGAGGGAGCGGTATCCGATATAAAAGAGATAAGCAGAATTGCGCATTTACATAATGTGTCGGTACTTGTTGACGAGGCGCATGGAGCGCATTTCCCTTTTTCGGGCAGCTTTCCTGTTGAGGCAATACAGTGCGGAGCAGATGTGGCGGTGGCAAGTTTGCACAAAACTTTGCCGTCACTTACACAAACTGCGCTTTTGCTCACTTCAAACGAAGAATTAATCAATCCTCTTGCCGAAAACCTTGCAATTTTTGAAACCAGCAGTCCGTCATATGTTTTTATGTCGTCAATCGAAAAGTGCCTTGATTTTTGTAAGAATACAAAGGCTTTTGATGAATATATAATCAGGCTTAATTCTTTTAACGAAAAATGTCGAGAGCTAAAAAATATAAAGGTTCTTTGCTGTGGCAATGATAATATTAAAAATCATAATTTTTTTGATTTTGATATTTCTAAAATTACCGTGTCCGTAAAAGGACTGAATATTAACGGTGTTCAGCTTGCGGACAAACTTAGAAACGATTTTAAAATTGAGCCTGAAATGGTATGCTCGGACTATGTTTTACTGATTACGACAGTTTGCGATACTGATGAGGGTTTTGCAAGACTTGTAAATGCTTTACAAATCATTGACAGCGAATGTTCTTCAAAAGAATTAAACTATAATAATCTGTTTCTTTCACAGCCTCGCATAGCACTGAATCCTTGTGATTGCAGCGGCAAAAGCGGAGATTTTTACAGATTGAAAAACAGTATTAATAAAATTTCACTTGAGTATGTGTGGGCATATCCGCCCGGGATTCCGATTGTGGCAAAGGGCGAAGTTATAACTCAAGAAATTGTCGATACAATTTTTATGCAGATTAAAAACGGTATAAATGTGTATTCTACCAAAGGCAAAGTTCCGAAAGAGATACTTTGCTGTGAATGATTATATTTAATAAGCAGTAGGAATACTGTTTTAATTATATACTAAATGAATGATACAATTGTTAAAGTACGGAATTTATGCAAAGTCTGTGAAATTGTTGTGTTTTAAACCCGATTTGGGTAAACTTTCCGATTTGACCCGGAAATTGATGTAAAAGTTTTTAAGAAAAGGTAAAATCGGCAAATGAGAGAATTGTTTTGAGTTTGTGCCTTGCCTTTGCCATATGGACGAAAGAAATTACAGAAACGACGGCGGACAACTGCATCTTACCAAAACTCTTGCTCAAGGCGATGATTGCTGATAAGCAGGGCGGCAGTTGGGTAAATGTAAGTTATGGCTATTAAATTTAGTTTGCTGTGATGGAAGATTTTATTGGCTTTGCACACACCACATGCAATCTTTTATAATTACTTGTCGCAGTATGCGGCTTAAACCGAAATTTATCCCGAATTTAATAAAAAACCAAAAATCAAAGCCTGTCGATTATACTGAATCAACAGGCTTTATGCTTAAAATATTAATCACAAAATAAATTTAGTCTTTGGATTTTCAAACTCTGCTTTGCGAATTTCAAAGGCTTTTTTTACATCGTCTTCAAATGCGAGTGCGGTGTTTTCGGCGCCCATAAGTTTTAATAATCTTTTTGTAAATGCGGGGTTATTTACAAGGAGCGGTCCGAGCTGTGCCGTGGCAATTGTATTGTTCACCATAATGCCCTCTTTATCGGACTCTTTATTAATACCGATTCCCTTAATGCATTTGACAAAGAAACAATCGGAATTATCACCAAACCAATATGTAAACTGGCTTCTGAAACCGAGAATTTCTGTTCCGTCTGCCATTGTGCCGTGGTTAAGACCGTTAAATCTTGTGTATTGCTCACGCTTTGCGGTAAACGGAAAAATATTAAGCGCAGGGATTTTTCTGCCGTCATAGTTTTCTATCTCTTTAAAAAGAATTTCTCCCGAATTGCCCGTGAAAAGCATAGGAGTGCCGTTGTCAATCAATTCTTTTAGTCTGTCACGATATGGGAGCAGAGCTTTTATTATAAGCTCCTGATTTTTTTCGTTTGACGGTGCAAGGTAAATTAAATTTGGCTGTTCGTCTGCAAAAAGCGGTTTGTCACCAAATGCGGTTGAAATAAATTCAGCGTTCGGCAAACATTTTTTCAGATATTTCATATTGCCCATATCGCCGAAAAGATTGCATATTTCAGGGAATAGAATTTCTATTTTCATTGTTTTGCACCCCTTTCAGCCATTCTGTCACTGATTGTATTTTTTGAAATTGCGGCGTAAGATGTTGTGTAAACATCATAAAGGAAGAAAATTGTATCTGCTTTGTCAAGGTCAACTTCATTTGCCGCATCGGACTCTTTTTCAACACAAGTAATTTTTTCTTCGGGAACGCCTGCAAGCAGAAGTCTTACCTTGTAGTCTGTACGGCGAACACCGCTACAAATTACCTGTGTAATTGAATCGTCATTTAAAAATTCAAAGTCGGTATCGTATATCCAAGCTGTGTTTTCGCTTGTTTCTTCGGCGTCGCCGAGGTCGTCGAGCATAAGTACAACGGCTTTTTTGCCTGTGTGATTTTTAATGGAAGAAAATACTCTTGAGCAGGCTACGGGGTTCTGTCCCTTTGCAACACTCATAATAACCTGCTTGTCGCCGATTTTTTCTTCGTCATAACGGCTCTTTACAATTTCAAGTTTTTCAACGGATTTCTTAAGCTGCTCTGCGCTAAGACCAAATTCGGAGAGAACGGCAATCGCACCTGCAAGGTTATAGGTATCCGTAACAGAAGTACCGACTGCTTTAAAATCAGCCTGTTTGCCCTTGAGTGACATTGTAATTCTTCCAGTGCTTTCGTTTACCTTTATAACATCGTAATCGGCTTTTGGCGAACGGAAACCGCATTTTGTACAGTGAGCCGAACCAATATGATGATAACGGCGGAAGTCATATTCAAGTCTGCTGCCGCACTCGGGGCAAAGCGGAGTGTCAATGATTATTGTATTCTCATTGAGAACCTCGTTGTCCTGCTTCTCAATGCCGAAATATACTCTGTCATTGTCTTTGGCAAGTCTTGCACTTACAAGGTCGTCTGCATTTAAAACAAGTTTTGTCTGCTTTGGAATGTGCTTGTCGAGAATGTCGAATATAAATTCAGAGTGAGCATTACGCTTGTAAGAATCTCTGAAAAGGTTTGTGCAGAGTAAGTATGTCGGATGAACATACGGATATATAAGTCTTGAACTGCGTTCATCAAGCTCAAGTACAGCAAGGTCTTTTACTGTTTTGCCTCTCAAATTAACGGCGGAGATCAAGGTTGTTGCCACACCGCCGAGAATGTTACTGCCTGCACGGTTATTTACAGGAGAATATCCGTTGTCTGCAAGAATATCGTTAATCATATTTGCAGTTGTGGTTTTGCCGTTTGTGCCGGTTATGCCGATGATTGTTTTCGGCTTGTCCATTCTGCCGAGAAAGTCGGGGCAGATTTTCATAGCAAGTACGCCCGGCATATGAGTACCGTTGCGGTGCATTACAGAAAGTGCCACAGTCGCAAGCTTTGCGGCATAAAGCGCCGCAAAAAATCGAATACCTTTCATTTATAAAGCTCCTTTAATTACTGATTATAAATTTTATTATAGCAAATTGAGCATAATAGTGCAAGGTTACGAGTACATAAAACAGACTAATAAATCACAATAATTTTATTATATTTTTAAAAATCTTAAATGTTTGACAATCTGCAACAAAAAATCTTTGACATTTAACGAAAATAATGTTATTTTATATATAGTGAAAGTTTAACAATATATTAAACTTAACTTTGTGAAGATATAGATATTTTTTATAAAAGGCGGTATAATCTTATGGCTGAAATAAGTTTGTTGAATCCGCAAAATTCAAAAGCGGTATTCAAGAGCCTGACAAAAGAAAGTATAAACGACCTCTCGCTTGATTTTATTTGTAAGGCGCTTACCAAAAGTGAATATGAGCAAAATGTTATAATGAAAATTATGACCGAAATTACTGACGATGCAGAAACCGTGAAATATAGGGGAGATGTGTTTGACGATTTTCTTAGATTTCCGAAACTGCGTGATTCTCTTGCGGAACTTCTTGAAGAACTTAACGATTTGCGTGACATTTCAAGATTTCAAAAGGACACGGAGGCATCTTCTTTATGGAAATTGATTAACCGTCTGCGAGAGATTGACGGTTATGTTAATTGCATTACAAAAATAAAAGAATGTCTTGAAAGTCTTGATATAAAATCGGAGGGATTGCTTACCCTGAAAAAAGGAGTTACCGATATTTATGTCAACAGCGGTTTTCCACAGTTAAAAGCCGACATTAACGAAACCTTTGCCAAGGTGCAAAAAGTAAAGAGCATTACGATAGGAGTAAATCTTGATGATTTGTTAAGACCGAAAAATGCGGGAATTTTGTCGCTTAACGATAAGGCTTTTACATCTTCGGGACTTATGCAGCATTTTATGAAGTTTACCAACAACGGAGATGAAATTCATTTCGGTACAGATATATCGGATATTAAGAAATTTCACCCGTCAAGTCCGAAGTTTAAGGAAAATGATATAGGAATCGGCACTCTTGACGCAGTGCCGACAAACGGTAATCCTCATATAACCTCAAGCGGATTGACAGGCGCCGACCCGCTTTCGGACAGCCTTAAAAAGGCGGTAACCGATATTATGAGAAAAACAGTCCGTGACATTCAGAGCGTGCTTACAAAGTATGTAAATATCAGCGGATACACGCTTTCTACACTTATGCCTGAAATCGTTTTTTATATAAGGTGGGCAGAGCTGGTTGAAAAAATCAGAGCAAAAGGACTTGCTATGTGCAAGCCCGAAATCCTGCCGTCGGAAAACAGAGAGATTTTTGCCAAAGGCGTGTATAATCTGAAACTCGGCATAAAGCGTGTGAACGGAGAAGAATTTAATATCGTGGCAAATGATATTGATTTTGACGACGAATCAGGCAGAATTTATATTCTTACGGGTCCGAACAGGGGAGGAAAGACCACTTTCACTCAAGCTGTCGGTCTTGCTGTTTTGCTTGCTCAAAACGGTATTTACGCACCTTGCCGTGAACTGAAAATCAGTCCTTGCGATAATATTTTTACGCATTTTCCGGCAGACGAAAACGACACAGTTGACCTGGGCAGACTTGGCGAAGAAAGCAAAAGACTTGCGGAAATTTTTGATATTGCAACCGAAAACAGTATGCTTTTGCTTAATGAAAGCCTTGCAACCACAAATGTATCGGAGGGTTTGTTTATTGCAAAAGATGTCGTGCGGGCAATGCGTTACCTTGGAGTAAGGTCGGTGTTTAACACACATATGCACGATTTGGCTAAAAACCTTGACGAAATGAACACCAAAACAGAGGGCAAAAGTATTGTACAAAGCCTTGTAACGGGAGTTGACAACGGTGAACGCTCGTTTAAAGTTTATATTTCACCGCCGCAAGGAAGCAGTTATGCAAGAGATATTGCAAAAAAATACGGTGTAACTTTTGAACAGATAAAATTAAATATTGATAAAACATAATCGGGGATAATTATGAAAAATAAAATAATCAGCGTGGCACTCGCAGCAGTGCTTTCGGTTTTTACGGTACTCGCAACCGTTATGTCTGCATCTGCGGCGGAAGGTGCGGTAAGTCAGCATTATGACGGAGAAATCAAAGGTCAGGGACAAACCGTTGAATACAAGTTCAGCGTAGGCATATCGGGTGATTTTGAATTTTCGGTTACAGGGCAATTGCAAAAATACGGAGTGCAGTTCTTTGACGATGCGGGACATAAATATGTTGAAGAAAGCTGTCACAGCGGAAGTTTTAATGAGAAGTTATATATTTCGGCAGGCACATATACAATAAAAATTTCGACATACGAAAAAGTAACGGGAAAGTACAGCGTTGACTTTACTTTTACGCCGTTTTATGAATCCTTCTCCGAAACCGAGGAGGGTTCAAACAATACTCTCGAAACCGCAAACAATGCGGAAACCGAAACCATTTACAGCGGACTTTTGACAGAAACCGACAAGGTGGATATTTTTAAATACAGTTTTGATGCTTGCGGTTCTTGCAACATCTCATATGGACAGTGTGAATGTATATCTTTTAAATGAAAAGGGCGAGGTTATTAACAGTAAAACTCTCGGTAAAGATGAGAAATATACATTCGTAACATCTGTGGCAAAGGGCGGTACTTGCTATGTGGCATATGTCAGCGCAGACAACGCTACGGGCAGTTATGAAATTGATACAACAAAGGCTGTATTCGGAGATTTTAACAGCGACGGTAAGATTGATGTTAATGACGCAACAATTTTGCAAATGTCTATTTCGGGCGGACATAAATTATCCGACTTAAAGGTATTGTCGGCAGATTTGGACGGTGACGGTCTTATTATGATTACGGATGTTACATATCTTCAAATGAAAATCGCAGAATCCGCCGACAGTATGTAAGTTTAACCGAATAATATTTGCTAAAAAATACTCGCCGTTTTATGCGGCGAGTATTTTGGCATACGGTTGCAGATAGGGTAAATTGACAGTAGAGCAGAAAAGTAAGAAAAATCAAATTATCTCTGACGGAGCTATAACAAAATCAGTTTCAATTTTATGATATTTTCTTGCCTTTTTTTATAAATCTGCAATAATCATTGCTTTTATATTAAAAATATGTTATACTAAAACAAGATGATTTTGACTAAATTTTGACTATACGAAAGTGTGCCGATAATTAATTGAATGAGGGAGAAACTAAATGATACTTGAAAATAAATTCGGACTGACAAGTTCTGCTGACCTTGCCCGTGAAGAAGAATTTGTCAGCAAGAAAAGAGCTGTGGAACTTTTTGAAAATAGCGTTTTAGACAGTCTTCCTGCCGGCAAGTTTTCTACATTGCAGGCAATTCATAAATATCTTTTTGAGGATATTTACGATTTTGCAGGTGAACTTAGAACCGTCAATATTGCAAAAGGTAATTTTCGTTTTGCACCTTTATTGTACTTGCAGGCGGCACTTGAAAGCATTGACAAGATGCCGCAGGCGAGCTTTGACGAGATTATAGAAAAGTATGTTGAGATGAACATTGCCCACCCGTTTCGTGAGGGAAACGGGCGAAGCACACGCATTTGGCTTGACCATATTTTGAAAAACGAAATCGGCAAGGTAATCGATTGGAGCAAAGTTGATAAAGAAGATTATCTGTTGGCAATGGAGCGCAGCCCAATTAAAGATGTGGAAATTAAAGTGTTGCTAAAATGTGCACTTACAGACGAAACAGACAGTCGAGAGGTCTATATGAAAGGTATCGACCATAGTTACTATTATGAGGGTTATACAACCTTTAAGACGGAAGAATTGTAAACAGACAGACTCTGTATTGTCATATAATAACCATCAGATTTCCGATCAAGCAGAATATTTCAACATTCAATTCGAGTATCTATCAAAAGTTGGTATATAGTCAAAAAAGCACTCGTCAAAAGACGAGTGCTTTTTTAATGTTTTTTGGAGCGGATGACGGGGCTCGAACCCGCTACCTCCACCTTGGCAAGGTGGCGCTCTACCAGATGAGCTACATCCGCATAATAAAAAGGGCAAAGGCATAAAACTTTTACCCTTTGGTGGGAACAATAGGACTCGAACCTATGACCCTCTGCTTGTAAGGCAGATGCTCTCCCAGCTGAGCTATGCTCCCATAAAGTTATTGTTATTTGTAAAAGCACCTCTTACGAAGTGCTTTTACAAAATTTGGAGGCGACACCCAGATTCGAACTGGGGAATCGGAGTTTTGCAGACTCGTGCCTTACCACTTGGCTATGTCGCCGAAATGCTGTAATCTCAATCAGCGATATTGATTATATCAAATACTGATTGATTTGTCAAGCATTATTTAAAAATTATTCAAAAATTTTTTTACGAATTAAAAAAGCGGGTTTATCTGTTTATAAGTTTGCCGATATTTTTAAGTGCGATTGAAATTGTGCCGTCGTTGTTGTTGATAAACTCAATATATCTGTCATCTTCAAAATATTCTACGGGTACGGTTATTTCTATGCCCGTATCGGTTTTTATTTTCTGACTTTTGCTGGCTCTTACGGCAGATGTTTTTTCGATTTTTAAGTCTTTGGGTATTTCTTTTTCTTCGATTTTCTTTTCAAATGCCTCTTGCATAATTGGTGACTCCGAAAAAATATTTTCGGCAAGTTCCTGTGTGGAAATGGTGTCGGATTCCTCGCAGTTTTCGACAATGTAGCTTTTTGCCTTTGAAACGGCGACTGCCGAGTTTACTCCGTATTCTTCGGCAACCTCGTTTGCGGTTTCCCTTACGATTTTTACAGCCTCTTTTGCGGAAACGCCCGACGAACATTCGAGCAGTATTTCCGGAAGTACATATACGCTGTTGCCGTCGATTTGGCGCTTTTTATCCGAAAAATGTATTTCTCCCGTTTTCATATTTATAATCGCATATGAATCTATTTTTTGCGACGGGGCAGGCAGGATAGCGTAATGCTTCATAATTTCATTATGAATACCGTTTTCATCTGTAATTACCTGATGAGTATAGGCGGATTTGTTGGTTATAAGCAGAATTGCAAAGTAGTCGGAATCGTCATTTATATAATCTGCCGCAACAAAATCTATTGCGTCAAGTTTGTCGGAAAGAGAAATATTCTCATAAAGAACATTGGCAATTTGTGAAGTGAAATCTATAAATTCAAGACCTTTGTTGCCGTATTCCGTCAGCGCCGCCGCAAAACCGCTGTCGGCATTAAAAGTACCGCTTTTTCCTGCGGAATCCTTGTGAAGTTTTTCAAGGTGCTTTTGAAGAAATGTGCTTACAGTATCATCTGTACAGTTAAGTTCGCTTTGAGAAAAAACGCTCATTCCCGAATTGAAGTCAAGTATATGTAAAACAGCTCTTTTAATAATCATATCATTTTCCCTAATCTGTGTAATATTTTGTTAAATAAAAACGAATATCGAATAATCAGGCACAAGCCGCCGACATTCCGTTGAAATTTATTATATTCTCATATTAAATAAAAATCAAGAGATACAGAAAAACCCGCACCGAAAGTCATAAAAACAACTCCTCGGTGCGGGTTTGGTTTGGCGTGCCAAAAGGGAAAGAACCCCCGACCTTATGCTTAGGAGTTCATTCCGAAGCGTTATTTCCAAGATAAACAAACCTCAACTTTCCCCATCCTAATGCGGTTTTCAGCAGGAAACGTGGACGGTAAAGTCCGACAAAGCACCGCTTTTTAAAAAACAAAAGTTAAGGTTCTCGCAATAGAAGGTGTCAAGATCATAGTAGAACCCGTAACAGAATGAGAGGTAAATAATGTTAGGACTTATTATTTTAGGAATTATCCTTTTAATCCTGCTTATAGTAATCGTAAGCAATGTAAAAGTAGTACCGCAGGCACACGCATATTTATTGAAAGACTCGGAACATATCATGTAACATGGTCAACAGGCTTGCATGTAAAAATTCCGTTTATCGACAAGATTTCAAAGAAAGTATCATTAAAAGAGCAGGTAATTGATTTTCCACCGCAGCATGGAGTGAATAAAACGATACCTTCTTGTAAATCTTAAAAAGTAAGGAAATATTGCAGAATTAGAAATAATCAATAACAATTACTTATTTAATATTTTTAACATCTGAGCCATTGGGCTCTTTTTTATGCCTGAAATTCTTGTAAACTTGTTTTTTCGTGTTACAAGAATGACTGATGAGGACGGTAGAATAGAGAGGGTGAGAGATGTTGAGAATATAGTAAAGATCCACCGGCTTAGCCGGTGGATTTTTACTTTGCAAAAATGCATATGAGATTCTTTAAAAATGTTAATTATAAATAAGAGGCAGATTCATTTTTATATTTCTGACTAATCGCCGACTCAAATCACGCCAAATGTGCTATATTAGATTCTTCAAAAGTAGTCAAGTAGCAGTCGGTTAAGAGGGCAGACTACTTTCAAAATCAACCGTATAACGATAATTTTATGATAGTATATAATCGTTTAATAACGACGATAATTATAATTTTTTAGGTTTTGCACATGAGTTGCGAACTTTTATTGGACAAGGCAGATAGACACGCATAGGAGAATAATAATCGGTGCTTTTAGATTTCATCATGTTCAAAATAAATCTAATGCCGTAAATACCCATTGCATATACAGGTGCGTTTACCGTAGTGAGCGGAGGGTTTGTATATCCCGAAAGCTCCGTGTTATCAAATCCCATAACAGAAATATCCTCAGGAATTTTGTAACCGTTTTCTTGCAGAGCTCTCATTGCACCGATTGCAATAGGATCGCTTGCCGCAAAAATAGCTGTGGGGAGATTTCCTTTGCTGATCATTTCTGACATCATTTTATAACCGGATGATGTTGAAAATTTGTCCTGCATAATAAACCCATCATATTTAATGTTTAGTTCATCGCAAATGTCTGTGAAAGTGTTGAGTCGTTTATCAGGAAATATCGTTCCGTCCTCAAGCTGTTCAATACCTCCGATAAAGCCAACTGTTCTATGACCTAAATCATATAGATATTTAATTGCATCGGACACTGCCTGACGAAAGTCGAGCGATACTGATGTGATTTCAATATTCTCAACGGTCATATCAAGAAAAACAATTTTATTATTCAATGAATGCAGTAATTTTATTTCTTGTTTACTAAACTTCCCGAGGCAGATTATGCCATCAACATCGCAGAGTACATTCTGATAGTCATTGTCTGTTTTAAATGTTCGTACAATACTTATATTATTTTTTGAACAGTAGTCCTCGATACCCTGTCTCATCAAAAAGTAATAATTATCTTCAATTTCCTGTTTGAAAGAGAACCATTGTAGAATTCCAATGCGACATGAAGGTGCTGATGTAACCCTTTTTTTCTTTACATAATTAAGTTCTTTAGCTGCTGCAAATATTTTTTGCTTTGTTTCAAGCGAGGTGCTGAGGGTAGTGTCGTTATTAAGCACTCTTGAAACAGTAGCAACTGATACATTTGCCTTTTTGGCAACATCTCTGATTGTAGCCAATTGAATCACCTCACTACCATTATAGTGAAATATTACCAAAAAATCAAGTCGTGTTTAGTAAAAAACGGAGAAAGCAAAAATGTTTACCAAAAACTATTGACAGTTTACGAAACAAAAAGTATAATTTAGTTAACATAAAAACAAAAGAAATATTATTATTAAATAATAGCGAAATCTTTTGTGCAGGTTGTCACGGCGTTTCATTTAAAATTAAAAGGAGGAAAAATTATGAAACAGACATCATCACAACCAAGACTTGATGGCAAAATCCCAGGTAGAATCAAATACACCTTTGCTTTTGGTGCCCTCGGCAAAGATATGATTTATGGTATGATTGCCACATTTTCAATGATTTATTTCACAGACATCATCAAGGTCAACCCGGTATTTATCGGCGTAATGTTCTTTGTTGCAAAGTTATGGGATGCCTTTAATGATTTGTTTATGGGTATGATTGTTGATAACACACGCAGCAGATGGGGTAAATTTATTCCATGGCTTGTAATAGGTACGCTGGTTAATTCAATTATATTTGTTGTTTTATTCACAGACTTCCACCTCAATGGCGTTGGACTTTGCGTATTTGCAACAGCAGCTTACATACTCTGGGGTATGACTTACACAATTATGGATATTCCTTATTGGTCAATTATTCCTAACCTCACTTCAAATCCTGAGGAGAGAGAAAAAGTTTCGGTACTTCCGAGAATCTTTGCAAGTATCGGTCAGTCACTTGTTATTGCAGGCTTTGGTGTTCAAATTATTGAGGCTCTCGGCGGCGGCACAACAAATCAGGCAGGTTATCACAGATTTGCAATCATAATTGCAATTGTATTTATTCTTACAATCGGTATTACAGTAATCAATCTTCCGAAAAAGAGAGATGATTCTGTTCCGGAAAAGAAAGTTAAGTTTAAAGATATTTTCTCAATCATCGGCAAGAATGATCAACTTCGTTGGGCAGTAACTCTTATCTTCCTTTACAACATCGGCATTCAGTGCATTATGGGTGTTGCTACATATTATTTCAAATATGTTTGCGGCAACGCAGGAATGATGTCATCATTTATGATCAGCGCATCAATCGCAGAGGTTGTAGGTCTTATTGTATTCCCTAAGGTTGCAAAATTTCTTTCAAGAAAAACTTCGTTCCTTCTTGCGTGTCTTTTACCTGCATTTGGTCTTGTAATGCTTTTGCTCGTAGGTATTTTTGCTCCGCACAATGTTGTGCTCACATCAATCTCAGGTGTTATTGTAAAACTTGGTACAGGTCTTGAACTTGGTTGTGCAACAGTATTCCTTGCAGATGTTGTTGATTACGGTGAATTTAAGCTTGGAACAAGAAATGAAGGCGTTGTATTCTCACTCCAGACGCTTATCGTAAAATTCACAGCAGCTCTTACAGCACTCGGTATTGGCGCGGCACTTGGAAGCACACAGTATATTCCGGGACAGGAACAGTCATTTGCAACAGTAGCATCAATCAGTACACTTATGTGCATTGTTCCTGCGGTTTGTATGCTTATTGCTTATGTTGTTTACAGAAAGAAATATAAACTCAATGACGGTATGATGAAGAAGGTTATAAACACAATCAGTGCAAGAAGAGAAGGCAAGATTGATATGACACAACAGCTTGATGAAAGCGGTAACACAGAGCCTTCTATGTTCCTTCCTACAGTTACGGAAAAGGCAGGTAAATAAAATGATTGATACTAAAACAGCAATTGAAAAAATTACAAACGGCGAATTTGATAATCTTTTCACTGATATATATATAGATTCATCAATGATTGATTATCAGAAAAAAAGATATGTTCATGCAATTGAGCAGTATGAAACAATTTATTGCCCTGATAAAGTAGCAATATTCAGTGCTCCCGGCAGAAGTGAGGTTTGCGGTAATCATACAGATCACCAGCATGGAATGGTGCTTGCAACATCCATTAATCTTGATACTATTGCTGTGTCGGCCAAGAATAACAATGATGTTGTAAGATTTGTTTCTGACGGTTATGATATGATTACTCTCGATATAAATGACCTCGAAGTTAATAATGATGAGGCAGGCACAACGGTCAGCCTCATCAGAGGTGTTCTTCGTGGACTTAAGGATCATGGATACAAAATTGGTGGATTCAATGCTTATGCAACAAGTGATGTACTTGTTGGTGCAGGACTTTCATCGTCAGCAGCTTTTGAGGTAGTTGTCGGAACTATTATTTCCGGCTTATATAATGATATGAAAATAAATTCAGTTGAGATTGCTCAGATTTCTCAGTATGCTGAAAATGTATTTTTCAAAAAGCCGTGCGGACTTATGGATCAAATGGCTTGTTCAGTCGGAGGAATGGTTAACATTGACTTTAAAGATCCGACAAAGCCAATTGTTAAGAAAGTACCTACCGAATTTGAAAAATATGATTACAGTCTTTGTATTGTTGACACAAAGGGTGATCATGTTGATCTTACAGATGATTATGCTATGATTCCCTCGGAAATGAAAAAGGTAGCAAATTTTCTCGGAGAAGATTATCTGAGAGATTGTGATTCAAACGAATTTTATATTCACCTTGGCGAAATTCGTGAGGCTGTTGGCGACAGACCGGTACTTCGTGCAATTCATTTCTTTAATGAGGAGCATAACGTTAAAAATGCCGTTTCGTCACTTGAAAACGGTAAGTTTGTTGAATTCCTTGACGCAATCAGAAAATCCGGTAATTCATCGTTTAAGTATCTTCAGAATGTATATACAACAAGAGATATTCAACATCAGAACATCTCGGTAGCCCTTGCACTCAGCGAAAGCCTTCTTCGCAATTACGGCGTGTGCCGTGTTCACGGCGGTGGATTTGCAGGTACAATTCAGGCGTTTGTCAAAAATGAATTTGTAAGTAATTACAAAGAATTTATAAATAAAATTTTCGGAGAAAACTCATGCCATGTTCTCAAAGTGAGAAAATACGGCGGAATAAAAGTAATGTAATTATTTAGGTTTTGTTTTTATTAAGGAGGACAAAATGAAAATTCTTGTTTTAGGCGGTGCCGGATATATCGGTTCGCATACAGTTTACAGACTTATTGAAAGCGGTAATGAGGTTGTTGTATTCGATAACCTTGAAACAGGTCATATCGAGGCGGTTCATCCCAAAGCAAAATTTTATAAAGGCGATCTCAGAAACAGAAGTGAAATTGACAGCGTTTTTGATAAAGAAAAAGGTATTGACGCTGTAATTCATTTTGCAGCCAATTCACTTGTCGGTGAAAGTATGACCAACCCTCTCAAATATTATGATAATAACCTCAACGGCACAAAGGTTTTGCTTCAGTCAATGGTTGCTCACGGAATTGATAAGATTGTATTTTCATCAACAGCGGCAACATACGGTGAGCCTGAGAGAACTCCTATTCTTGAAACCGATCCGACAAATCCGACAAACTGCTACGGAGAAACAAAAAAATCCATGGAGAGAATGTTCTATTGGGTTGAAAAAGCACATGGTTTAAGATATGTTTCTCTCAGATATTTCAATGCATGCGGAGCACATATCAGCGGAAAAATCGGTGAGGCACATAATCCTGAAACCCACCTTATTCCGATTATTCTTCAAGCGGCGCAGGGTACCCGTGACCACATAAGTATTTTTGGTACTGATTATCCCACATCTGACGGAACTTGTATTCGTGATTATATCCATGTCACTGACCTTGCACAGGCTCATATTCTTGCAGTTGAATATCTTATGAAGGGCGGTAAAAGTGATATATTCAATCTTGGCAACGGTGTAGGTTTTTCTGTTCGTGAGGTAATTGAAAAAGCAAAGGAAGTTACACAGAAAGATATTAAGGTTGTTGAAGAAAGCAGGAGAAGCGGCGATCCTGCTGTATTGATTGCATCAAGCGATAAGGCGAAAACTGTACTTGGCTGGAAACCTGAGTATGATGATCTGGGAACAATTATTAAAACAGCGTGGAAATGGCATTCAACACATCCCAACGGCTATAGTAAGTGAGGTGGTATTTATGAAGAACAGCGTTTACGGCTTAATATTAAGACTTGTTTCATACGGAATCAATACAGGGCTTATTGAAAAAGAGGATATAATCTACACGCAAAATAGGCTTTTGTCGTTGTTCCATATGGATGAACCCGATGACAGTTGTACTTGCCTTACAGCAGATAACGAGGATACTCTTGAAGAAATTTTGTCGGGACTTCTTGATTATGCATACGAAAAAGGAATCATTCCCGAAAATACAGTAACATATCGCGACTTATTTGATGTGAAACTTATGGCTTCACTTGTTAAGCGACCGTCAGAAGTAATAAGAGAATTTTGGCAGAATTATAGCGTTTCTCCTAAACTTGCAACCGATAGCTACTATAAATTCAGCTGTGATACCGATTATATAAGAAGATATCGTATTAAGAAAGACTTAAAGTGGAAAACATCAACCGAATACGGTGATATTGATATCACGGTAAATCTTTCAAAGCCTGAAAAAGATCCGAAAGCTATTGCAGCGGCAAAACTTCAAAAACAGTCGGGCTATCCGAAATGTTTGCTTTGTAAGGAAAATGAAGGATATGCCGGAAGAGTAAATCATCCTGCAAGAGATAATCACAGAATTATTCCGCTCACCATTGACGGAGATAACTGGTTTATGCAATATTCGCCGTATGTTTATTACAATGAACATTGTATTGTATTTAACGGTGAGCATACACCAATGGTAATCAATGATTCCACATTCAGAAAACTGTTTGATTTTATTTCACAGTTTCCGCATTATATAATCGGTTCGAATGCTGATTTGCCGATTGTAGGCGGTTCAATACTTACACATGAACATTTTCAGGGTGGCAGATACAGCTTTGCACTTAATAGGGCAGAGGTTGAAAGAAAGTTTATTGTTAACGGCTTTGATGATGTGGAGTGCGGAATTGTAAAGTGGCCTATGTCAGTTGTAAGATTGACAGGTAAAAACAAGGACAGCATTATTTCATTATCTTCTTATATTCTAAAGAGTTGGAGAGCGTACACGGACGCAAATGTTGGCATTTTTGCCGAAACAGATGGTGAAATTCACAACACTATTACTCCGATTGCTTTTACAAAGGATGGAAAATTTGTTATTGACCTCGTTCTCAGAAATAATATTACAAGTGAAGAGCATCCTCTGGGAGTATTTCATCCTCATGCGAATTTGCATCATATTAAAAAAGAAAATATCGGCCTTATTGAAGTTATGGGACTTGCAGTATTGCCCTCAAGGCTTAAAGAAGAAATGGCTATTTTAAAGGATGCTATTCTTAATCACAAGGATGTAAGTGAAATTCCGAAAATCAGCAAACATTCCGAGTGGGTAAATGAATTTGTTTCGCAGTATGATGAAATCAATGAAAATAATGTTGATTCAATAATTCAAAATGAGATAGGAAAGGTGTTTCTTAATGTTCTTTTGGATGCAGGTGTATTCAAAAGAACTCCTGAAGGACAAAAGGCGTTTGATAAATTTATAAAGACGCTGTAGTAAAGGAAGTGCTAAAATGTCAAAGGTAAGGGTAGTAAATTTTGAACCTACATCCAAAGGTGAAAACACTCATCTTTATACAATAGAAAATAACAGCGGAGCAAGCGTGACATTATGTGATTTAGGCGCAAGTGTCGTTTCGATAAAAGTTCCCGACAAAAACGGTAGTATTAGAGATGTAGTTCTCGGCTATGAGCACATTGGCGGTTATGAATTTGACGGAACATACTTCGGTGCTACTGTCGGAAGATGTTGCGGAAGAATTGCTTACGGCAAGTTTACTCTTAACGGAGAAGATTATCAGCTCTCTGTAAACAATGGGAGTAACCATCTACACGGCGGATTTAACAGCTTTAGCCGCAAAGTGTGGCTTGCGGTAGTTGATGATAAAGTTCCAAATACAGTTCTATTTATGCTTGATAGTCCCGACGGTGATGAGGGCTATCCCGGAAATATGAAGGTCTTTGTACGCTACACCTTTGATGATGAAAATGCACTTACGATAAAATGGTCGGCAGTTTCTGACAAAGACACAATATGTAATCTGACCAATCATTCATATTTCAATCTTAACGGACATAAAAGCGGTAAAGTTACAGAAAATCACAAGCTGAAAATAAATGCAAATTCCTTCATACCGATAAATTCAAACCTCAATCCCACAGGAGAGATAACTCCCGTTAAGAATACATCGTTTGATTTTACCGAACCCAAGTTAATTGGAAATGGTATTGACAGAAAAAACAAGCAGATTGGTTTTGCAAACGGTATTGATCATATGTTTGTGCTGAATCATTCTGATGAAGAATTTGTGCTTGCAGCTGAAGCTGAGGGTATTGATAGCGGAATCACATTAAAATGCTATACTTCTCAAAAAGGTGTTCATGTATATACAGCAAATTATGTCAATGTTTTGTCCAATATGGGAAAGGATTCAGCAACATACGGAGAAAATCCAGCGTTTTGTCTTGAAACCCAGGGCTTTCCCGATGCTGTAAATCACAAGAGTTTTCCTACGACAATATTAAAAGCAAACGAAAACTATACACAAACTACGAAGTATATTTTTGGTATAAACAAATAAAATGAGCTGATTTCTAACTCCTTTAAAAATAAAATCTCTCTAAAATCAAGGACCACCTATTTTTTTCTTGGGTGGTCCTTGCTTTTTTAATCTATGAGGATGTTTTATGTTTTACAGTATTACACTGTCTTAAACATATTCTGTTTTAGTGGTTATGTGCCGAGCTGTGGAATAAAAGCAGTGCGGATAAGCTGTGAAAGTGTGTCAGAAATATTATCATAAAGAATACTGAGTGCGTCATAATTACCGCATTTTACAAGATTTCGTGCACCGCCAAATCACTCATGTGGTTTTGCGGTAAATTTTGTAACTGTACAATTCTGCCTGAAAATCAACCTGTTCTGTTTACATCGTAAAGCCAGGATATTCCTCTTGTACGGCTGTTTTTACAAACTACATTTTTTATTGCCGTATATTTCTTAGCGCTGTTTTTGCTTTTATATTAAAATACGCTTAGGATAGATTTCTTTACCCTGATTCGCTATCTTTCTATTCCTTCTGTCCGTTATCCATCCCACAAAAAATTGTGATGAATCATTTAAATGTATATTACCTTTATATTCTTTTTTCGGGCTTTGTATAGCTTGACGATGATTTCATTCAATACATCAGTGTATTTACCCTGTACAATCATTTCGTTTTTGAGGTCAATAAGTGATTTCAAAACCTCGGAGCGTTCTTCATTCGTAAGATATATATGGTATTTAGTATCTTTCATAATAATCACTTACTTATACCATTATTATATATAGAAAGGATTTGTTTTCAATTATGCGAATAAACTACCACCATACCGCACAACTAATCTGTTAGCAGAGATTAATTGGAATTTTTAACGCTGTTAGCAAAACGACGGTTTTTGTTAGCAAAATCAGCGATTTCGTGCTAACACCTGTTAGATAACCACACACTTTTGTTAGCACGATCACGGAAGCGGAAGCCGTAAAAAGAGAAAAGCCGCTTTCAATGAAAAATCATCAAAAACGGCTTAAAATGGCGTCCTCGGCGGGATTCGAACCCACGGCCTTCCGCTTAGGAGGCGGACGCTCTATCCGGCTGAGCTACGAAGACGTGTATTAAATTTACGATTATTCTACCACATTACCATACACTTTCCAATCAAAAGTGTGTGTTGCAACATATTCTTAGGAGGCAGACGCTCTATCCTGCTGAGCTATTGGCACATATCTATTAATAGTTTAGTATAAAAGAATTGTTTTGTCAAGAAAGTTTGAGAATAAAAAGCAATCGAAATACTTTGAGAAAATTTATAAATTCTGCCTGCAAAGTACTGAAAAAGGGACTTTGTTCATTAAAATCAGTTAAATTAGAACAAATGTTCTAAAAACTCTTGATTTTGTGATTTTTTCTCTCTATAATATTATATAGAGAACCAAGCCCCGTTGGTTCTTATTTGATGAATAGTAAGCGGAAAGGATGTTAATATGAACAATTATCTTGAATGGTCAAAAGAATACAGGGCAGAGGCAGACAAAATGCTGTCTGTTGTTGATAAATATAAAAGTATGTTAAAAACTAAAAGTTTATTAAATAAAAAGGAAATCAATGAGAAAATTTGCAGATACAGAGGTTATTATCTTGAGTGCCTTGATATTGCAAATTTGCTTGAGGCAAGATATAAGGGGGTAATGTGATGAGAAGTAAACTTATACATTTTTCCGATTTAAATTCCGATAAGATTTGCTTTGAAAAAAGCCTTATGGACGGCGAAACCAACAGCGAAAACCGTCAGAAAGTTTTAAAAATACTAATGAATGTCATAGAGAATGACCTTACCGACAGACAGCGACATTGCGTTTTTGAGTATTATTTTAACGGAAAAAAGATGAAAACTATTGCAAGCGAACTTGGTATAACTCCGCCCGTTGTCACAAGACATATTCAAATGGGAGCGGCAAAACTCTATAAAATTGCAAAATATTATATGTGAATATTGAATTTTGGTTGGGTTCTAAATGTTGGGGTAACATTAAATTATGATTTAGCGGAGTGTCGGTCGGGGATTGAAATTTAGCTAACGCTAAATTATCCTCCC
>OIZV01000346.1_pt1 | contig 25443 bp, 36 predicted proteins | sample 1588681 | NCBI WGS metagenome assembly OIZV01 (sample SAMN03283281) | human gut metagenome | biome: human-associated habitat; material: feces | host: Homo sapiens | place: Peru | collected 2012 | reverse complement strand
TGGAATGGCTGCACCGCTTACGCGGAGCAGCTGTCCCGTTTTACCGTAACTTGCAATCTACAATTATAACTTACAAACTGACTTGAATAACCTTTACCTTTCAACTTCGGTTTGTAATCCTTAAATGTAGTCCACATAATAGTATTTGATTTTGCATTTACAATATTGGAGAAATAATTATATAGATTCTTTTTGATTTGTTTAATGCCATCCTGATTTATTTTTGCTCTAAACCAAGTGACTGAAAGACTATTGATTTTCTGATATATGTTATCGTTTAGTTTTCCATCATAAATGTTGATCTTATCTAAGAAAACGGATGTATCTGGAACGTAATAATTCGTAAATCCATACTGCCCATCTTTTTCAGAAATACTCTTTTGCTCATACTCAATTTTATACAAGTCAAAATAATTTTTCAAAATGCTTGCTTCAAACAAATATGTAAGTATATACACCTTATCGAATAATTCAAAAATTTCTGGTGGATATCTCCATAAAAGCAACTTCTGATTTATATATATAAGGCTTCTGTTGTCGGCAAGAATTTTAATATCGTTATATTTCGTATCATAATTAAGTTTATCCTTGTTCCATATTACAAATCCCTCTTCGTTTACAGTTACACAACCACTGTCTTTTAAAAGTTTCATATCATCATTTCGGATATTGTCATATGGTTCAACAACATTTAAGACTTCATCCAAAATCAATGTATAGTGACCATTTTTGATATTTTCTCGACTTTCCTCATCAAGATGCTTGAAAAGTTCATGTGTTGAAGCTATATCGTCCTGACAAGCTAGCATCTCGTTAATAGCACCTAATTTACCATTCCCTTTATTTATTGGCTGCTTAAATTCTCTATCAGTATTTTCAATAATACGTTCTACCTCTTCTAAAAATGGTGTGATATAAAGGAAATTATCACATTTTTCTCTGTTAATGTGTTGAATGCTCCAACTGGTTTTTCCTGATCCCATAATAGAATCCACTACTGTAATTTTACTAATAACTCATTCCTCCTAACATAATTCAATAAAATCAATTTTGAAATGCTCTATCTCAAAATATCTCTTATCTTTCATATCCTTTGTTACATGGTTTCTCAAGCCCTCTACCCACCATTGAATGAATGTAATCATTTCTCCGATAGGCTCTTTGATTTCTTCTGCATCATATCTTTGCATTTCATTTAATAAAGCAAGCACATATTCAGCCTTATCACATTTACATTCTCCACTTGCAAGCTGTTCTGCAAGGTCTTTATATGCTTGTTCTATATCCTCATTTGTAAATTTTTCCAAGTAGACCACTACACGATTTGTCTCATATAGATAGCTCTGATTGAAGATTTGCGATAATGTTTCTACATCCAGTTTGTCCAAGACCAAAATATTTTGTACTGGTAGAAATTCATCCCAACAGAATACATCATTTTTATTTTCAAATCTGATAATACACCCAAGATGTCCAGGATCTTCTGCTCCCAATCTTCCTCTTTTTCTGAAATATCTACTGTCTTTATTGACAATCTCAACTTCTGTTCCAAAAGGGATTTCGTACCATTTAAACTTCATGCTTGTATACCTCCGTATTCAATTTAATGTAGGCACACCACCATAAAAGGTAATGTGCCTGTCTATCCGTCCTATAATGTAATCAGTATCGTCACTGATATAAAGGGAAATTGCGTGTAATGCTAATGTAGTGGAAAGTATATGTAACTGTCCTCTTCGACAGTAGGTGCATCATCTCATAGCAACAATGATTTCCGTAATATTTATACTATTCTCTCTTTGTAGCTGGAATAATATCAAATATCGTTTCTTTCAACTGCTTTGTGGCTTCATCAAGTATCACACCATCGCATAATCTCAATGTTACTGTAATACAACACTGGCAGAAACTGCTCATATATCCTACTTCGATCTGCAAAAATTCATTGCCTGTGATTCTATATTTGAAATCCAATGAATCAGAAAAGATACCAGATTCAACATAAAAATCCAAATCTGTTACAAACTGCTCTGCTGATATGGTCTGAACCTCATCTGTATCTTTACATTCTGTCTGTGCATTTACGACTGTGACCAGATTATTTTTGATGGCTTTCTGAATGTTTTTCGCCGTTGTTGGTCTTGTGCTTCTCATATACTTCTTACTCCTCTGTTCTAGGTGAGGCTACGGCATTTCGCCGTACACCTCTATGTTTATGTTTTGATGGGATAGGAGCTTACCCTATCGGGACTTCCATCTACTTTATATATTCTCCATAAGGAAAACATTTTTACCGATTTGTTGCTAACCACTCCACAATTCTGTTTTTGATTGCTTTCTGCAACTCATATAGTTGCTCATGTGAAATTGTTCTCTCTGCCAAAATATTTGCAAGTAACTTTGTATCTACATTGCCTGTGTTGAGAATATCTTCAAAAATCTTCCAATAACTGCGACACAAATTTTCCCAATGGTATGAGATCATATCCAAATTATTCAGATATTCTTCTGTTGTGATAGGTGTATCATCTGCATCCATGCTGTAAAATTTGATATTTCCATCTGATGTCTGCTTGAACGTATCGAGATTTTCTTGTTCCTCTACCCAAATTTCACAAAATTTTTCCGCATTGGCTTCTGCGTCTATCAAACCATTCTCTTCCAAATAATCAAGGTATTCTAACTGAATAATCTGAAAATCCGATTCTGAAATAAATGCACCAGTTCCTTTTCTTAATTTGTCTAAGCTTAAACTTGTCATATTCTTTCCTCGCTTTCGTTATACTCTCTTCTATATATAAGGTAGGAATGAGAAAATATCTCGTAAGTTCCTTTACCGATTTAACCAATCGACCTCATTTTATATATTCTCTGTTACTTATTTGCACTTGCAAGTAATCTCTCACGCATTGTCAAAGACTTCTTTGGCTCTGCCTTTTCTGTTGCTTTAGGTTTTGCTGCAAGGAAATTTATATTACAATCCATGCACAAATCATCGTCTTCCATAACCTTTTGTGCTCTTTCCTGTTCGTCTTTGATCGACTTTGCCAAGGCATCAATAAAAGTTTTAGGAAAAGACAGCCCTCCAAGATACAAAACCGTTTCGTTATTGCCAAATCCACAAAACGTATCTATCGGATTGCCAACAACATCAGTTACTTCATTAATAGAGATACACTCCTTTGTGTCTGGCTGTGAAAGTCCTATGTACTTCACACGCTTGTTCGGTTCAAGCGGCGAGTAAATCCCTTCATTTATTGCAGAAAGCAGCTCCTCCTTGCCGCCTTGTGCTATTTTGTGAATCATTGCAACACCTGACGTTTCAAGCAATGTTTTCTGCTCTGCCGTGTCGATTACTCCGCGAATTGAGGAATAATTACCTATATTAATGAAGGATTCAAACAGACACGCAAAACTCCGATTGATTGAAAACTTGTCTTCCCTCTGATTATTGTCAAGGATAAAAATGCCTCCTAATTCATTCTTCAGCGCAACGATTTCGGTTAGAGCTTCATAAGCGTTAATTCTCGCTTGCAAAGATTCACTCATTGCAGGAAGGATAATAACCAATCCAACCTTCTTATCAGGATTTTCCGCAATTACGGAGGCAAGAAACGCTCCTAAGCCGCTACCAGTCCCACCTGATAAAGAGAACGTAACGAAAACATAGTTTTCCGTAATCTGCTGTTCCAATACGGTCATGACTTCATCAATGGATTCTGAAAGAACGGTTTTCGCCTTATTTCTCTGCTTACTTGCACCCTCACCACCCGAAATATGCAGCTTATTCGGACTATTGATTAAGTCCAAGTCCTGTTTTGCAAGATTCACATAGTATGCTTTGAAGCCTTTTCTTTCAAGCATCTGCGCTACGTTTCCCCCAGCAGCACCAACCGCCAGAAACCGAATATCCTCTTTTAACGTGTTATTCTTCATGTAACAATACCTCCTTGATCTGTTTTCCTTTTGCTGTGATATAGAACATATCCGCTTTGTTTGTTTTTAATTTTGAAGTGACGTATTCCAATTCACGTAATGCCCAAACTTTACGGTTAATTGTAACTTGTGAATACTTGTGATCATCAGACTGGTTCACTTCGTTTGCAATTTCCCTCAATGTCATCCCCGTTCCTGGCGTTGTCGAATTCGTATCCTCCAAAATTGACAATATCAACAGTTGCAGTTTATCAATTTGCATCTTTTTCACCTACCTTTCGCTCCATGTACAGTAACTTATCAATTCACACAAGAATAAAAATTTTAGGCATGGCTGCCTTGTAATTATGTATTCTCCATTGTAAATTTGTTTTTTGCAAAATTTCCACATCATCAAAAATTTTCATTTCATCATTCTCTTATTAGTTTCCATAGAATGAGAAAATTTCTGTGAAGTGTTTTGCACTTAACCTTTTCATATGTAATATTCTCCACTTAATTTTGAATTTTCCCGCAAATAAAAAGCACCATATAAAGACTTATTTTTCTAAATCTTTATATAGCGCTTATATGTAATACCTATATTGATTATTTTCTTATTCTAGCAATTCATTTAATTCACCTTTTAATTTATAAAATTTTTCATTTCGCTCCATATTCTCAAATTCGCCTTGTTTAACTCTTCTCATAACATCTTCTATCCAAGTTAGTAATTTGGTCTCATATTCCTCTCTTTCAGCCATAACAATATTTCCAAAAACTATTTCGTATTTGCTCAATAATGCCTGTATCGGCAGTTTTCCAAAATAGTCTATCAAAGGTTGTACATCTTCTAAAGTTATATTCTTGTACCTATCATATGTTGCTTTTTTATGAAGTTTCTCTTCAAGTGGTCTTTCGTATATTGTGCCTTTTCCTGATGCAAAATAATTTCTGATTAAACCTTTGACAAATCCGTTCATGCTTTGATTAGTCTTTTCCAGATATTGTTTTAATTGCGTATATTCTTCCATTTCGGCAAGTGTGTACTTTACTGAAACCATCTTTGTTTTCTGATCGTATTTCTTTTGGGCTGCCTTCTGCGAATCTGATATTTTCTTCTCACTCATACATATATTATCTATATGTATTGCCTATATCCGTTTCACATTGCTGCAAAAGCATATAGGTATTACATATATCTCCTTCATAAATATTATTTCTAGTTTCTATGTAATACCTATTATAGCAGATTGCAGAATTTCCACAAATATAATTCTTTTCATAAAAGCAGAAAATCCATGACCTTTTACCGTCATGGATTTACAATGTTAAAATATATTCCGTTTTGATTTTATTTGCCGTTTTCTATCTATTTGCCTTTCGTGAAAATTTATATTGACTTGATACCTTATCAAACGTATCTGCAAGGAATCTCAAGTCACTTTCCGACAAGTCATTCTTCATACTTGCAATAATATTTTCCTTTATTTCCTTCTTGATCGCTAATGATTCCATATTGGTATCTACCATAATATATAAACTCCCCTCCTATTCACAAATCTTATCCAGTATATCTTGCAGTCTTTCCTTTGCACTTTGAATATAATATAATTCCCCATTAATTTTGATTGCTTCATTATGCTTTTGTGCCATAGCGACTTTTTGCTGATACAGGCTTATGCCCACACTGACACCAGTACAAAAGGCATTATCTTCAAATAATTTATCCATGTGCTCTCCTCCGATTAATAATATTCCCTTGCACATACTAATTCTCTCTATTCTGAAGAATCTTTCTCTTCATGCTCATACCTACCCAGCAGTTTATAAAAAGTAGAACGCTTCATGTTCAATATTTCCATACATTTAGTAGCTGTCAGTTCTCCTAATCTCCATTTTTCATAATATTCTTTCCAATTATCAGGATATTGCGCGTTAGGTCTGCCAGTTGGTCTACCAGTCTTCAGAGAGGTTTTCTTTCCATTAATTACTGGCATGACATCCATCCCTTGCTTCTGTCTACGTCTGATATTCTCAAGCTCCTTTTGTGCTACATAGGAAAGTATCTGTAATACAAGATCAGCAATAAATTTTTTATCCAGATTATCATTAGATTGCCTTGTATCAAGCAATGGCATGTCTAACACAACAATATCCGCGCCTATTTCATTTATAATGTAATTCCACTGTTCCCTGATTTCCGTGTAGTTTCTTCCCAGCCTGTCAAGGCTGACAATAACAAGTAAATCTCCCTTTCTTAATAAAGGTGCTGTCTCCTTTGTGCCAACTATAGCATTGTATTCCCTTCGGTTAAATGTCTTTCCGCTTATTTTATCGCATCTGATATTTCTTTCCGCTATTCCAAACTCTCTCAGTTGCTCAATCTGTCTGGTAAGATTCTGATCGACTGAACTCACTCTAGCATAACCGTACATTTCATTTCCCATAGCTGCATCCCTTCTGTTTATAAAATACCCATATGTTTATGAACATATCTGTAAATGACATAGGCACCTTTACAAATACATTTCCTTACGCAATAGATATTCTCCATAAAAGGACACTTATATAGACAGTTTTCCCTTACCCCTTGCAGATATATTTCCCTATGGATATACTATAATTGAAATTGACGCAAAGGAGTTGGTACACATAAACATTGAGATTCGGAAGCCGAACCGCTTCAAAGATTTTCTGCATAAGAATTTCAATAATCTTGAAAATTTGATATTTTCTTTATTCTTGAAGCTACCCGAAAGGTGTATACCCTCTTCCCTTCTGAACTGGATGGAACACTACACCAATAAACGGATTGCAGATTTGCATCAGCAAATTATTTGTGATCGCTGGTATATAACAGAATTGGAAAAAGCTATTGATAACATTCACAACACACAACAGGATTAATAATAGCACCTTCAGAAAGATATATCTCTTTCCGTTGGTGCTTTGTTTCTCATTGTCCTAAATATTCACTAGGCAGAATTGCCTTTATGTCTGATACAGAATAATCTGCTACGTTTCTTGTCACAATATATTCTGCTCCATAACGCTTTGCACACTCCATTTGCAGACAATCCTCAAAATCAGAAAAATCTTCATTCGCAAGACCAGATAATAACTTTGCTTTGTCTATTCCCTCTATATCAAAGATTGTGCATAGGTTTGATAATATTTCTCTTCGCTCCTTTGCAGTATAGTCTTTCCTTAATATAAAGAACATATTAGAAATGGAATGAGCAGCAATACAGCCTTTTGTATTTCCGTCGGTACATGACAAAATTACCCTCTTTGCCTCCTCAAAAAATGGCTCTCTTTCAAGAAGATAATCAAGCAGCACGTTGGTATCAATCAGAATTTTACTTACCATATTTATCTTCCCTATAAGAAGCTAATTCAGCCGCATCATCTGTAACAGTTCCCTTTTTGCGTAACTGCTCCAATCTTGCAAAAGCCTCTTTCCTTTCCTTATTAGAATCATTGTATAATCCGTTTACACCTTGCATAATCTGGATTACAAAGGATAATTTATCTTCTGGTATCTTTTCCAGTTCCATTATTGCACTCTGTCTTAATGCTGTCATAGGTCATACCTCCTTTAAAAATTCGGATGAAATTCTGCTTTCAAATTAACCGATTATTCGTCCTCATTTTCTTTATTTTGCCTATTCTGTTCCCGAATCGTCACAATATCTATTCCCATATCTTTTTCAAGTAGGGAAATTACAAGCTGATTGATACTCATTCCTTTTGACTCTGCATGATCTTTTATCGGTTGCAAATATTCCTCTGGTACACGGAGCTTAATGTCTTTAATCTTTTTCATGTATTTTTTTAAGCTGTCTTTTTGTTCGTCTGTAGCCGCTGCCAACATTACGTCCTCGCTTTCCCTATATATCGTCAAGAATAGAACCTTAACTATATATAGTATACCATAAAATTTCTCTATTTCCATGTATTTATTATAAATTACAGCATTCCCTTTAATATTCTATGTATAACTTTCCACTTGAATTTATTTCTATGCTTTATTTCCATCTGATACATGAATATTTCTGTTATCCGTTCATTGAATTTTTGTGGCAAAATAGCCCCCTTGAAGCGATTATCTTCCACGCAACAAATCTGAAGATTTTCGACAGAATCAGCGCCACCACAAGCAAGCGGAATTATATGGTCAATTGTTGCATCCTCATATAACAACTCTCTTCCACACAATGCACATTTTCCACCAGCATTCATATAGAGCAGCCGTTTTACATCAGGCGAATATGTCTTTCTCTTAATCTTACCGTTTGCTGTTCTCTTTATTTCATTACAGCTTCTTTTCTCTGCCTTTAATCTCTCAACCTCTTCCTGTGACATCCACCGCCAAACTATACGCTGCGTAGCAGTATCATATACATAATAATACTTTGTCCTACTTTGCGCTTTATGCATAGCATTTATTGCGTCAGATGCATTTTCAAACCGAAAGGCATTATCTATTTTCTGCGTCGTTCTCGTCCCGCCATGTTCATTGTATCTTATATAATGAAGACCATCCGTAATTACAATAGCCATAACTGCTCCTTTCCCTATCCCATTGCACATCTACTGTATGTATTACTCCCCATATCTCCTTTGACACGTTTGAAATATTCATCAAGGCTGAAAAAGTATGATCTATTTTGCAGATAAACACACTTTCCATTTTTCACTGTGGTTGTTTGCGCAATAACAATATTATTTGTAGTTGATAAATTCTTTCTTACAATATCTTCCAAAGTCTTCCGCAACTCCCTATATGAACTATCAATGCAGAACTTCTTTCCATCGTTTCCCTCATTGACAAAATAGACAACTCTGAATGTAAAGCAATCCTCAATCATGTTGTTTGCTAGACACCCTCTGCTTATATCCATTAAAATATCCGATACGGTATTCATATGCTTCACCTCAATTTTTCTTATATCGGGGAGGGTTGCCCTCCCCTTTTGCCTTTATGCTACTTTCTTAATCTCTGTAAAATACTGATTGATAAGTGCTAGCAGATAATCAAGTTTCCCATGCACTACACTACTGGTAGTAGTAGAACGGTCTACATCTAATTCAACCCATGTCCTTTCGTTAATCACCGTGTATTTGCCTTCTGCAACAAACCACTGGAAAAACTCGCCAAACTCTTTGTCTTCCCTTCCTAATTCTGTAAATGCCTTAAATGCTGCCACAAAGACCTGCGCATTCTTTCTGTTGAATAGCTCATGTATTTCTCTTGTAATTTGTGTTGATTCAGTCAATCTTGTAAGCAAATTATCCATACTATTAAAATCATACATAGTCGCATTTTCATTCAGCCAAGAGAATGCTGCTTTTGTGTCTTTCCTGTACTGTTCTGGATAGTAGCTAAGAATAACCATGTTTCCTACCACTCTTTCAAGTGTTCCATTGATTCTGTCTTTATTGCCGCAATAATACATTTCCTTAAAAAAGACATTTTGCGTTATATCTCTGATTTCTCTCGCAAACGTATCTATATAGGTATATGCCTTTTGTGACTGATTCATAGCCATGTGATTATTATATTTGCGTACCAGTTTTGAAATCTCTCTGGTGTCACAATTCTGGTGTATTGCAACTTCCAACTGATAGCCGTTGAATCTATCTTTCAACTCATCCGGCAACTGATTGAATGTCTTATTACGAATGTCACATTCCGCATTTTCCCAGATGATTTCACCCTGTTCATCTCTCTTGATGTTTCCGTTTTCATCCTTTGCCTTCCGCTGATAAGTAACCATATACTCATCAACGCTCTTAGTAATTCGGGTATTAGCATATCTGAACATAGCCAAGGTACTTGAACGCTGCAATCCGTCTATGATCCACTGCCTTGTGATTCCGTTTATTGTTTCCTCTCCAAGTATAATAGGCGGAATATAGTTATCTGTAAGCACGGTTGCAATTAGTTCATTCACCATATTTGCGTTCCACTGCCCGCTCAATCTCTGGCAATCCTGATCTGTCCGAATCTTCTCATCGTTCATATCCTTTAAATACTGTTCCAAGGTGAATGTCTGTTTTCTGATTTTCATAGTGTTTTCCCTCCCTAAAATAATGATTTTACCTTTTCATAACTTCTCATGTCTTTTAAATGGCTTGTATATTCCTTTTCTGGTATTTCAAGTATTTTCTGAATATCCTTTGCCTCATATCCATCTATCAGCAAATTCAAAATATTTACCTGCCGACTTGACAAACTGGCAATATACTCTTTTACCTTCTTTTGAAATTGCTCTTTGTCTTGTACCTTCATAACCTCTTCAAAGGTATCAAAATCAGACGGAATAATATCAATCAAATTACTTTCATTTTCATCGTTTATTGGTTTATCTAAAGAATCGGCGAATTGATTGATAACTCGCTTTTCTCTGTGCCTGTCTCGTACTTCCGTTTTGAATCTCCTCTTTAAGCATCCACGGAGAAAAACATCAAAACTGATACCCATATCTGGATTATAAGAGTTGTAAGCCTGCCACAAGGTAATGTTGGCAATGCTATAAAAATCGTCATAGTCTGCATCCGTCAGCCTCTCTTTGAATTTTGATATTATGGATCTTGAAATTGATCTCAGCATCCGCATCTCATCGTCACAATATGGCTGTAACACTGCTAAATCTGCATTTTTCATTGTCCTTTCCTTCCTTCTTCATTCATTAAGCAATTGCTGAAAGGCAAGTGTGAATTGAATCACCACGGCTTAACCGCTTGCCCGGAATATTATTTCTTGAGGAGTTTTGAGTCATCAAACCAGCGGACAGATCCATCTTTATTTATAGGAATTTCAACCTTTTCTCCGCTCTGGTATCTAATAACCTTTGACAGCTTGCCGTTGTCTGCTTTAATGCTTGTTCTAATGTTATTCATTGCAGCTCCCCCTCTTATGCCTTTTTAGGCTTCAAGTAATTCAATCTCATTGCAATAGAAGAAACCAAATACTTTTTATACGCTTCTTCACCGTTGCTCTCGATGAAAAGATCCTTATTAAACTTCGGTGTCTCTACTTCCTTATAGGAAATCGTTAAGCCGGTTGTTTTGGAAAGAAGTTCTTCCTTCTGCCGTTTCTTCATATAGGCTTTCAGCTCGTCCTCTTTTTCCTTTATCTCCTTCTTGATTTTTTCGCCCTCTTCTTTCCTTGCCTGTATCGTCTGTACAAGGATTTCAAAATCTGTCATTGATTTGCACATTCGTTTTTTTCCTCCATATTTTTAATTTTTTCAGCAACCCTTCAAGCATCTTCTTAAATATTGTCCTCACTCTCGCTAATAACTCATAAGTATATGGCTTGAAGTATTGAGTGCTTTCGGCTGTCTCGGTTGCTGTTCTTTGTATGTACCCATATTATCATTTTGTGGGTACATATTCAATGTCAAATGTGCACAAACTTATGGGCACATATTTGTACATTTTATGGGTACATATTCATTGACATTTATATGTACCCATATTATAATAATTACAACATCAACTATTATTAATCAATTTTAAAGGAGGTTTTTATATGAAATATTTTAAGAATGTAGAGACACTGGAAGAATTAAGAAAACAATATAAAGAACTATTAAAGAAGTACCATCCAGACAACCCAAACGGATCAACAGAAGCAACGCAAGAAGTCAATGCCGAATATGATAGTCTTTTCAAAGTGTTAAAGGACAGACACGAACGCAAGACAGAACAGGCAGCCGACACCGATAAAACGTGTTATGAAGATATGAAGTATGACTTTTCGGAAGATGAAAAATTGAGGGAAGTTCTACAGTCTGTTATTCATTTATCAGATATTACTATTGAATTATGCGGTTGTTGGTTGTGGATTTCTGGAAATACATATCAGCATCGAGCGGAATTAAAAGAACACGGCTTCAAATATGCATCAAAGAAAAAACAATGGTATTGGCATAGTGAATCATTCAGGAAAAAGGGAAAGAAAACCTTGTCAATGGATGATATAAGAAGCTATTACGGCAGCACCGAAGTCCAGACAGAAGAAGTCAAGAAAATTAAAGAAGCGTAAAAAATAAGGGTGTAACTGATTTGATGTTACACCCTTTAATTATGTTGTTTTTTATTCCTAGGGTCTTAGTATGATATGATGTATCCGGGTAGTTAAAACTAAAATCGGGACTTATTTTTGTAACAAACCCTATAGTTGGTTCATCTCGACACTGACTTCAGATTTTTACCTCTCCGATATTTTCCATCCTAAAATCTGTAGCTTTGAAACGAACGGAAGTATTATTTATAAAACCTCTATTACGGAAGTGGGATTTACAACACTTCTATTCCCACCTAAAGAGAAAATTCCCCTAAGTGAAACTGTTCCACTTAGAAGATAAATTTTTTCGCACACTTGTATGCGAAAGATTTTTATTCTTCAAGGTGTGTCCATTTGGACACAAGGCGTTTAAAGTTTTCGCCACTTCTGGCGGTATCTCATGGGGAACGAAATTTAGTTTCCTTCAACTATTGCAAATATGAAACATCTCTAAACCGACACTATCTGTTTCAGATAACGAGCGAAAAATTTCGCTGTACCACTGTGGACTACCGCTTTTTCGGAATCTGAAATTCCGATTCATTCTTCCCTAGTCCCCACAGAGAACTTACCCCCATATCCTTAGAGAAAATCAATCAAAATCGCACCAAATCCGCTTCAAAATGCATCATAGGTAAACTTAATCAGCTACGCAATTACAAAGCCAATTTGCCCTCAAAATCGCTTATTTTCACAAAGGATAATAGCATATAACACGGGGGAGGGGTACACTTAAACCACAGCAAATTAAGTACCTAGCATATACCGGGGGTACTATAAAACTATACTACAAACCAGCTTGATCTACTCCATATACCGCCTGTTCATAAGTAAAACCGTTATATTGTAATTGCTCAATCATCCTGCTTCTTCCCATATCTGGTGAAGATTTCATATATGACTTTGCTTTTTTATACGCTTGGTCATTCCAATCTGCATTGCAATTATCTACTCCGTATTGAGCTTCATCTTCTGTAAAGCCATTATATTCAAGCTGTTCTTTTAATCCACTATACGAAAATGCAGAACTATTCAAATACGACTTAGCCTTTTTCAATGCTTGATCTTTCCAGTTAGCACCACAATTATCCGCACCATATTTTGCTTCTGATTCAGAAAAGCCATTGTATTCTAATTGGTCTATCAATCCAGTATAGGAAAATGCAGAACTATTAAGGTAAGATTCCGCTTTTGCTTTTGCACCAGCATTACCTGTTTTGGGTACATAATCATAACTTGAACTGTAAGAGTATGATAAAGAATGATATGCACAATATTTACCGTTATCTGTTTTCTTTTCTGTACAGCCATCAGAAGCGCATCTGGTAGGAAAATAATATATGCAGAATACTACAATACACGCTACAGCTACACCAATAATAGCCTTTACATTGATCTTATTTACTGGTGCAGCAGTATTTGAAACAACTTCTTTCTGCTGTTCCGCTTCATAATATGTCTTTATATTATAGCCACATCCAGGACAAGATTTAGCCGTACTTGATACATTTTCTCTACCACATTCAGGACACTTTACTAATGCCATCCGCTTTCTCCCCTTTGATAAACTTAAAGCCTACAAATCCACCGGCAATACCGCCTAAACCCAACGCAATAGCTTGTATGCGATATTCCCATATTTTCCCGTTATCATCTTTTGCCATATCTTCATATCTTGACGCAATATATCTATATGCACCACTAAACCATGATCCCGCATTTCTTGCATCGGCACTATTTTCTGCATATCCTTCCATACACTCTCTATAATGTTGTTTGTAGAAAGAATAAGTATCATTGTTAATTCTAGTGAAGGCAACAATCAGCATAATACAAGCCACTGCACAAAGAACAATTCCTATATACTTTTTATTCTTATATACTGGCACTGGTTCTATTGTATTTGTATTATCTTCTACTGTCTCAACTTCAGATTGAATTATTACATATCCGCAATTAGGACATACTGCAGAATTATCTGCTACCTCAGTTCCACATTCAGAACATTTCATAAAATCCCTCCCAACTGTTATTGCCTATTCAATAATTTTAATTGTTGAATAAGCATCATTCTTAAGGACTGCTTTTAACCTATCCATATCAACATCTCCAACGGATTTTGCTTTTTCTTTTAATTCGTTTATTTCTTTGCAAAGCATTACTTCCAGAGCGCCATTATCTTCATCCTTGAGTTTTCCACTATCATTATAATAATCTTCTTCATCGAGAGAATCACATGATCCCATACAAGTATATCCTTTATCCTTGACATAATAAAATAACTCATAACCTGTTGTATTACCACCAAAACCATTCTGTGCACCACTTCTAAATATTACCGCAGGATATGAATAATCAACTTCACCCATTAAAGAAAATTGAGCATACATTCCGTGAGATTCTTTATCAGAATAAAATGCAACATCATACAATGTAAATGAATCTGGATTTTTCAACCAGTTTTTCCAGTCATTTACACATTCATAAACATATGATTCATATTTTAGTTGTTCTTGGATTATTGCTACGTCCTTATATTCGCTAATTGTATCAAGCATTTTATCTGCTTCTTCGTATTTGCCTTTTTCCAGAAGCTCCATAGCTTCATTATATGTATTCTTAGGCTTAATCACCTTCACATTATAAATAATCAAGCCTACGGCAATAACAGCAACTGCTGCAATAATTGGAATTATAATCTTTTTCAAATTCTTCTTTGGTTTTTCCACCTGTACGTTCTGAACTGATGCTGTCTCTGTAACTACTGATTCTTCTGCAAATGGACATCCACAATGTACACATTCTGTAGCATCAATCGGATTTTCTTTTCCGCAGTCACTACATACTTTAGTAGCTGGTTTATCCTCAACCAATACCTTCCCACAATGTACACACTTCTTTGCTTTATCGGAAATTTCCTTTCCACATTCAGGACAGTTTATTAATCCCATTTTTATAATCCTCCCTCATTATTTCAACTTTTCTTTGATATTTTGGAGCAAGTGTACTACTTCTCCGAAACCCAAAAACAACATTCCACTTACAACGGTTCCCGCTTCATACAAAAAGAATTTTTCCCACGAGTATTCATAGGAGGAATCGTCAGCATAGATGAAACTGCTCATCGTTCCTACCACAAAAATAATGATACCGACTGCCTTCAAGCATGTTGCTATGTTATTTCTCGTATAGGTATCGCCCGAATCATTTTCTTCAGTAGCATTCTCCGCTTCAGTACATGTCTGACAATTTGTTCTATCGCTGCTTAAAATCTGCTTTGCTACCCTTTCCGCTTCTTGAGTATAGCCATTTTCTACTGTAACTTCCTTCAGTTGGTCATCCGAATAAGTCTTGTAGGTATCAAATTGTACTCCTTGCTCTTCTTCCATATAAGTTTCTCTCCTCCTCAATAGTATTTTCTATATTATATTCGTTTTTACGAAGATATTCAAGTAGGAGAATACATCTTATGATTAACTCATATGATAAAGAAAAGGAGGTGCTATTATGATTGATTACTCCCCGTTCTGGGAAACACTTGAAAAATCAAGTGAAAATTGGTATACACTAACCAATAAACATAATCTATCACATAGCACGCTCCATCGTTTGAAGCACAATATGGATGTTTCTACAAAAACTTTAAATGATTTATGCCGAATTCTACACTGCGATATTTGTGATATTGTCAGATACGTTCCATCTGATATGGATCAAATTTTATAAATCTATTTGCTATAAAATTCTCTAACCCGTAAATAATCTATAGCTTACTATGCATCAACTCTTTAATTTGGTGTTGCATCCTTTGCAATAGCTGCGCCGACAATACCGACTACAATATAGAAAACGCCAATTTAGGGGGCTAACCGCGGAAATATGTGTCGCTTACTTTTCTCCAATATCTGGTCTGCCATGATACCTGAAAAAAATTAAACCACATGAAATAAATACCTATTAATACTTATTATTTCGGAGTAAATCCACCACCTTGAAATGGATGTTGTGCAGCCCATAATACACTCGATGGGATTTTGCAAGCCTTACGATTTCCCCCGTACGACCCCTTTTTGTTATGATGTACTTTATGTCTTCTATGCCGGTGCTTTCTTTTTTCAGGGTATTCCTGTCGATACTTTTCTATCATGTCTGTATACTGATTTTTAGCATAGAATTTTCCCCATTTATGTGAAACTGGAATATAACATAGAATTTCCATCTTTCCATCCTTAGTATATCGAAAATTATCACAATATAATTCCGTCCCATTATTGAGAATCAATACTACTGTATATTTGGGGAATTTTCTTCCATGCACAAGATACCGTTCATCACCTAATATATGGTATATTTTCATTATGTCTCTTTCCATTTTCACTTAACTATATCTGCTTTAGTGGCTTTTACCGTTAGCTATTTGTTGCACAAGATTTCCCTTTGCCTGTTGCTCCGCATTTTGTCTTTCATATTCTGCGTCAGGCATCCATTCCATAATTTCAGATGGTTGAACTTGCAGATATTCGCAGATTTGAATACTATACGCTAATCTCTTGTGCTTGAAGTTGTCCCCTTGTCAATCCTGTTTATTGCGTTCCTAATAACCTCTTTTGCCTTTTCTACGTTGTTAGTCTCAAGTAGTGCAAGAAGACTGTCAAGCAGAATACACAATTCCTGATTTTGCATTTCATCCATCCTCTCTACCGCCTTTCTATTTATTTTCTATAAATTGCTTTTACTCCAAACTGAGTATACTGACCTATTTTATAATTTTCAACAAATTCACGATCCGTTTCCCACTTTGAAATTGCAATTCCCATATTATTCATTGAACTTCTTTGACTAATAAAGAAATCTAAGTAGCTGATAATTTCACTCTTTGCCATTATTTTATTATCTATGATAACGGCAAGTATTTTCTGTCTGCCAGTAGCTGATAATCCTTCTGTTTGTGATACATTGTACCCATACTGCATAAGTAAGGATTCCTGTGCTAATTTCATTCCATTTATATATCCACTTTTCATGTAATTTTTTTCATCGGTTACCCGACATAAAATCATGCCATGCTTCTTTAGCTTTTGATATGTAGATTCCAAAATAAAATATGTTCTACATTCAGAGCAATATCCTGCTGAAATTTTTACTTGTTCTTTTTTCCCATCATTATCTATATATATCATAGCATCAACATTATCAATTTTGTGTTTATTATGCATACACTTAAAGACATTGGCTCTTACAACAAAATCTTTTAGTCCAATACGTTTTATATCATTGAGCTTTTTTCCTTTATATCCATTATTTACCTGTACGTTTTTCTTCTGCTTTAAAACAGGTCTAATGCAGTTATTACTCTTTGATTTCTCTAATATCTGTGAAAAAAATTGGGAATAATATAAACATGTCTTGTTATATGGCATACATTTCTCTTTAACTCTATCGCAAATTCCCTCTTTATTACGTCTACAGATTTTTCGTATTTTATACACCTGGTCATACACACTCGAGAAATCAATTTTATATTCTAATGAAATTTTTTCAAGTTTATTTTTTTTCTAGATTATCATTTTTTTCTAGATTATATACTACCAATGGTTCTTTGTCTCCAATTATCTGTTTGGGATGCGTTTTTTCAATTTCGCAAATGAGCTCTTTAATATTATATTTTACATTTTTTACTACGCAATCATTATACAGTAGTTTGTTGTCATTGTACAGCATCTCTATACGTTTACATTTATTATATCTTATTTTCAGAATCCCACCGCTATTATCAACAGCCTTATATATTATACTTAATGGTTTAATCTTTTTTTCCCAACTGAGTTCTGTTATTGTTTGTAATATATCAATTTCATTTTCTCTATTTTCCTGTTTTAATAGACCTTTATTTTTTTCAGTCAATGCCTGTTTTTCCCCTGTTGGCATAAGCATATTAAATTCTCCATAAATAATTTGGTATTTACTTCCCAAGTAATTATTCAAAATGTTCTCATATCTATATTTACGGAAAAAAAGGATGTCCCCACAATCATGTTCCTTTTCCAATTCTAATTGCGTTTGGTTCAAAAAAGATAACGAATTTTCGCTTAATGATTGTATATTTTTAAGTCTATTATCATTTTCTAAATATAAATCAATTACGCACTTTTTATTGTCAACATCCGCAAAAAGTTCCTCCATAATGACTCTTTTTTCTCGATGTACCCTATCTGCCGTATTCATTACTTACCTCTTCTGCTGTCACTCATTATCTATTTGCTTATAAACAAAATAAATCCCACAATTATAATTATTAAAGCAGCAAGCAACTCATTAAAGACACCAATGACACTGCAAACAATAACAGTAATCAAAAATATCAAACCACCTTTGCCGCCTCCCGATGAACCACCACCGCGCCCAACATAATCATCGTCATTCCATGTATAACCATATCCACAACCACACCGTCCATGTTTGCCGTCATGTGGATATGGACTTTTATCATCATATCTCATTTGCAGATTCTCCTTGGCTTTATTATATTACTATTTTCAAATTATGACAATAATAATATATGTAGTTCTTTCATATTGTTAAATATTTAACGATATTGTTTTTTTGATATTTTTACCGAAAAACTCCTTAATAAAAAGCTTTTTCGGTAAAATATTCCACTCTTCATTTTGATCACTAAAAAACAATATTCCTCTTAATTTAACCCACTTTTCACGATAAGCGTTCACCCGAAAAAATCACTCCAAATTCGCCCCTAATTTGTATAATTTCTGACTTCCCATAAATAATAAAAATCGAATATTGTCCTATTATTAGGCACTTTTTGAACATTGCTTTTTTTCATTAATGCCCTTCCGATACAGGGTACGATAACACATAGAATTACTTTTTCTGTAAAAAAAGCGTAAAAAATAGGGCAAACCAAGTATTTCTACCTGATCTACCCTATCATTAATCTGTAATCTCAATCTGCCAATTTATCATTGCCTGATATACTTTATCTGCCATCTTATCTCTGTACTGTTGTGCAATGTTCTTAATGAATGCCTCTTTATAGTCCTTATATTTGATGAAAGCATCCTCTACTGTATCAAATGTACCCAGTTTTGTATTCTTTCCCATATATGCCATACATGCTCTATATTTATTTTTATCTTTCTCATAAAATACCCCAAGCGGATAATCTCCTCTGTTCTGCTTACCATTTGTAAACAGTGAATTAACAACTTTAGGCACAAAACAAACAGTCTCAGGGCTATATACCTTGTTACCTTTAATCAGAATATCTTTATCCATCTCAAAAGATTCATCAAATGCTTTAATCTCAACCTTATGTTCATCATACCACAGTTTAAAGTTGCTATAATTCCACCATTCCTTGCAAACTGTGCAGTCTTCATATTCGGGAGACAATTTATGTACTGCACTGCTATAGCAACGATTCATCATCCAATGCCACCTGTTATAAGCTTCTTCATTACTGTTGATATATAAAAGTCCATGAAAACCTATTCCATACATAACTGGTTTCATAATCTTTTCGCTCCAATCATCCGGCTTATAACGAATATCATTCATGACCTTTAAAATAAATTCTTCTGAATCATCACCAGTTTTCACAAAATGATTTTTTACAATACGAAACTGTTCTTGATTTATGGGGTATAAATTTCTATAATAGCAGTCTTCTTTATCGTTTCCAGCGTGCCAAATATAAATATTATTTGCTTTATCCATATTAATGATAAAGGTCTCTACAACCATTTTAGGCGCATATACATAATCATTCCTATAAATCCATTTTCCATTACAAAACACATTCTTTCTAAGACTATAACGCAGTTCACCATTAATATATGATCCTTGCAATAAGTTATATTTTCCCCATGTCTTAGTAATACATCGTCCATAGTTAGATAACCATGTATCTTTATAATCCATTAGTTTTACAAATATTTCATCCGTGCCATATGGTATTATATCAAGGACATCTATATCCAGTATTCTTTCAGGACTAATTTCTTTAAATTCCCTAGTGATAGGACGCTCCATATAATCCGAAAATGCAAATTCCTTCTCCATCTTTTTTCTATTATATTCTTTGTCATATGACGCTTCACATTCTTTACAACTACCTCTATAATATTTAACACCGTTAGCACTTGCTAATCGGAATCGATCTATTGGAAGCTCCCTCCCGCATTTTTTACATATTTTTGTTTTAATATCACTATACATGTTCCTCCTTTTATTCAAACCAGAAATCAAGAAAAAGATACGTCAAAGCAACTGCACCTCAGTAAGCTGCATAAGGCAGCAGTCATAACATTTATTTCTTAAATTGAAAACTGTGCTGAATTTGCACATCTGATACCATCAAATAGAAGGTCACAAGATATTCTTGATCTCTAATACAGGCTTTCTTTTACTTCCTGCCCATTAGGAAATATCCATACATTTATTTTGAATCGGTGTATGTCTGCCGAATATTTCTTTTAGGACACCATTTAGGACTTGTCTTTGGTGGATGATCTACACCTAAGAATCCAACAAATGTTCCATATTCCGTCATACCCTCTTCATAACATTTATAATCTTTTGTATTAGACCACGGCATCTGTGTATATTTACACCGGTCACACTCACTACAATGCAGTACTCTGTTCATTCTTATACCTCGCTATCATTCAATGCTTTTTTCAAAGTTTCGCTTGCTCTGAATCTTACCTTTGTTCTCTCTGGCACTAAAACAGGCTTATCTATATTAGGATTATTCCACATATGCTCCTTCGTCTGTGTGGTTTCAAAAATTCCTAATCCAGTCAGCTTTATCCTTTCACCTTCTAAAAGCGTCTCTGTCAAGATCTCTGTGAGTGCATCTAGGTATTCTTTAGCCTGATACTGCTTAATATTGCATTGTTTGCTGATCCGTTTAATTAACTCTTGCTTATTCATTCTTAAATTATCTCCTTTCCTCCGAATGAAATCGGTATTTCTTTTTGTGCAATTATCTTAGCTCTATGAGCTTGTTATATGCCCCAAATCTGGCTTCTAATCCTCTTCTTGATATTTTTACCGTTTGCATTTTCAAGGCACATAAATAAGCCCTCTATTAATCAAATATTACCTGACTAATAAAGGACTTATTTAGATGTCCTGATATTCAATATTCAATTGTTTTAACACGCATTTAAGGCATTTTAATTAGTAAATAATTAGTAAAATTAGACTAATATGTTATTACATATTGCATTATGCTTTATTTTACAGTAAGTTACCCGATATTCCCCGCATCATAATCAATGATTGCAATCATTCTAACTGTCTCCTATTTATTGATTATCGACGAAGGTGTCCGTGCCCAGCTCCTCTTCCTCGGGAAGCACATCCTCCATTCCACTTTCGGGAACCTCTTCTAAGGGAGCTTCATCCATTCCCGCATCCGGCGGCAGCTCCGGCGCATTCCATTCCTCGAAGCTCTTACCGTTTGCAATCGCCGTCACAATCCTCGTATAATCAATATCCTTCTTCTCATCCGCAATCTGCTGTGCCTGACTTTCCGTCAGCCCAAAATTAGCGGAGAGATAATTCAGGATGGTGGCATATCCGGCAGCCACCTCTGCTCCGGCATTCCACTGATTTGCATATTCATACAGCTGTGGATAACGGTCAACCGTCTGAATCAAGCTGTCCAGCGCCCTGACCATGTCTCCCTCACCGGCAAACATCTCAAATTCCCTGATCCAGAGACGGATGTAGAGAATACTCTCTGACTTTCCATACATTACGCTCTCTGTCTCATCCAGATCTTTTCCGAAAAGATTCAGATAACAGGTCTGGTAATCTCCTGCATAATAGGCGGCTCTCGCTTCCCTCTTATCTGAATAGTCCGCAGCCGAATTGATGAACACAAAAAGCAGTACTCCCACAGACACTCCGACCAGCACGACAGGCAGAACCTTTTTAAAGGAAAGCTTTTTATCCGTGACTAACGGGATCTCCTTGGGTGGCTTTTCCTTCTTGGGCTTCGGCTGCTTCTTCGGCTTCTTCTCTGGTTTCTTCTTTGCTTTATCTGTCTTTTCGCTTGCCGCCTTCTTTGCCTTCTTATTCTTTTTCTTCTTGGAACCTTCCTTGTCCAGATCCTTTATAATACCCTTATTTTCATCCGAGAGGTTGAGATTTTCGTTTCCCTGTTCCTCGTCCTCTTCCTCCTCTTCGGTAAAGAAATCCAGCAGTCTGGTCAAAAAGCCCTTTTTCTCCGACTTTTTCTCACGCTTTTCCTCACGCTGCGCGTCGGAATCCTCAGGTTCATCGTTCATGGACAACAGATCCGAAAGGTCAGAATCATCACCGCCGCCCAATCCGTTCAACAGGGAATCCTCCGCATCCGAATCGCCAAAAAGATTTCCCATGTCAAGTCCCAGACCGCCTGCGCCGTTTTCCTCCGGTGCGATTTCATCAAGTCCACTGGTCTCCTCCGGTGTGACCTCCGCGAGCTCATCCACGGGCAAGGCTTCACTTTTCTCCCCGGTTACATCATTATCGGAAACGACTTCGTCCTCTTCCTTTCCGGTCTTGTCTGCCTTTGACACAATGGAATCAAGGACATCTGTATCAAAAAGATTTTCGGCTGTGTCCTGCTCTTCCTGCTCCTGCTTGGCAGCCTCCTTCTTTGATGCCTTCTTTACCTTCTTCTCTGCCTTTTTCTCTGCGCGCTTAGCTGCAAGCTCTTCCTTCCGGCGCTTTTTCGCCTCCTCGCGCTCCTTCTTTGCCTTGGCGCGCTCCTCACGCTTATCAACCGCAGGTGTCACATCCGCCCCGCCAAGCAATGCGTTTCTCTCTTCCTCAGGCTCCGGCTCTTCTGCCGTATCTTCAACCGATTCGTGATTGTCGGACTTGTTCAGCAGACTATGAATCTCCTGCATATCGTCATCATCGCTCTCCGCCAGCATTTTCAGGACATCCTCATCTGACAGATCCATATCCGATGCATGAAAAAGTTCGTTATTCTCTTCCTCTGCCTGATCGTTCTCGAGCCTCGAAGCGTCAAGTCCGCCGGAAAGCTGCTGCTCGATCTCGTCCTCCGACATGTCGGACGCCGCCTCCAGATCCGGTGCCTGCCTTTCCGCATCCTTCCCGACATTTTCGTTATTCTCGTCCGACTGCGGAACCGCCTCCTGAACCGGCTGCGCTTCCTGCTCCTCATGACCTATATCTTTTAATAAATTATCCAGATAATCTTCCTGTGAAGGCATCTCTCTTCCCCTACTTTCTCGCATACTTCATGACTTTAGTTTATCACAGGATTTCCAGCCAGGCAATCGCATTCTGCGCAATTCCGCACCCTTTTATGGCAAGTTCCTCCGATAATTGATAGAGCTTTTCATTCACCCGCACGAAAGTCGCCTTATTGTTAAAGAAAGCAACCTTCTCAAACGGCCAGCGAACCACGGTTGGGAAGCGCATCCCGACACCCAGCTCCAGAACCAGCAGTCTGTGGTTTACCGTTCCCTGCAGCCATTTTGTATAGATTTTCCACTGCTCAAGATAGCCGTTCTCATCATAACCCTCTGCAAAAATATTGTTGAGCACCATCGGTGAACCGCATTTCCCACATCGTTCCAGTTCAGGAACTCCCTCCTGCACAAACTGCCCGAGATACAATTTTCGGAAAAACTCCCTCATGACCGCCCTGTCCTCAGGCGTAACATCTTCAATCGTGCTGTCACCGCTCTTGACACACTGCTTTTTCATCACGGTCCCGCAAGGCATGACCAGCCTGCCCTCATGCCATGGTGCTGCAGCAACCCGGCTGTCTGTCGCCGTTGCCACAACAAAGTAATTCTTCTCGTCCAGCAGCCCGGCTAATTTCGCCAGCGCCGGAGTAATAATGTCCTCCAGCTTTGCAGAACAATATTCATTCCATGCCGGTATGAGCCAATGATACCCCGCCTCCTGCAAAAGCTCCTTGCCTCTCACATACTCGGGTATCTTCCGCAAGCGCATGCTGTCGCAGAATTCTCCGCCAAGCCCTACAAGCACAAGCTCGGCTTCCCCGATCTTATCCCGAACCTCTCCGCTCTCCATCGTACTTTCTCCCCTCATGAAAAGAGCCGGGAAAGAATCCCAGCTCTCTAAATCAGTCCTTATTTATCCAGATGCTTTGCATCGACGAGCTGATCCACTATTCGTACCAGATTACCAATTTCAGGCTTTGACAGCTGTGCATCCGCTCCAAGTGCCTCGCCCTTTCTCTTCATCTCTTCGTTTACCAGAGAAGAGAAAATGATGACGGGAATATCTGCTGTAGCATCATCCGACTTCACAAGCTTTGTCAGTCTGTGTCCGTCCATCTCGGGCATCTCTATATCCGTGATGATCAGGCGCACATGCTCATGAAGCGTTCCGTCCTCCTTACACTGGCAGATGACATCGTATGCCCTCTGTCCGTTCTCTGTATGGATCAGATTATCATATCCCGCCTTTTTCAACGAGTCCACAATCAGTTTATTCAACAGAGGAGAATCCTCCGCAATCAGGATCGGCACATTGCTGCGGTGCCTCTCTCCAAGTTCATTGATCTCGGACATCTTCAGTCCGGTCTCGGGATTGATGTCCGTCACAATCTTCTCAAAGTCAAGGATGATAATCAGCTTTCCGTCCTTCTTGATAATACCGGTAGATACGCTCTCATCCGTCGTCGATATGGTCGCATCCGGCTTGATAATATCGCGCCAAGATACTCTATGTATGCCGAGTACAGTGTCTACATGGAATGCAAGGTCGAGCTTATTGAAGTTTGTCAGAATGAAAAGTCCTGTAGGCTCCGATACGCCCTTGCCCAGACAATTCTTCAGATCAATAGCAGTAATCATAACATCACGCGGCATAAAAATTCCTTCAATGCTGGGATGTGAATTCGGAACCGGCGTAACTGCCTGATAGGTAATAATCTCTCTGATCTTAGCGACATTGATACCGTATGAATTACCGTCCAATGTGAATTCCAGAATTTCCAACTCGTTCGTTCCATTTTCCAATAAAATTTTAGTATCCATCCTTAGCCTCCACGCTGCTACTGCCATTCAGAAACAGCTTTTAATTTTTCTCAGGTAAGACGACCCTGACCCGTGCCGCCTCTTTTTTAGTGTATCATACTTTCCCCAAAAATGAAACTATTATCTGAAAATTTTCCAGAAAAAAAGAGAGTGAAAAACACTCTCTTAAACTCATTAATATAATAACTTATACCTTCAAAACCGAACACTGAAATCTTAATTCAACATCTTTTCTATCTTGGTTAAGCTTTCGATTGATTAGTAAGAGTCAGCTGAACACATTGCTGTGCTTACACCTCTCTCCTATCTACCTTGTCGTCTTCAAGGAATCTAGTGGATATCTCATCTTGAGGGGGGCTTCACGCTTAGATGCCTTCAGCGTTTATCCCT
>OIZV01000345.1_pt1 | contig 25455 bp, 23 predicted proteins | sample 1588681 | NCBI WGS metagenome assembly OIZV01 (sample SAMN03283281) | human gut metagenome | biome: human-associated habitat; material: feces | host: Homo sapiens | place: Peru | collected 2012 | reverse complement strand
GACGGATATTTTGATAAGCTCGTCAAGCTCGGGATCATCGCAGGCAAGGAATTCGTGAGCGACAAGCATCTGAGCGAAGTGATGGGTCACCTCGTCGCTGCTGGTATCGGCTTTATAAACAAGACCGTCAGTCGTGTAGCCGAGGTCGGTATAGAGCTTTGAGAGCCTCTCGGGCACCTTTGTGCCCGCATATATCTCGGTGCCCACGCAGCCTCTTTTGAGCGCCTCTGTGGTCTCGATGCAGACGGCCTTACCGCCGCCGATGCGGAAGAAAATGCCGTCGTCGGGCACAGGCTCGTCGGGGCAGAGATAAGTCCTTGCCGCAAAGCCGTCACCCCTACAGGGAATATGGAGCAGCAGCAGGCAGGCCTCAACAGCACGGGTCGCCACTCTCTTGGCTTCAAGCGTCTCGGGGTCGTCAGCGCCCTTTTCACGCTTGAGGGTCGCATATTTGAACACCTCACCCATTGCAAAGCCCGCGGTGAAGCTGCCGTCGTTATCGGAATGCGAATAATGGTGCATTGAGTCGAGGTCGCCGGGTATCCTCAGCCCTCTCTGGCTGACCATTCCCCTGCGATCAACATATTTAAGAGTCTCAGCGAGCAGCATATTGCACTTGTCGAGCGTTGAGAGAGGCTTCATCTCGATATAGGCTGCGCCCTTGTCGGTGAGCACCCAAATGCCGTTGCCCTCGGGCAACAGCGCGCGGACATTATTATCGGGCAGGTCTCTCGGGGCGCTGAAATACATAACTCTGTCGCACTCGCGCTCGGAATCCTTATCGTATCTCGTCAGACCCGTCGAAGCGCCGAACCAAACTGCGTCGGGAGTCTCGGCACAGCAGGTGTAATCGCTCTTCTTTGACGGCAAAGGATACGGGAAGCCCTCAAGATCCGGCTTCACGCACTCGGCCTTAAAAAGCGCCGAGGGAACACGGGGGTCGCGGGGCTCATAGAAAGTGCGGAAGCGGTTAAGATGGTCTTTTAATTTGAATTTATTTCTCATTGCACACCTCGGATAAATAAATATATAATTATAATAACAGAAGAACGTGGCATATGCAACCAAAATTTATTTAAAATATCCATAAACTCATTTACAAGCGGCAAGTAAAATGGTATACTAAGGCTGCAATAAATCAGAGAGATGCAAGGTAACACAATGCTTGAATTCAAACCGATAACACCGAACGACACCCCCGAGCTTAAAAAATATTTCTGCGCCCGACCGCCGCATTTTTGCGACAGAACCCCCGGCGTTGCCGTGATGTGGCGGCAGATATATTCAAATCACTACTGTGTTTTTAACGACACGCTCATTATCCGCTCAACCCTCGGCGGCAAAGCGGAGCACCTCTCCCCCGTCGGCAGGGATTTTGACGGAGCAGTCGAGGCGGTCACGGCTCATTGCGCCGAGATAGGCGAAGAAACCATATTCTACGGGCTGACGGATGAAGAGGCCGACTCGCTCCTCGAGAAATATCCGTGCAGCAGCCGCCATGCAAACAGAGACTGGTTTGACTATGTATACGATAAAACCGCTCTTATGACCCTCAGCGGCAAGAAATACGCTGCACAGCGCAACCATATCCACAAATTCACCGCGCTCTACCCCAACTACTCTTTTGAGCCGATAAGCGGTGAAAATATACCCGACCTCATCGCATTCACCGAGAATTTCCACTTCCATGCACTCAAAGAGGGCGGCGACGCTGCCGCCGAGGTTGGTATGTGCATCGGCGCTCTGAGAGAATTTTCACTGCTCGGCATGGTCGGTCTGGCGCTCAGAGCGGGCGGCAAGATAATCGGCTACACGATAGGCGAAACGGTCGGCGATATGTTTTTTGTCCATGTTGAAAAGGCCGATACCGAATATCAAGGCGCATATCAAATGCTTTCAAACACCTTCTTAAAGACTTACGCCACGGGCGACGATATTAAATTTGTCAACCGTGAGGAGGACTGCGGCGACGAGGGATTAAGGCGCTCAAAGCTGTCATATCATCCCATAGCACTGCCGCCAAAAAACACAGTTATCATAGCGAAATAACGGAGCACACCCGTTTTTTCAAATATCCCCCAATAAACAGGAGGTACATTACATGAGAAAGATCATCGCAGCAATACTCGCACTCACCCTCGCCCTCGGAGCCTGCTTCATGCTCTCTTCGTGCGGCGACAAGACAGACGACCCCACCACCACGGCAGCTGCCGACAATTCCGAACCCGTTGAAGATACCGCAGCTCAGAGCGAAGCCCTGACAGGCGACAACGGCGAGACCGTCACGCCGTCAGAATCCGCTCCCGCCGAGGAGGGCACCACCGAGGAGCCCACCACTCTTGTGACGGTCACAGCGCCCGTCGGCGGCTCGGTCGCCGATATCGTTACATACTACAACAACGCGGTCAACGGCGCTAAGAAGTATCCCGGCAAAATGACCGTCAAGCGTACCCAGGGCACGGTATCGAGCCTTGAGGAGATCTCCATAGGCCTTGCTCAGGGCGTTGTCGAGGGCGTTCTGCCGAACGATTACCCCAAGAACGAGACTCAGACTTTTGTCAACGGCAAGAGCAGCTCCGGCAAAACCGCCGCTTCCTTCTTCCCCGTTGACGACAAGCCGTACGCCAGCAATCTGACCCCCGCAGGCGTCAAGAGCGCGACCTGCACCGCAAACGGCAAAGGCAGCAAGGTTGTTATCACCCTCATCAGCGAGGACGGCAACGACATCAACTTCGTGCCGAAGCATCACGCATCATGCGCCGACACCCTCGCGCTCACTCAGGAGGATCTCGACCCCCTGACCATCAACGAGTGCCACATCACCTACACGGGCATGACCCTGACCGCCGAAATAGACGAATTCGGCAGAGTGACTTCTCTTAAGGTCAGCGAACCTGTCACCATCGAGGGCAAGGTCGCTTGGAAAAAGCTCAACCTCATCGAGGTCAAGGTCCTCGGCACCTGGAAGCAGGAATTCGTCGTCACCTACTGATCGTTAAAGCGAAATACAAAATCGGGGCTGCGGTAAATTCGCAGCCCCGAAATTTTATTATGGTATGTTATTTTACATATATGGGATTTGTCCACGCCATTTTGCCGTCGACATCAACGACGGTCGCGCGGATATAGCTGTAATCGTCTCTGAGGTCACGCTCGGCGTGAGTTATAAGTTCGCCGTCATCAGCCTTAACTATACGAGTCGGGTGGCGGTCGGCGTGGAAGCGTATTTTGGCGCAGGGTGAGCATTCGACATGAGCTACGCCGTCCTCGACATAGAAATCCTTGATCTCAGGGCCGCAGGAGGAGTAAAACGCGCCCTTGACAAGCGCATCAAGCACCGCCTTGTCGCTCTTCTCGGCGTTGACCATGACCCAGCCGTTGCAGTGCTGACGCATGGGGTGACCGTCGTCGACGGCAACGCCCCAAATCTTGTGACCGAGACCGAGCATTTCATCCCAATAGGGAGCGTCAACGTCCATGTCGTTATCCATTACGCAGCCGCTGTTCCAGACCTCCATAGCGAATTCGCCGATGAGCTTATCAAAATATCTCGCCGGAGTTGAACTCCACTCGGGGTGACAATAGAAAGTGATGTTGCCCTTGGAATGGATCCAATCAAGATACTGCTGGAAATCGAACTGGTCATGCACCCTGCCGCTCTCGAATCTGTCACCGTCGGCGAAACCGTTGCTCTCGTCATTCGGGCCGAGGCAGACGGTGTGGAAGCAGCGGAAACCGATATCATTATCAAACCCCGCGTCAAACTCCATGCCGGGGATTATGAGCAGCCCCGCATCGGGAGCGTAATCGGTGCGGTTATAGACCCTGTGGTCGGTGAGGGCAAGGAAATCATAGCCGTGGACGGCATGATAGCGCTCGACCTCCTCGGGAGTGCCCGAGCCGTCGGAACGGGTGGTGTGGCAGTGGAGACCGCCCTTCAGCATTTTTTCGCAAGGCTCAAACGCAACCTGTCTTATGATTTTTGAATCAGCCATAGCTTCTCCCTTCAGTTAAAACGCACTTCAACAGTATGTCTGCCTCCCGAAACCTTGACGGTAACATCGCTGTTTTCCTTTGTATAATCGGCCTTTGCGCCGTCAACGGTGATCGAGACGATATCTCTCGGCACGCAGATAACGGCATCGCCGCCGCACTCGCTCTCGAACGCAAGAGAGAACACTTTCTTATCCTCGTCGCAGTGATAGGATTCTATAACGCCGGGTATCGCCTTGGGGTACGGGCGTGAGAATATCTTCATCAGCGGGGTCTTAAGCCAGCCGTCGGTGTAGCACCAATAGGTGTTGCTCCACTTGTTGGAGTCAAACATATCAAGCAGGAAGCTGACGTGGGGCAGCCAGCCCTCGCCCTCTCCGCCGCCGCCCCATTCGCCGACGATAACGGGCATATGTAATCTGTCCTGAGACTTCTTATGCTGGGCAAACATGCCGCTGACTCTCTCATTGCTCGCATACTTATAAAGCTCGGTATCGACCATGAAGTCATAAGCATGGGGTGCAAACGCCTGATTTTGCTCCCTCTTGCCGTCGACGGTTATCGGCGGAGCGGAGAACGGAACGGTGGTGTTTGACCAGTAGCAGTTATCGAGCATTATAACGCCCTTATCGGTCACGCCTCTGATAGCCTTGGTAACTCTCGAGAGGAACGGAGCGTACTTATTGATATCAAAATCACGGATGCAGTCGTCGAACACGGAGGTCGCCTTCCTTACGACGCTTGACGATATCTGCTCAAGCACTTTGGGCACCCTGTCCTTTGAGAAAACGGCGTCAGCAAAGAGCTTGCCTTGCTTTATCTCGCGGTGAAAGAGGATAACCCTGACAGCCTTGAGGATAAGCTTTTTGAAAGCCTTGCCCGCAGCCATGCCGGGGAACGGCTCATTCATCAGGTCGAAGCCGAAGAGAGCGGGCTTGTCTTTGAATCTCTCTGCAACATGGACCCAGCAGTCGGCATACCATTCCTGGAGCCCCTTTCCGTTCACCTCACGGTTAGCCCAGAAATTATCAAACGCCCTCTGGCAGTATTTGCCCCAGAAATATCCGGCAGCCCAAACGCCCTTGATGGGCTTGACTTCATACTGATCGGTTATTGTAGCCCATGCCGGCGCGCCGTCGCCGTTGCACTTGGGCGAATAAAGATCCTGATGCATATCGAGATAGGCATATATTCCGTATTTCTCGCAAAGCTCAAGTATACGATCGATTTCATCAAGGTATTCATCATTATAATCACCCGGGGTCGGCTCAAGCTTCGCCCATGTGAACCCGAGCCGGATAAGATTGAAGCCCTTGTCGCGGAATTCAGACAGCAACTCATCATCGACGGTGTAAGCATACTTCTGCTCACCGGGCTTATAATCGCTCTTATCAACGATGTTAACGCCGTTGAATATCCTCTCTCTGCCGAGCTCGTCGACAAATCTTGTGGATTCGGTTCTTATAGTGTTCATTTCGGACTCCTTTTCTGAGTTAGATATTGTCTCTATGCGGCGACCGCCTCTTTTGCAGCGGCTTTCTTTTCAAATATATTTGTGAAATTCAGCAGGAAGAGCAGGATATACGCCGCCTGCATCGGAATATTCTCGATTATCGCACTCTTGCCGACGGTTATGAGCAGCACGAGCATGGTAGCAAGTATGGCGCAGAAGATGATGAAGGCAGCAAGGAACGCGCCTTTCTCTTTCCTCGCCTTGCTGAAAAGCAGGATAACCATCGGAGCAGCGCAGCAGAATGCGAAGATGAGTGCACCCGCCCAATGAGCCATGCAGCGGGGGGAATCAAGGTGCATCTCCTCACCCATTGACGGGCAGTTGATAGTGACGAATATTGCGGCGCTGCCTATCGAGCCGAGGATAACGCCGAGCTTGCTGTTATAGTTATAACGTCTGTAGGCAAACATGGTGTTGGTGAAGATGGTCATTGAGGCGAAAACGCCCCAGCCTCTGAAATGCCAAGGAAAATCAAGGCCTATCATGCTTGCTGTTATTGTCTTGACCTTCTCGATGAAGGGCTGGTCGCCGAAGAAGCCGTACCATGTAACGTAAACACAGCCGAAGATGATGCCGACAAGACAAAAAGCCTTTATTGCCTTCGTGAGCTGCGGGGCATAGAGAATATCCTTTATGTAGAAGATGAACATCAGCAGACACACGGTGGAGAGAACGACCCACACCGGATAGAGCCATTCGTGACCGAGCATACCGCTGATATTTGCATGGAGCACTCCGTCGACCGTACGCTCGGCAACGGTAGCGTAATTCACAAGCACGATATCCTTCATAAAGAATACCATCCATATGAGATATGCCAAAGATATGGCTATCCACATGGCAAGATATCCCTTAGGCATACGGTTCTTGGTTTGCTGCATAAATTCTCCTCCTATAAATTAAAAAGTGTTAATAATAGATTAACATATAGTTATCCAAAAAGCAACAGATATTGTATAAAAAAGCGCCGCGGTTTTGCCGCAGCGCTAAATGCCGAATAATCATTTCAGCCTTGATATGTATTGACAGGTGACATAGATGTTTTGAATCTTCTTAGCCTGCGAGCCTATAGGCGTCTCAATTATCGGCTGGGTCTCGGAGGGAGTGACATAAAGCTTAAAGGCTATTACATCCTGTCCGACCCGCATATTCTTTATATTTTTATACTCAAAGTTTCTGTTCTCAACACCGAGATAGTTAAAAACTATATCCTCAAGGTCGTGCCCCGAGAAGAGCTTGATGACGTCATCCTCATCATGCATATCAATGATAGCCTTTGCCTCCTCAAAGGTAAGCGGGCAGCATTTGAACTCGCCTTCGTTTAAGATAGACATAACATTCTGATTATCGACCAGAAGCAGCGGAACAAGCGAACGTGCCATAGAGATCACCCTTCTTTCATTGAATTATCAAGCAAAATAGATAAAAAATATCCGTATCGGCTTGAATTTGTATTCATTATACATAAAGAAATGCAAAATGTCAATACCAAATGCTTATTCCAAAATATTTGATGTTATGAAGTCAACGCCCCACTTGCAAAGCTCCTCGCCTCTGTCCTTATCGTTGCAGGTCCAGCAGTTGACCTTTGCGCCGACTGCGTGGACGGCGGTGATACGCTCGGCGTTAAGCTCCGTATAGCGGATATCGAGATCAAAGCCGTATTTGGCAAGCAGCTGCGGCAGGTCGTCGGAGTAGCTGTCAACAAGGAACTGCGCCTCGCTCTCGGGGATAATCTCTCTAAGTTTAACAAGATTATCAAAAACGAACGAGATGAAGATTACATTCTCAAGGTAATCGCAGCTCTTGATCTCGTCGCAAATAGCGGCTATCTCGTCGGAGGTGAAAGCGTTTTTAAGCTCGAGCACGGCTGTCTTGCCGTATCTCTTGCAGGTGCTTATGTATTCGGTGAGGGTCGGGATATGCAGATCCGCTCTCCCCTTTTTATCATCGGTGTCGCAGAGTGAAAGTTTGCGGAGAGTCTCAAAGGTTGATTTCTCGACCTCGAGGTCATCTATAGCCACTCTGCCGGTGGTATCGTCGTGGATGATGACGAATTTGCCGTCGACGGTCTTATGAACGTCGGTCTCTATGCCGAAATAGCTGCGGTTGCCCGCGGCGATAAAAGCCGCGTTCGTATTCTCTTTCTCAATGCCGCTGAGGCCCCTGTGGGCTATCATTTTAGCTGTGCGTGTATCAAGTTTAATTGAATCCATTGTAATTCTCCTTCCTTATTTATCAAAGCTCAGGCTCACAAGCAGCGGATAATGGTCGCTCGGGTATGCCCCGCCGTAGATTGTATCGACCACTCGATAGGAATTGACCTTGAAGCCCGTTTTGGATATCATAACATAGTCGATGGGCTTCCTGTCGAGCTGCCTGCCGAAATCCTGATAGGTGCAGCCGCCGACAGAATTCTCCGTCTGATATTTGACATCGAGGAAATTCTCGGTTGCGCTTCTATAGGTCTCGGAATCCTCAACGCAGTTGAAGTCGCCCATTATCATTGCGGGCAGCGAGCCGAACTGCTTTATCTTGTCGAGCACCACGGCGATGCCCTTTATCCTCGCCTCGTCGCTGACATGGTCAAGGTGGGTGTTGAATACGACGAATTTCACGCCGCTCGCCTTATCGGTCAATATCACATAGCTGCAAATTCTGTAGCAGGCGGCGCCCCAATCCTTGCTCATGGTCTCGGGAGTCTCCGAGAGCCAGAAGGAGCCTTTGTCGGCAAGCTCGTATTTATCGCGGCGATAGAATACCGGGCAGCCCTCCGACAGCAACTCTTCATCCCTGTATGTAATGACCGAGTCATACTGCGGCAGGCTGCTGCAAAGATAGGCGTAGTGATACTTCGTAGCCTCCTGGAAGCCGATTATGTCGGGCGAGCACATCTCGACATTCTTGATTATGAGATCGGCTCGATAAAACCAGCTCTTCCTGCCGAGATCGGTCGGCGAAATGCAGCGCAGATTGCTGCTCATCACCCGCACCTCACCGTCGGCGGAGACGTCATTCACCTCGACCGCAGTCATATGCTTGCGGTAATGCGGATAATACCAAAGCTCGACCGCGCCCAAGACGAGCACGATAACGAGCAGAGCGCTGAGGATACCGAGAAACACTTTCTTTGACTTTTTCATCATCAAACCTCCGTATTCATTGAAAAAACGCAGCCGCAATACTGCTGACGATACAGGCAGTATTCCTTTGACAGAACTATCGAGCGCTGATAGCCGCCCCGCTTCTTGAAATCGGACGGCAGATACTCGACCCCGTATTTTTTTTCAAGCTCAAAGCCTATCTTGTTGATAAGCTGAGTATTCTTGTGCGGGCTGACGGTCAGCGTGGTCGCAAAGAGCGGGAAGCCGTTTTTGCGGGCGTATTCAGCCGTGCGCGACATCCTGAGCAGGAAGCATTTCTCGCATCTTGCTCCCCCCTCCGGCTCGCCCTCAAGACCCGCGGCCGCCTCAAAGAACGGCTCGGGCGAGGGATCGTCCTCGGCTATCGTCACCCCGCTGCAAAACGGTGCTTTTTCACAGAGCTTATAAAGCTCGCCGAGGCGCTTTTTGTATTCCGCACCGTCGGTTATGTTTTGGTTTGAGAAAAACACGGTTATATCGAAATATTTTGTCAGGTATTCGAGCACATAAGACGAGCACGGAGCGCAGCAGGCGTGCAGCAGCAGCCTCTCACGCCGCCCATCGGCGCATAGGCGCTCTATAGCCTTGTCCGTCTCAAGCTGATAATTTATCTTTTCCATCTGATCGCCTCTTTGCTTCATAATACCATATCGGATACGAAATGTAAATAGCAATCCGCCGCAACCGGTTAATTCCGATTGCGGCGGATTTATACGCGAGTTTAGAATATCTCTATCTCTGCATTTCTTCATCAAAAGCTATCAATTTCGCTAATGCGGTAATTATTAGCCCTGTATTTTGTCTACGATATCAAAGAAGAAGCCGGTAAAAACGCCTACGCAGATCATAGCAGAAGTTGAAATAATTAATACAGTCATAAGAATTTTCAGCTTTGATGAAATTATTTTCCTCTTTTTTATCAGAATAAAAGACAAAAGTACCGGAACCACACATGGCACCAAAACAGATAATGGATAGTATAGAATCATCAGTATCATAAAGTATCCAAACACATCTTTACTTATCAGCAAATAAGCACTCGGAAGTGATGAGATTATAAAGAAAATTGCATTAATTGCGGCAATCACAATAATGAGCCAAATAGGTTTATTCTGACCTTTCATTTTAATTGTCGATTTAATTCCGATAAACAGTATCAAAATAGGTAAAGTCGTTAAGAAAAGCAAAATTAAACCATTTAAAAATAAATAGAATTTTTCCATCGTTTTACCTCAATCTTCTTCTTTGAACTCTATACGATGTTTTATCTCTTTCCTGCAACCTTTTTCTTTCATTTAATTATAAAATCCCATTAATACTGCATAGGTATTCTTCGTCACAGAGTATCGTTTAAAATCTTTTGCATTTTCTGACAAACGAACAAACTTTTCATAATCCATATCTGCATCATAGTTTGCTATTGACAAAAAGCAATTGTTTGAATCAGAATTGCTATACAAATAGATAACATAGTTCTCTTTTTGCTTTGTTTCAATAATTACAATTCGGTTGTTAGGTCTTGACGGGTTAAATTTACCCCAACTCTTTGAAGAAGAATAATATGTCCAAGTTTCTTGACATAGAGAGTTTTTGATTTTTTGTAATTCGGATACATCGGTTATTGCCTTTACCTCTGTAAATTCTTCATCGACATCCTTGCTTGCTTTATACAAAACTCTTATTCTGACGAATTCAACATCGCGAAATGGATATATATCGTTTTGTGCTTCGCCATTTATTAAAGTGCTTAACTTATTATAAAAGCTTTGTGTCTCAAGAGTTGGTTTAACAGATAAGTCTCTTTGCGGAACAGGATCATTTTCTGCACGTCCGGCAATACCTGCTTCGGTCTCAATAATGCCATAATCTCCTTTAATAGAATTGTTTAAAGATGTTGATTGATTAACCATATCATATTTCGGTTTATAATTGCAACCAAACAAAAAGCAAAAAGCGAACAGTAAAAATAGAAAAAAGATTTTCCTCATATTCATTCCTCCTATCAAAAAGCATCCAATACATAATGACCCATCGGACTCACCCCCTTGGGTCTGATTCCGGGTCTTTACAGTTTTAAGTAGTTGACAATTGTGAGGACTGCCGAGAGAATTCGCTTTAACAGTAAATTCTTTTTCATTTCTTTCTCCTTACACTTTTTTAGCACGCGTTGAAATATCCGATCGCTTAACCGTAGCTATCACCTGCTTTCTTTATTGCTCCGTCAAAACGAAGCAACGGCGGAATTGTATATTGATCGGTACTGCAACTATTCGCATTGAGCACTAATCTATACTCCTATAAATTATAACGCAACAGATATCAATAATTGGACAAAATATAATAATATTTTCAATTATACCATTATGTGTTTTGTTGTTATGAAGAAATGAAGTATCTTATGTATCCGTTTTGTTAGTGTGTTATATATTCCGTAGACGTATCTCTTTAGTTGTGATTGTATTCTTATTACTTGACATCTTACATACCAAAGCTCCGACAATCTTCTGACAAAATAGCGACAACAAGTACTTGACGTATGCAAAAAAAATTATAAAATGAGTAAAAAACTACGAGAATAAGGATGCGTTCGAAGACTTTAGTCCGGTAAAGTCCGGTACAGAGGTTTAAAAACGGTAAATTCGGCAAAAATTCGGCGGTTTTGATGCCAATATAGAATTTTGCTCAACTAACGCAAAATTCCGTTCCGACAAGATAAAAGTCCCGAAAGTCTTGCATATCAAGGCTTTCGGGGTTTAACTGAAATTGATTAAAACGGTATTGTTTGTTCAAGGCCCGGGCGTCTTTACGTATTTCATAATTGCTGATTTATTGTGCATGCCGAGCAGGAGGAAGAAAAGCAACCGCCGGAACAGCCGAGATTTTCATTTGCAACGGCAAGCATAAGACGAATTCTGTTTTCCTGATTAACCTTTGTTGCACCGGGGTCATAGTCGATCGGAACAATATTTGATTCGGGATACATATCTTTGAGCTTCCTTATCATGCCCTTGCCGACAATATGGTTCGGCAGACAGCCGAAGGGCTGAGCGCATACGATATTGCCGTAGCCGCTTTCGATAAGCTCCATCATTTCAGCTGTCAGAAGCCATCCCTCGCCCATTTTACAGCCGGGTCCGATAATCTTTGTGCATATTTCCTTGATATGAGCATAGGTTGACGGAACGGTGAAACGCCCGTAAGCCCTTACAGCGTCAAGCAATGTGGTTTCAATTCTCGTTAGATACCAGATAGCAAACTGCATTGCAATCTTTTTAAGCTTGCTTCCGCCGTAGAGCTTGATATCCTCAAGTCTGTTATCGACCTTAAAGAGGAAGAAGCCCAGAAGTCCGGGAACCATAACCTCACAGCCTTGACCGAACAGGAATTCCTCAAGGTGATTATTGGCAAGCGGAGAATACTTAACATAAATCTCGCCGACAACGCCGACCTTTGTTTTGACAATATTCTTTACGGGAACCTCCGAAAAGGACTTTGTAATCTCGGGAAGAAGCTTTTTCATCTCGCCGAAAGAATATCCTCTGCCCTTTCTGAACATCTCGCTGATACCGTCAATCCATTTCTGTACGAGCCTTTTACACTCCCCCTCATTCTTTTCATAAGGCTCGACCTGGTTTTTGAGAAGCATAATCAGATCGCCGTAGATAACTGCCGAGAGCATTTTAAGAGCCATTGAAATCCTGATTTTGAAGCCGCTGTTTTTCTCAAGTCTCGAAAGGTTAAGAGAAATAACGGGAACCTGCGGATAGCCCGCCTTTTTAAGCGCTTTTCTGAGCAGATGAATGTAGTTTGAAGCACGGCAGCCGCCGCCCGACTGAGTTATCATCAAAGCGGTTTTGTCAGGGTCATATTTCCCCGTGTTCAAGGCGTCAATGAGCTGACCGATAACAAGCAGCGCAGGGTAACAGGTGTCGTTATGAACATATTTTAACCCCTCGTCAACAACCGTTCTGCCGTCGTTTTTGAGAAGCTCAACCCTGTAGCCGTACTGAGAAAAGATGTTGATAAGCAAAGAAAAATGTATGTCTGCCATATTGGGAGCAAGGATTGTATAATCCCGCATCTCTTTTGTAAATTCAACTCTGTCGGCAGTATTCATCATTTATTCCTCCTCGTATAATCAGTTATATAGTTAATATTTTAGGTATCAGCAGGCTTTGAGCTGCCCGTGATAAAATAATTGTGGGACAGCAGTGGCAAATTCGGATTCCTCCCGGTCGTGCCGCACGGCTGCTTCATAAAAGTCCCTTCCGATGAGCCGGTTGGTCTTTTGACTGCCGAAGGACAGACGACTGTATATCCCGCCGGAGGGCTTAGCAAGCCGTTTGTACTGCTTCTCTTAGAAATTCCCACGCTTTATCTTTCTCGCTTCATACCCTCGGACTTATCTTCCCGTGGCGGCAAACAGGCTTCTGAGCCTGATTTTAACCGCACCCGGATTTGAAATTTCGTCTATTTTAATCTGAGTATAAATTTTACCGTTGCTCTCGAGAATGGCTCTCATTTCATCGGTTGTTATTGCGTCAACGCCGCAGCCGAACGAAACAAGCTGAACAATGTTAACATCTTTATCCGCGAGCTTTGCAACATACTTTGCGGCGGCGTAAAGCCTTGAATGATAAGTCCACTGGTCAAGAACGCCTGTGGGGAACTTGTTGACAAGCGGGCTGACGCTGTCCTCGGTTATAACCGTTGCGCCGCATTCGCAGATCAGCTTATCAATGCCGTGATTGATCTCCTCATCAAGATGATACGGTCTGCCGCAAAGAACGATAACGGGTTTATCGTTTTCTTTAGCTTCCTTGAGATACTCCAAGCCCTTGTGATGGATTTTCTTCATGTAGTTATGATATTCCTCATAGGCCTTATCGGAAGCGTTTTTGACCTCGTCAAAGGAGATTGAGCCGAACTTATTGCACAGAATGCTGTAAATCTTCTTTGAGAAATCCTTGGGTCTGTGAAGTCCGAGATAATCATTCATAAAGTTCAGCTTTTTAAGCTCGCCGACATTTGAGCGGATAACCTCGGGATAATAAGCAACAACGGGGCAATTGTAGTTGTTGTCGCCAAGCTTTTCGTCAATGTTATAAGACATACAGGGATAGAAAATATTCTTGACTCCCTGAGAAATGAGCGATTCGATGTGACCGTGAAGAAGCTTTGCAGGGTAGCAAACCGTATCTGACGGAATGGTGTGCTGACCCGAAACATAAAGCTCTCTTGACGATTTTTCGGAAAGTGCAATCCCGAAGCCAAGCTGAGTGAAAAAGGTGTGCCAGAACGGAAGAAGCTCAAACATGTTAAGTCCCATGGGCAAACCGATCGTCTCTCTCTTGCCCTTAACGGGTTTATATTCTGCGAGCAGTTCACGCTTATAATCAAAAAGGTTATTGCCCTTGCCCGCATTTGACCTTGCAATGGGCTTGCTGCATCTATTGCCGCCGATAAAGCTTCTGCCCGAGCTGAAGGTATTAACGGTCAGACGGCAGTTGTTGCTGCACTTGCCGCAGGTGATTGCTTTTACCTTATGTTCAAAGGTTTTAAGCTCCCCGGCTGAAATGAGAGTGCTCTTTTCGGGTGCTCTTTCCATTGAATAAAGAGCCGCACCGTAAGCGCCCATGATACCGGAAATGTTGGGGCAGACAACATTTCTGCCGATCTCCTGCTCGAACGCACGAAGAACGGCATCGTTAAGGAAGGTACCGCCCTGAACGACGATATTTTTGCCGAGCTCGTCTGCGTTTGCCGCTCTGATAACCTTATAAAGTGCGTTTTTGACAACGCTGATCGAAAGGCCTGCGGAAATGTTTTCGATTGAAGCGCCGTCCTTTTGAGCCTGCTTAACCGATGAATTCATAAATACTGTGCAGCGTGAGCCGAGGTCAACGGGTCTGTCCGCAAAAAGACCGAGCTTTGAAAAATCCGCAATATTGTAGCCCCAAGCGGCGGCAAAGGTTTGCAGGAATGAACCGCAGCCCGAAGAGCAAGCCTCGTTCAGGAATATGTTATCAATTGCGTTATTTCTGATCTTAAAGCATTTGATATCCTGACCGCCGATATCTATAATGAAATCAACATCCGGCTTGAATCTCTTTGCGGCGGTGAAATGAGCAACCGTCTCAACAAGACCTATATCAACCGCAAAGGCGTTTTTGATTATATCCTCGCCGTAGCCCGTAACCGCGCTTGAAGCAATAACCGCGTCGGGATACTCTTTGTAAAAGTCTTCGAGAAAGCTTTTGATAATCGAAACAGGGTCGCCGTTGTTTGACATATAGCGGCTGCAAACAATTCTGCCGTCTTTGTTTATAACCGCCGCCTTAACTGTTGTTGAGCCTGCGTCAATGCCTATATAAACCTTTTCGCCCTTATCAATAATGCAGTGATCCTCAATTGAATCCTTTGCGTGGCGTGCTGAAAATTCGTCATATTCTTCTTTTGAATTGAAAAGCGGCTTCGCTCCGAGATATTCTCCGCTCTCCTTTGCGTTCTTAATCTTCTCGGTAATGCTACTTATATCAATCGCATCACCGTCCGACGAAAACGCCGCACCGAGCGCAACGAAATAAAGACCGTTTTCCGGGCACGTTCCCGTAACACCCAGGCCCTTGTCAAAAGCCTTTCTGAGCTCCGAAAGGAAATAAAGAGGCCCGCCGAGATAGACAACCTTGCCTTCAATCCTTCTGCCCTGCGAAAGACCCGAAACGGTCTGATTGACAACGGCGGTAAAAATACTTGCGGCAATATCGTTCTTTCTTGCACCCTGATTGAGCAAGGGCTGAATATCCGACTTGGCAAAAACTCCGCATCTTGATGCAATTGAATAAATTTTTTCGTGAGCTTCGGCAAGTGAATTCATTTCGGTCGGATCCACACCGAGGAGCGACGCCATCTGGTCAATAAACGCGCCCGTTCCGCCTGCGCACGAGCCATTCATTCTGACCTCAACGCCGTTTGTGAAAAACAGTATTTTTGCATCCTCGCCGCCAAGCTCGATAACAGCGTCTGTTCCTGGCAAAAGCCTTGAAACGCCTACTCTTGTTGCATAAACCTCCTGAATGAAATCCAGCCCGAGCGACTGAGCAAAGCCCATGCCCGCAGAACCGGAAACGGTCAGCGAAGCATTTTTAAACTCTGGATGCTCGCCGACTATCTGCGAAAGCATCATTGCACTTTTTTCGGCAATTTTGGAATAGTGGCGTTCATACGCCTTATATACAATATTATATTTATCGTCAAGAGCAACGCATTTGAGCGTTGTTGACCCGACATCCATTCCTATTCTCATATCATCTTTCTCCCACACGCAAATTAAGCATCTTTGCGAATTTCCGCCTTTTCTTCGTCAAGATTTTCCAGCATAAGGCGCTCAACCTCTCTGTATAGCTTCTCATTCGCTTCTTCGGTCGTCATGTTGCCTACCTTAAAGGGCTCGCCGTAACGAATCGTCAGATTCTTACTGCGAAATTTATAATCACCCGTCAGGCCGAACGGGACAATATAGGCATCAGCCTTTTTAGCCATCGAAACACAGCCGTATTTAAAGGGAAGAAGGAATTGATCGGTCTTGTTGCGTGTTCCCTCGGGGAATATTCCGATTGCTCCCCCTCTTTTGAGGACTCTCATTGCCGACATAACGCATGCGATATCCTTTCTTGACCTGTCAACGGGAATGCAGCCCACAGCCCTGAACAGCGGAGCAAGCCTGCCGTCAAAATATTCTTTCTTTGCCATATAATGTATCATTCTTTTGGTTGCGATAATAGTCAGGCACTGGTCGTAAACATGCTTATGGTTGCCTGCAATGATAATAGCCGAATCCTTGGGAATCTTCTCGGCTCCGATAATTCTGGGGTTATTATAGAATTGAAACAGAGGACGCATAAGCGGAGTTAAAAGCTTATATCCAAGCTCTCTGTCCTCGGGCTTCTTGGGTGATTTCCTGCTCATTTTTAAATTCCTTCCTTTCTAAGTTCGTTTGAAACAATATTCATAAGCTCGTTGTTTGATTTTTCAAGATCCTCCGACACGGTGATCGGCTCAAGAAATCGGATTTTAACGCTTCTTTCAAAAGCCTTGTATTTTCCCGATATAACAAAAGGAACGATTTTTGCGTCAGTGTCATGTGCCATTTTGACTGCGCCGAACTTAAACGGCATTATTATGTCGTCTGTTCTGTTAATCGTTCCCTCAGGAAAAATTCCGATAAACTTATCGTCGTTAAGATACAGCTCGGCTGTTTCAAGAGATGCCTTATCCTTTCGGCGGCGGTTAACGGGAATAATGCCCAAACCCTTGAAAAGAATTTTTAAAGGGCCTTTCATTAACTCGTCCTTCGCCATGAAATGAACACATCTTTTGGTTGCACAGCCCACAAGCAGGCAGTCGAGATTGTTCGTGTGGTTGCCTGCAAGAACTATTCTGCCGCTCTCGGGAATGTTGCGTTTGCCTACAATCGTGGGCTTGAAAACAGCCTTGAAGCAGGCGGCGGCAGTGCCTCTGATTGCTCTGTAAAACAGCGGGTCTTTCATCTTTTGTCCTCCATTTGGTAAAATTGTTCAAAAAGAAAGCTTTCTTTTTGACATAAAGGTTTCCATAAATAAAAAAGAGGAGCCCGAAGGCTCCGCAATCAAGGAATTATTAAGTTTGGACTTTATCGATCGTTCTGTCTTTTTTAACAGCGGTCAGCTTGAATCTGCCCGCCTTGATTTTCTTCATTGTGCTGTAACGGGCGCAGTTCTTGATGATTTGTTGTTTAGCTTGCTCACCAATATTGATGCAGCTCATTACCCTGACATATTTGCTTATGGGATTGCTGGGTTTCATTCAAATCATTCCTTTCAAAGCTCAAGCTCTCGTTTAAGCAGCTTGCGGCCGTACTGAAGCCGTTTTCTGACTGTCATTGGGGAGGTGTTCGTGATTTCGGCGATTGAGTTGGCTTTGTAGCCTTCAATATAATACAAATCAAGAACGATTCTGTATTTAACCGGCAGCTTCATTATCAACTCAAAAATATCTCTGTCATTATCCCTGATGCCGATTTCACGCAGCTCATCAAGATTCTCAGCCGCATGACGGTTATTGTATCGGCTGATGTTCTTGCTGATATTTGTTGCAACCTTAATAAGCCAAGCTTTTTCGTGGTCGGAATCCTTAAACAGCGGAGCCTTGACCATGTATTTCAGGAAGGTTTCCTGAACAGCGTCCTCGGTATCCTGTTTGTTTTCCAATATATTATAACAAATACGAAAAAGCATTTGACTGTATTTTTCAACTGCATATTCAACATGACGCAACTCATCATTATACTGAGCAGTTACCGCACACACAGGCAACATTCCTTTCAGAGAGAAATGCTTCTCTATATATTAAAACACCCGGACTCATAAAAATGTGACAAAATTTTTTGTGAACAATTTGTAAACTTGATGATTTAAAAAATTTGTTTAATTATAATTTATTTTATCACATTTTTTCATACCGGCATTGTCATACTTAAACGACAGCGATTTTCCGTTACCCGATAGCGAAGCGAGCTGCCTGCCCTTTGCCCATGTCATTGTGTAGCCTTTGTAGCTTGTGGGGTTTCCGCTCGCGTCATACACAATGACATCATCGCCATACTGCGTTACGGCATTTTTGAAGTTGGCATCGGTGTAGGAATAAGTCATGGTATTGACCGGCTCGCCCAAGGTCTCGGCAGAGGTAAGAGCGTATTCGGATTTGGAGAGGATATCACCACACTTATCATAACAGTAAGTAATTGTTTTGTCAATATTATTATCCTCACGAACGAGTCGATTCAATCCGTCATAATAATATCTTACTTTCTGAATATCATTTTCATAAACACGAATGATATTTCCGTTCGCATCATAATTGTATTTAAGAGGTAACATAAGGATAAAATACTTTTCATCCTTTTGTTTGAGAAAGAGAATACTGTCAACTATACCGGTCTGATTACCGTTTTTGACAGCGTAAAAAAACAAGAGACACTTTTGAGCCTATAAGTAAAAAGGGGTTCGAAAGGTGCCTCTGTTTTTTGTCACAGCTTACTTGTATTCGGTTGTTGCTGTTTCGGTTACGGTATCTGCCGGGCCGCCGGAGCCATACACGACAAATTCGCTCGTCACTCTGTATGTGCCTTTGTCGGACAGCTGAACGCTGTGTGTTCCGTCATAAACATTGTCATATCTCACGTCAATCCACTTATTATTGGTTTGACCGATATCGACCCTGCTCCAAAACAGACCGAGAACCTTCTTTTCAACATAGGTCGTTATGATGGCCTTGCTGAAAACACTTCCATCTGCTACATAGCTGTTTGTTGCAGTCAATTTGCCCGAAGAAGATACTTCAGCACGGTTTGATACTCTTACCACATTATTAAAGCATGGCTCGACCGTCTGTGCAGCCGCAAAAGCCGAAAAGGCCGACATTGCCATAATTAAAGCAATGACAGCGCAGATCGCCCTTTTTGTTACATTTATCCGCATTTTGTTCACCTCCTCTCCCCATACACACATATAACGCTTTAACAGCCGAAAATTGGACAAAAATTTCAAAAAAATATTTGGACACAAAAACAGCCGTCACCGAAGTGACAGCTGTCTCATTAAAAATGCAGATTTTGAAGCTATTTTATTGTATTTATCAATCTTAACAATTCATCGGTGTCCGTTTCTCCTGAATAAATCAGCTCCATGCTGTATGTATCTTCAATCCAAAAAGCAATGAACACGGCCTGCGACTCAGCACAATAGATTTTAATTTCTTTTCCGTCAACATTAAATGCTCTGATCTCTCCGTTTTCACTATCCAAAGAGAAAGAATAATCGGTTGTGATTGATTGAGATAATTCGATAACAGCGCCCGTCTCGCCATTCTCGTAACGCACAAGATTCATTTCTTTATTTGAGATTCTTTGTGTTTCCACGAATCCTTCGGGTACTTCCGCAAACGCATACACATGGTCTATCTCTGTCAAGGAATCGCCGGAAAACAAAACTCTTTTGAATCCCTCGTAAGTCTTAACTATGAAATTCACCACCGGCTCTCTGACAGCGCCGACGCTCATAATACCCGCAAACAAAACTATCAACGCCGCCGCAAGAGCAACGATTCTCTTAATTGCAACAGAAGACCTGTGTTTCTTTTGCGCTTTATGTGTATCATCCTCTGTTCCGTTAATGAGCTTCTGCATCTTATCCAGAAATTCCTTGCTGAATTCGTATTGGATTTCTGATTCAGGCGGTATATCGGCAAACTCTTCTGAAATTACACTTCTGAACGTTTCATTAAACTCGCTTCGCGTCATAGACATACTGATTATCACCTCTTATTAACATTTCCTCAAGTTTTTTCTTACCTCTGTATAACTGTTTATACACTGTATCCTGCGGGCGGCCTACTGTTTCCGCAGTCTCAGCTACCGACAAATTGAGCACGAAATGATAATAAAGCACATCTCGATATTTGCCGTCGAGCCGTCGTATTACCTTGAGAAGACTCTCGCACTCAAATTTGTCGCAAATATTATCTACAAATTCCGAATCATTGAATTCCAAATTGAAATTGATAAACTTGTTTTCGCTGTCCCTCTGTACTTTGCGCCGTCTTATCATGCTGATTGCTCTGTTTTGGGTCGCCTTGAGCATATAGTTCTTCAGGTCCTGCGGATTATCTAATTTTTCCAGAATTTCCGTATGAGATGAGGCTATCGAATAAAAAACATCGTGGACAACATCCTCCGCATCGGCTTCATTTTTTAATATCGACGTCGCAATGACGATCATTTGTTTTCTGTACTGAGAATAAACTTCTTCAAAGCGGCTTCTTTCCGCTTCGGTACCTATCAGGCTCAAATACAGTGTAAGCATCAACATCATTTTCCTTTAACATTAGTTTTTTGTTCTTACACCATATATTAACACAAATACTATTAAAATTCAACAGATTCCCGTATATTTTTTTAGATCGTTCCAAAAAGACCATTTATCAAAATGCCACGGTAAGAGGATGTCTTACCGTGGCTCGGCATTATGTCAGTCGCAGAAGCCGTATTTCAGGCGTTCTGCGGCTGAACATAAAGCCGTTGGTTTAGTTGTCGGTGGGGTCAATGACGGTGTAATATGGAACAGCGGCAGGAATGGTTGCGGTGTTTGTTGGGGTCGCATTTGAAGAAAAGAATTCTCTGTTTATATCTGCATATTCCTGCGGGACATGCACGTAGAGAGCATTTTCATATGTATACCATTCTCCGTTGGAATTAACAACGACATCATAGACATAATCACCTGCTACTAAATAGCAATCGCCTCTTGTCCATATTAAGTTATCCCCATCTTCTTCAATTTCCACTACAGAAGATTCAGGAGTAAGATAACTTGTTGATGTTATATTGCTAACTGGATCTACACGTATATATCGAATTTCTGTAACAGTATTGTCAGTGACAAAATGTTTATATGTTACTATTTGGCCATTCTTCTCAACATGCTCAACGGTTACGCCTTTAAGGTGGGGGTTGGTTTCTGTTACTTCGCCGACGGTTTCGCCGTTCTCGGTGATAAAGAGCTGTGTATCTTCGACGGGGACATCCTCCGATATATCGGCGGTGAATTCCTTGCCGGGATACAGGCTTATGTTATTGAGCGTCTTGATCTCCGATTCGGTGCTTGCGTCAACCGAGCCGACGGTGAAATTCATGGAGCCGTAGTCATATGCCTCGATTTCGATGCTTGCCGCGTCGGCTATGCTCGGAATGAAGAACATCTTTGCGCCGTCCTCCTCTATCCAAGACATTACGCCGTTATCGAGCATATCGGGATATACCGCATTCTCCTGCTGGCTCTCGTAGCCGATGATATTGCCGTTGCTGTCCTTTATGGTAACGCCGACGGGACATTTGATCTTTGCAATTATCGGCAGCAAGCCCCTGACTCTCGCCTCTTCGGAAAGCGCCAGCATCTCCTGAAGGCTTAAATCTTCGGAGGAATTCAGCCAGTTAAGATAGACGGACATTGAATGACACGGCATTCCCAAAATATCGGTTTCTCGTGATTCGCTGTACGGCATATTAATATAAAGGTCTATGCCGTGACGTTTCCAATAGTTCACAACAGGCAGCATAATTGTGAGGGGCACATAAGTAATAGCATCATTACTATTCAAAATGTTAAAAATATTGGGATAGTTGACAGCCTGATTGCCGGATACAGCTTCATTCACCGTGCGCGGGGTGGCAAAGGTATAGGCATAGACATTATCCGGATCCATAATTCCATTAAGACGTGCCGCAAGTATGTTGGCTATCGCTGCTCCCATACTATGGCCGGTAACGAGAATAATCGGGTCTTGCAACCCGGTTGAACTCAGATAATTCTCCACATTGGTAAACACCTCTTCTGCGAGCGCTGCAAATCTGTTATTGAACGGCAATACTTGTGCTCCAATATCATTTACCCAGTCCCACCATGTGACAGAACCTCGAATATCAACAACAAGCAAAGGTTTTAATATTTTATTGCCTGCAGCAAACGACTGCGAATTTGTTATCGAATCATATCTATCAGCGCCCGTATCCCTTCTTTCATCAAAAAGATGGGCACTCCTATCAACACGTAATTGATCCAATAAATTGTAAAGAACAGATCCTTTATCGTCAATATTATATTGGTAAACATTGTCCATTCCTCCTACATCGTTAATAATTTGAGAAGTTTCAGAAACAGCAACCTCAACAGGACGCCACCCTATTGTATGCGCCGCTCTGCTGTCAGAAGTATAATTGTATTCGGAGATATTCACAAATCCATTATCTTCCAAGAGCATTCCCGCGGTTTGAGTAAAGTCGCCCATAAAGGCTCCGGGAATGATCGGCAGTTCTTCGCCGTTCGGGTAGTTATAGGCTGCATAGCTCAGCTCCATAGCCCATGTTGCAAGTCTATGATTATAGTCGCTTGCAGTCACGGCGGTGACATTCCCGTATGAATCGATGTTATTAAAGCAGCTCGAAACACGGTCAAGCTGGGTAACTGATATAGTTTTAGATTCTGTACCGTGTGCAGTCGACAACGTAATCGTCCCTGTCCGAATATCTGAACCGTCATTTGCTGAAGTATTAACGGTAATTACGCCGTTTTCTTCACCAGAAAGAGGCGATACTGTCAGCCACGGCTCACTACTCTCTACAGTCCATGAATCGTTCGATGTGATCGCAAATGTCTTTGAATCTTCGCCGCAATTGGTGATCCATGAATCTTCACTGATTAGCAAACTCGGATCTGAACCGAACTGTGTAACACTCAAAACGCCAATTACTGTATTACCACTTTTAACAGTAACGGTACCTAAACGGGAACTGGCAGATGAATTCTTTCTAACATGTAAAAACAACTGAGAAGAATCATTTCCGCTTTGAGGAGACATGGCAAGCCAACTACTGTCTGTTGTGGCAACCCAAGCGCCACCGCAAACTACTCTGACGCTTTTTGTTTCTGCAAAATGATTAAACGACAACGAGCTTGGTTCTATCATCGGCATTGAATAGTAGATACAAAGAGCAGGTCTATCTAATTCACGAAGCGCCCGTGAAGAGTGACAATCGACCTGTGTTTTTGAAGTCTCATCGGAAGATACAATTGCAACGCCCCTGTTATCGCCTGTGGCTATCCACCGCTTTACAGCATTGAGGACATTAAATGAATATGTCCTTGTTTCTTTCGTCGCGGGCACAGAATCTAACAGGTCATCGTCGTGACTACGAAAAACATTGTCGCCATTACCATACGGTTGGTTATTCCATTCCAGCGAGTCGAAGCTCCAGTCATCGTTCTTAAAATCGTATGCATTAATGTTAACATCGCTTTGCCCAATAGCTTGAAAATAGCTATCATTTTGCAAAAGAAGAAAGGCGCTTTGTATAAAGCTCTTTTTTGGGATGTTAGCAGGCATCTTGATTTTAATATAAGTGCGGGTGAGGTTTGTTAAATTCCTGCCCACACGCAGTTCATTGCCGCGCCTGAGCGAATTCATCTGCAACCCGCTGATAACAAATGCGTCGTCAATATTTGCATCCGAGAGACTTAAGGTCGGATCGATCACAACCGGGAACGCTCTGTCGGCTGCGTTTATCCAATCCTTGTCCGCTTCAACGGCAAGAACGTATTTGCCCTCGACCTCCGTCAAGGACATCGTCACGGCAAAGCTCTCGTCGCTGTTTGCGTCATACATATACGGCGCTTCGATCCAAAAGATCTCACTTGCCGTATCGCCGGATTCCGTGAGGCTTATCGAGCCGTCATTATTCTCTACCGGAGTTAAGCCGTCGAGATCCATATCAAAGTAATATTTATACTCACTCTGAGGCTCTCGGACAACAATGCTCTCCTTAACGCTACTCGACGTGACTGCGTACTCCAAATTGGTGGACGGCAATATGTTTCTGTATTGCACAGCGCCCGCTTGGTTCTCGACCGCCATAAGCTCTGCGTTGCGCTCCTCGATAACATCCGCCGTTAGCTCTGCATCGGCGACGACGCTGCTGACGCTCTGCGGAGCTGCGCTCACCTGAGCGCCGGCATTTGACATAAGCTCATCAACGGCAACGACGGAAGCGCCCCTGCCGATAGCGACGCCCGCCTGATCGGCCTTGATGCCGAAGCTTATCTCATAGCCTTTGTTTTCAGCCGTGATCTTTTGACCGTCAGCAAAATTCTGCGGAATGCTGACCGCAAGACCGGCTCTGGTGGTGTAAGTCGGCTCACCCGATGCGCTCAACTTATTGCTGTTGAGGATCAGTCTGTTGTCGATTTCTTTCCACACACCGTTTTCATTGTAATGCACCGGCTCGGCATAAGTAGCGGCTATATACGAGCCGTCGTCGCACAAGAAGTGCTTGACCGATTCCTCTCTGAGTTCGGGCACTTCCCTGACGATCTGTGCAGGCAATTCTTCCGTGAACAACTCCTGCACCGCGAGGGATACGGGTATTGCGCTTGCCAAAAGGACAATTGTGAGGACTGCCGAGAGAATTCGCTTTAACAGTAAATTCTTTTTCATGTCTTTCTCCTTACACTTTTTTAGCACGCGTTGAAATATCCGATTGCTTAACCGTAGCTATCACCTGCTTTCTTTATTGCTCCGTCAAAACGAAGCAACGGCGGAATTGTATATTGATCGGTACTGCAACTATTCACATTGAGCACTAATCTATCCTCCTATAAGTTACAACGTAGCAGATATCAATAATTGGACAAAATATAATAATATTTTTAGTTATGTCTTTAGTTGTGATTGTATCCTTATTACTTGACATCTTACATACCAATGCTTCGACAAACTTCTGACAAAAAACGACAACAAGTACTTGACGCATGCAAAAAAGTTATAAAATGAGTAAAAAAACACGAGAATAAGGATGCGTTCGAAGACTTTAGTCCGGTAAAGTCCGGTACAGAGGCTTAAAAATGGTAAATTCGACAAAAATTCGGCAGTTTTAATGCCGGTTTAGAATTTTGCTCAACCAACGCAAAATTTCGTTCCGAAAAAAGAAAAACCCCGAAAGCCTTGATACACAAGGATTTCGGAGCTTTCACTCTGGAGGTGCCACCCAGATTTGAACTGGGGAATCGAGGTTTTGCAGACCTCTGCCTTACCACTTGGCTATGGCACCGCACTATTAAATTATGCACGGTATACAAAAATGATACCAAAAAAATGGAGCGGATGACGAGGCTCGAACTCGCTACCTCCACCTTGGCAAGGTGGCGCTCTACCAGATGA
>OIZV01000344.1_pt1 | contig 25694 bp, 40 predicted proteins | sample 1588681 | NCBI WGS metagenome assembly OIZV01 (sample SAMN03283281) | human gut metagenome | biome: human-associated habitat; material: feces | host: Homo sapiens | place: Peru | collected 2012 | reverse complement strand
CATCAGTGTTTCCGGGCTTTTTGCCTTGGCGGAGAAGAAGGGATTTGAACCCTTGATAAAGCACCCGTAAACCATTGATTTTACTGGGTTTCTTCTGTTTCGTACAGATTTTCATACAGATTTTTCAGAAAGTGCAGCGTCAATGCGGTCGCTGATATCGTCCATTTGGCGCTGCATTATGTGCCCATAAACGCGCTCGATCATTCGGGCGCTATCGTGGCCAAGGCGGCGATGCATATAAAAGTTTGGAGCGCCCACCAGGATCATGAGCGATGCATTATAGTGGCGGAGGTCATGAAAGCGGAAGCTGACGCCTGTTTTTTTCTTCAGGCGCTGAAAGGCATCCTCCAGCTGTCCGTACTGCATGGAGAGGATCCGCTTCTGCGGCGGGCCAGTGCGGCAGGAGAGCCGCCTTGCCACCTCTGCGGTCTGCTTGATCGTCCGCGTTCCGGCAGGGGTTTTGGGCGACTTCACGCCCCAGGTATTATCCTGCTGCTTTACTGTGCTTTTGTTGACGCGAACCATACCGTCCTGCACATCGGCAAAGGTCAGGGCGCAGATCTCGCCCAGACGAAGGCCCAGCTGGTAGCCGATCACAAGGGCGAGGGCAAGATCCTCGTTCTTCGCATCGTCTGCCGCCTGCACAAGCCTTTCGATCTCTTCGCGGGAAGGAATGACGATCTCCGTACGCTGGGTCTTTTTGATGTCCACCGTCAGCTTCAGCTCCGGCGCATAGGTCCCGGCAACGGCCGTGATCACAGAATAAATATTTTTTATAGTTTTTGGAGATAACCGCGCGGAAAGCTGATTGATCAGCAGCTGCACCTGCGTTCTGGTCAGCTTTGTGACTGGCACCTCCGCCAGCGGGCCGAAATAATTCCTGCAGATGCTGCGATAGCTTCGGGCCGTGCTGGGGCTGAATACATTCGCCCGGGAGCGAACATAATCCTCCGTGGCCTGGGCGAGGGTCATTTCAGAGGCGGCGGGGTTCTCCGGGGCGGGGGCGGATTGCTCCAGCTCCACGGCGGCGGCGCGGGCCTCGGCCTTGGTGGGGCGGGTGACGGAGCGCTGGATCCGCTTGCCCTCGGCATCCTTGCCCAGATAGGCATAGCAATTCCAACTGCCGGAGGGGAGGCGGCGGGGGGTGGACGGCATAGCGGCTCACCCCCTAAGGCGGTTTATTCGCGGCCAGCGGGCGGCCATGAACTGAAACCATCCGACATCATGGCGCAGCAGGTCGATTGCAAGCATGGCGATGATCCCCAGCAGGACGGCGCCCAGGGCGATGGCCAGAGCACGGATCCACCGGTCCTTCTTCCGGACCGCCCTTTCGTAGAGCTCCACCTGCGCGCGCAGCCGGTGAACCTCCGGGCCAACGAGTTCGGAATCCCGGGGAAGGATCCCGAAATAATCATCCAGGGACACATCGAGCACCTTGCACACGGCCCCGGCAAGATCGACGGAGGTGGAATGGGTCTCGCCGGAGAAGAACTTGGACAGCGTGGAGGTGGGGATCCCGGTCTCGTCGGAGATGGCCTGGATGGTGATGCGGCGCTCGTCGCGGCGGTCTCGACAGACATTGTTGAGGGTTTGCTTGTACGGTGAGCGGTTCAATTTGTTCGACCTCCTTTGTAAAATGCAGAAACGGGTGCAGCGTCCCGGCGAAATCCCGGAAACGAAAGCTGGAAATCCTTGGGAAATAATTTTGCCCCAGAAACGGGCTTGAAAACCCGGGGAGGCGGGTGTAAAAAGGGTACAAGAAACCCGCCAGGCCATGGCAGCCCGGCGGGCGGAAATGAAAGGATGTGCGCCCGATGAAGCCACCGGCGGATCGCAGGAGAATACGGAATCCTATGATTCCGAGGCGTGGGACGCGGTACTTTTCCTGATGCGGACGATCACCATAATCAAAAGAACGGTTATGGAGATACAAGTGACAATGTATGCCTGGGTAAAAAAGCTTCCGCCTGGCGCATAGTAGATATATTTCATAAAGGGCAGGGCAATAAGGCAGACAACCGCCACAAAAATGCAATTTCCAAGAATCACACCGTCAACGAGGCGCTTTGATACGGAAAGGGCAGTAAGGTATGCCGACAAATAGGCCACCGCCTGAAGTACGGGCGAAAGCAATATGATCAGTTTTGCCGCCTTGTCACTGTCGTCCATGAGCGTTATTGCTTGGGGAATGAGAAAAGAAATCGCCATGAATACGATCCAAAAAACGAAGAAGGCCGCCACTCCGCGAAGGATCCGCTCTGCTTTACCGGGCTTATTCATTGGCGGCTCCTGCGCCTGTTCTATCTCCTGCTGGGATGAGGCCGGCCGTGGCGCAAGCTCTGTCTGCCGCAAGGGGGCCGCTTTTTCCATGGAAAGCGCAGCCGGAGGTTTGGAGGCCGACAAGGGCGCGGGAGTTTCGGACTGCTGGGGCAGGGAAGATTCTTTCTCAGGTTCGGGCTTTCTCTGCTCGTTCATTGCTGCGGAAGCCCACAAAGGAGCATCATTGGACACGGATCTGTTTGGCACAAGATCACCCCGATTCAGTTATTTGGAAAGGAGGCGGACATGGACGATCTGCGGAGCGCATACATCGGCATTCTTACGGAGCGCCTGAACCGGGCAACGGAAGAGCAGGCGCGGACGCTGATGCTGTTTGCACTGCAATATATCAGATGACCGAAAAATCCTCTTTTCAACCATAAATATACGGCAATTCGCCGAAAAAGTCAACAGGTATAAAAAAATAAGGCCCTCCGGGGCCTTATTTTTCATTTTCCTGCCGCCTCCGGCTCAGCTCGGCAAGCTCGTTGAGCTTTTTCTCCATGAGATCCCAGGCCTCGGGAGAGAGCGTCGCCAGGATGGCCACAAAATCCCGCTGGAAGTCCGTGGCATCGGGGCTGAGGAGGTCGGCAAAAAAGGCCGTGATCTCGTCTTCCCGGGTGCGGGGGCGGAACATCTCGCCTACGCCGGTGCGCAGCCAGACCTCGTCCACGCCGTATTTTTGGCAAATATCCCGGATGGTGCGGTCGCTGGGAACCCGCTCCCCTTTTTCGATCATCCATATATAGTTTTGGGATAACCCGATTTTCTTGCCGAACTCAGCCTGGGATAATTTCAGGGTTGTGCGGACGGCCTTGATTCGCGTGTTCGTGGTAATCACCTCCATGTATGTATGATACCGCCGAAGTCTCACTTTGTCAACATAAAAACAGAAAAAAGTTAGAAAACCCCCATTGACAAAGCCTTACTATGGTGTTATTATATACTCACAAAGTTAGTTATCGAGCGAAACTGAAAGGAGGATTGACCAATGAAAACCGCTGTATCTAATGTGGCCCCCGGCCAGGTGGTCAAGTTTCATGGGGAGCCCTGCATTGTGCTGGAGCACCGCACGGCTGGCACCCTGCTGGTGACCGCCACCCAGATCAAGAGCTCTTTTGGCTCCACCAACAACTTTGCCGTCAGCTCTTTCCGTGAACACCTCAACGGTGCCTTTGCGGATGCCCTGACTGAGGGCCACGCTGATGAGCTCATCACCCGTGAGGTTGACCTCACCGCCCTCAACGGCTCCAAGGAGTACGGGAGCTGTGAGTGCAAGGTGGCCCCGCTGACCTTTGATGAAATCCGCCGTTTCCACGGTCTGCTGCCCAAGCCTGAGCGCTGGGAGTGGAGCGCCACGCCCTGGAGCACCCCCTGCGTGGATGAGGATAATACCTGGGTCATGGGCTTGCTCACCGATGGCAATGTCAGCAACAGCGACTGCGCCGGCGCCTACGGGTCCCGCCCCGCTTTCCTCATCCCCTCCCAATATGCCGTGGAGGTTGACGGCGGCCTGGGCCAGTACACCACCAATGAGCTGATTGCGGAAATCAACCGCCGCATGAACGGTTAAACGGAGACACCGTGGAAGAGATCTTTGGCGAGAGCTCAACCACAGCGTAGCACGACAGACAAAAAAGCGCAAGAAAAATCGGGAACAGAAATCCAAAAGGAGGAACAGCATGAGCGAGAAAGAAAAGAAGCAGGCCCGGGATTTTCTGAAGGTTCTGGGCCAGCTGTCGCCGGAGACGGCGATCATGGCAAAATCCTATGCGGAGGGGCTGAAGGCAGCGGAGGCCCTGCACCGCAGCAGACAGAAGGAAGCAGAAAGAGGAGGCGCGGCACAATGATCGAATGCAGGATCGGGGAAAACACGAAGGACAGGTATATCAAGATCGCGGGAACGCTTTCGGATCTGGAGATGGATCTGGTGACGCTGATCAACAGCATTTACAACTCGATCCGCCAGTATACCCCGGAGGCAGCGGAGCACTTTGCGGACACATTTCCGCGGGCGCTGGAGGAGCTCAAGGATCAGATCTTCGGGCCGGAGATCATGGAGTGGGGCTTGGTCGGGACGGTGATAAAAAAGAGAAAGGAGGAGGCGGCAGATGATTGAAATGAGCCTGATGGAATGCGCGGCGCACTGTCTGTTGACCATTGGCGTGGCGGGAGCGCTGGCGCTGGTCTGGCCCAGCAGGACGGTGAAAAAGAAGGAAGATCATGAACCCTGAGATGATGATCCTGGAACATCTCTGTCAGGTGCTGGTCTTCTGGGCGGTGTGCCTGGTGGGCTGGGCGACGGTGGAGATCATCGAGCGTCACGCTCGCGTCACATCACCGTCACAAAAATGTGACGGGCGCGTCACGCCAGCGTCACAAAAATGTGACGCAAACAGATGGAGGAGAGTGGCATGAGAGGCAAAGCATCGTTCGCGGAACGGATCGTTTGTTCAAACGAGTTTTTGGAAATGTCTGGCGGAGCGCAGCTCCTGTACTACACCCTCGGAATGCACGCAGACGATGACGGGTTCGTTGGGAGCCCGAAGCCCATCATGCGGAGTATTTCCGCCACAAAGGCGGAATTATCCGAGCTTTTGCAGAAAAAATACATCATTTCGTTCGATGACGGGGTGCTGGCAATCCGCCACTGGTTTGTAAATAATCGCATCCGCAAAGATACATATATTCCCAGCGTTCACCAGGACAAAAAAAGGTTAATTTTGGCAGCTGGAAAAGGAAAAGAATACCAGGATCCTCTGGACAGCCTTCCCCAGGTAAACGGGGCGGACAAGGGCGAAAATGAAGTTTTCAAAGAGGTTCCCCCAAGAAAGAAGGTTTCATCCCCCTTGATGGTCCCTTCCTCTTCTCCCCCTACAACCCCCTTATCTCTATCCCCCTATAATCCCCCTGCTTCCCAGAAAGATAACCCCCATCAGAATGCACGCATTTCTTCCTGGGGAGAAGAAAGCTCTGGGGAGAAGACGAAGAGTGTACACAGGAAGTCTTACGGAGAACATGGAAGAGTAAAGCTCAGCCAGGAAGAACACGACCGGCTGGTCCGGGACTACGGCCAGGCGGAAGCGGAACGGTGCATCGCCTATGTGGACGAGATCGCCCAGAGCACCAACAACAAGCCGGGCTGGAAGGACTGGAACCTGGTGGTCCGCCGGTGTCACAGGGACGGGTGGGGAAGCAAGGGCCAGCCCGCAAAAGCCAAAACCGGAAACATTTTCCTTGAAATGCTGAACGAAAGGAGACAGGAGCATGACACATGACGAAGCACTTACGGTGTTGGCGATCCTCAAGGCGGCCTATCCGTCTTTTTACCGCACCATGAGCCGCAAGGATGCAGACGCGGTGGTAGATCTCTGGACTGCGCTGTTTGCGGATGACCCGGTAGATCTGGTGGCGATGGCCGTCAAGGCGCATATCGCTGCCGACGCGCAGGGCTTTCCGCCTCACATCGGGGCGATCAAAAACACTATGCTCAAGCTCACATTCCCGAAGAGGCTGACTGAGCTGGAGGCCTGGAACCTTGTCCGCAAGGCGGCGGCCAACGGATTTGACGGGGCCGAAGCAGAGTTTGCCAAGCTGCCCACGGAGATTCAGAAAATCGTCGGAGGGCCAAGCCAGCTCCGAACCTGGGCTGCCATGGACGAGAATGTGGTGAACAGCGTTGTCGCATCTAATTTCCAGCGGTCCTATCGGGCGCGAATGGAGACGGAACGCGAGATCATGGCTCTGCCTGCAGAGATCCGCCGGCAGATTCAGTGCCTTTCCGAGGGATTTTCTGCGGAACGGACCTTTCTCGGGGAGGGCAGCATATGAGCTTTACGCCGGAGGAGCTGGCCGCCATGGCGGCGGCGGACGCAGAGATCGAAGCGGAGTTTTTTTTGACGAACGAGGAAGCGGCTGCCTCCTTGGCGCGGGATCGGGAGGCGCGGTATCTGGCGATGGACAAGCGCGGACAGACCGTGGCGGAGCGCCAGCGCCGATACCGGGAGGCCAACAAGGAGGCCGTGGCGGAGCGTAATCGCCGATACTACGAGGCCAACAAGGAAAAGTGGAAGCAATATGCTGCCGCGAAGAAGGCAAAAAAAGCCGCCCGGGGAGGAAAGCCCACGGACGGCGCGCCGGAGAAGCCGGCATGAAAAATAAAAGCAGCTTTATGATACCATAGGCGGGAGGAAAAAGCAATGCCAAAAATCAATCTGACCGAGAGCGACCGGATGCGGGAGCGGATGGTGGTGGTGCTCCGGGTGGCCATGGCCCGGAACGGGCTGAATGTGCCGAGGCTGGCGAAGAAGATGGTCAAGGCGCAGGACACGGTGCGCCGCAAGTGCAACGACCCCGGCGCGCTGACCGTGCGGGAGCTGGGGCAGCTGGTGCGGATGCTGCACATTCCGCAGGAGGAGCTGATGGAGGCCATCTATGGCAAGCAGTAAGGCAGCCAGCGGGGCGGACTTTAAGGGCGCGGCCAACGAGCTCTGCTTCCTTTGCGACAAGGCCTGCGGCGGCTGCAGCTGGAGCCGGGATTTCACGCCGGTGGCGGGCTGGACGGCTACGCCGACGCAGATCAACCCGGGCGGCGCGGTGCCGCCCACAAGCTCCTACCACATCGAGGACTGTCCGGAGTTTTCCGGCGTGCGGCCGCCGAAGATGGAGGACATCTCCAAGGAGCGGATCCGCCTTGCGGTGATCCGGCAGGAGATGATCACCGTGCGGAAGCAGCTGGGGCTGACCCAGGCGGGTATGGCAGGAGCGCTGCAGACCTCCCGCGCCATGGTGGCCTTTATCGAGCAGGGCGAGGGCTGGCGCTATACGGCGGCCACCCTCTGCGGGATCGCAGACGCGCTGGGTCTGGGACCGGAGGATTACCTCATGAGCGAGGAGGAGGCGAGAGAGCATGCAGCGGTATGACCGGTATTCCGTGGTGCGGGAGCAGCGCTTTGTCATCGGCGTGCTTTCCGCCGTGTGCCTGGTGCTGACGCTCTATACCGGCGTGGCCACACGGGATCTGGCGGCGGCGGAGCGGCGGGCGGCCCGGGCGGAGGCCAGGGCCGAGGCGCTGGAGGAGGAACGCCGAGCGCAGGCGGCCTCGGAGCCTATGCTTTCGGCAGGGCCGATGCAAAGCACGATTCCCGCCGCGGAGGCGGCGCAGGAGCCGGAAGCGGAGCAGGAGAGGGAAACCATCATCCTGCTGGCAAAAATGCTCTGGGGCGAGGCCAGAGGCTGCAGCACAACGGAGCAGGCGGCCTGCGTCTGGGTGGCGCTGAACCGAGTAAGCGATCCCCGGTGGCCGGACACGCTCCGGGAGGTGCTGCTGCAGCCGGAGCAGTTTCGCGGGCTGCGGGAGGACAACCCGGCCACGGAGGAGCTGATGGCGCTGGCGGAGGATGTCCTTTCCCGCAGGGCGCGGGAGCTGGCGGGAGAGACGGCGGTGGGCCGCGTGATCCCGGAGGATTACTTTTTTTGGGCGGGAGACGGGAAGCGCAACCACTTCCGCAAGGAATATGAATCCAAGGAACGGTGGGGCTGGAGCATGGAAAGCCCCTATGAGGACTTTTTGGAGGAGGATTAAATGGGAAAAAGCATCATCGTCCTCCCGGCGGACCATGCCGCGTGGCTGAAAGAACGGCAGTACGGAATCGGCGCTTCGGATGCCGCCGCCATGCTGGGCCTCTCCAAGTGGAAAAGCAACGAGACCCTTTGGGAGGAGAAGACCGGGCTAAGGGCCCCGGAAGACATCAGCGGGAAGCCGTATGTCCAGTACGGCCACGACGCGGAGCCGCATCTGCGGGCCCTGTTCGTCCTGGACCATCCGGAGCTGACTGTGGAATACGAGAGCCCCTACAAGATCATCCGCAATGCGGAGCATCCTTTTATCTTCTGCACACCGGACGGGGAGCTGACCGACGCCGCAGGCCGCCACGGTGGGCTGGAGATCAAGACCACGGAGATCCTGAACTCCATGGCCTGGGCCCAGTGGAAGGGCCGGATCCCGGATCAGTATTACGCCCAGATTGTCTGGCAGATGATCGCCGCGGGCTGGGAGTTTGTGTGGCTCAAGGCTCAGATCAAGTGGATCGACCGGGACGGGGCTCTCCGGCTGGACACCCGGGAATACCTTATCGAGAGGGCCGAGGCGGCGGATGACATCGAATACACCCTTGCGGAAGGGATCAAGTTTTGGAAATCAGTGGAAACAAAAACAAGACCGGCGATGAAACTGCCGGAAATCTGAAGGAGGAACAACCATGGAGTTTGTCATGAGCACCGATCTCAACACCGCGCTTCCCAAGGTGATCGGATTTAACTTTGAAGAGCTCAAGGCCGAGCTGACTGCGCGGCTGGACTATTACAACAGCCTGGTGGTCACCGAGGACACCATCAAGGAAGGCAAGGCCGAGCGGGCCAAACTGAGCAAACTGCGGGAGGCGGTGGAAACCAAGCGCAAGGAGGTCAAGCGGGAGTATATGGCCCCCTATACCGACTTTGAGAGCAAGGTCAATGAGTTGGTCGCCATCATCGACGCACCGATCGCCGCCATCGACGGGCAGCTCAAGGCCTTTGACGACCTCCGCCGGGAGGACAAGCGGGCCGAGATCCGGAAAGCCTATGAGACCATCGTCCCGGCTGAGATCCAGGCCATCGTCCCCCTGGAGCGGATCTTTGATCCCAAGTGGCTTAACGCCACGGTCAAGACCAAAGCCGTGGAGGCGGAGCTGACCACCATGGTCCAGCAGACGGAGGATGACCTCCAGGTCTTGGACATGGTGGAGCCGGAGTTTGCCGCCTCCGTCCGCGCCCGGTATATGGAGACCCTGAACATCGGGGCCGCGCTCCGGTACAAGCAGACGCTGGTGGCAGCTGCCGAAGCCGCAAAGCGCAGAGCTGAAGCCATGGCTGCCCCCGCAGCGGCACCCGCCCATGAGCCGGAACCGGTGCAGGAAGCGCCTGCGGCCCCCGCGGAACCGGAGCTGGTGGAAGAGCCGGTGAAGCTGTATCGGCTTCGGCTGGAGTTCCGTTTGACCCAAGATCAGGCGAACGCGCTGAAGCATTTTCTGGAAGCCAACAACATCGACTACATGAAGATCTGAGGAGGAAAAACCCATGGTAAATAACAGCATCGCGAAGCGCACGGCGGAGATCTCCGACAAGGCCGTGGAGTTTAAGGCCGGCGAGGAAACCGTCAAGCTCTCGCCCAACATCATCAGGCGGTATCTGGTCAATGGCAGCGGCGAAGTCACAGACCAGGAGGTGGTCATGTTTTTGAACCTCTGCCGGTTCCAGCACCTGAACCCGTTCCTGCGGGAGGCATATCTCATCAAGTACGGCAACAGCCCCGCGACGATGGTCGTTGGCAAGGACGCAATCACCAAGCGGGCTATGCGCAACGCCTCCTTTGCCGGGCAACAGGCCGGGGTCGTGGTCCAGCCGGTCGAAACAGGCGAGCTGGAATATCGGCCAGGGGCGCTGGTGCTGGAGGATGAAAAGCTCGTCGGCGGCTGGGCAAAGGTCTTTGTCAAGGGCTATCAGGAGCCAATCGAAGCCGTTGTTGGCCTGAGCGAGTATGTCGGCATCAAGAAAACCGGGGAGGTCAACGAGCAGTGGACCAAGCGCCCGGCCACCATGATCCGCAAGGTGGCGCTCATGCAGGCGCTGCGGGAAGCCTTCCCCGACGATCTGGCCGGGATGTACGATTCCAGCGAAATGGGCGTGGATCTCAACGAGAGCGCCATGGCCCCGGTGGACATGGACAACCTCCCGCCCGTGATCCAGGCTGAGCCCGTCCAGCAAGAAGCGCCGTTGGAGACCCTGAAGGGGTTTTAAGCCGTGAAAGTGATCTTTGACCAGGCGAAGGTCATCGTGGACGGCGAGACCGCCTATCTGTGCATCGCGGCCCCCTATCAGGCGGCGCGGAAGTTTGTGGGCGAGAAAAAGCCCGGAAAGAAGTACGCCGCCGAGATCAAGGAATACCGGAAGAGCCGGAGTCTGGATGCCAACGCCTACGCCTGGGTTTTGCTGGGAAAGCTGGCCGCAAAGCTCAGCCTCCCGCAGGCGCCCATCACCCCGGAGGACATCTACCGCGAAGCTATCCGGGATGTTGGCGACAACTACGAGGTGTCCCCCATCCGGGATGATGCCGTGGAGCACTGGAAAGCCATCTGGTCATCCAAGGGCACGGGCTGGATCTGCGATGATCTGGGACCCAGCAAGATCGAGGGATACACCAACATCCGCAACTTTTACGGCAGCAGCGTCTATGACACGGCGCAGATGTCCCGGCTGATCGATGTGATCGTGGAGGCCTGTAAAAAATGCGGCATCGAAACGCTGCCGCCCGAGGAGCTGCGGCACTTGACGGAGGAGTGGAAATGAGACGCCGGACGGAATCCCTCTCCATCCCGCCCGCCGTCAAGCAGGCTGTGGCCCGGCGGGACAGCGTGGACGGGCATCCATGCTGCATCCTCTGCGGAGACCCGGCCCCGCCGGATGCGCCCACGGCGTATTCCTGCGCACATTACATCTCCCGGGGCCAGGGCGGGCTCGGGATCGAGGAAAACATCCTCACCCTCTGCCCGGAATGCCATCGGTTCTATGACGGCGAGGGGCGGCAGGTGTTCCGGCCCATTCTGAACCGGTATCTCCGGGAGCATTACACCAACTGGACAGAGGATGATCTGTATTACAAAAAATAGGAGGAAATCATGCTGAATCGCGCAACGATTCAAGGACGGCTGACCCGGGATCCGGAGCTCCGCCAGACGCAGAACGGAACGCCGGTGGCCGGATTCACGGTCGCCTGGTCCGAAAAATACAAGGAAACCGAGCAAAAGCTGTTCATGCCCTGTGTGGCCTGGGGCAAACAGGGCGAGTTCGTCTCCAATTACTTTTCCAAAGGCCAGGAGACCATCGTCGAGGGCAAGCTGATCACCCGCAAATGGGAGGACAAAAACGGGAACAACCGGGAAACGGTCGAGCTCATCGTGGACCGGATCCACTTCTGCGGGCCCAAGCAGGACAGCGCCGGGAGAGCCGGAGACGGGCCCGCAGGCAGGACAGCGCCGGCGGCGGACACCGACTGGGCGCCGCGGGATCGTCAACTTTACAGCCTACCGCCCTCCGGCTACGGAAACGGCTTTGCGGAGATGGGCGGCCCGGAGGATGACCTGCCCTTTTAATGGGCGGGCATCCATAGCACCTTTGCGGAACGAAACCTGAAGGGAGGCGGCGCATGGCCAGCGGAATGATCCGGCTGTTTGCTTATCAATGCCCATATTTTGTGGCAGACTACACGGCAAAGGGCGGAAAGACCTTTGCCATCCGCTGCGAATGCGGAAGCTGCGTGATCCTTCCGGACCGGCGCTCCGCATGCGAGCACGCGAAAACCTTTTGCGCCAGCGCCCAGGGCTGGAGGGACTGCCCCACGGCAAGGGCGCTGGAGAGCTATTACGAAAGGACGGGAAAACATGACGAAACATGACTGCGCCTGCGGAAGGGCGGAGGATTTGAAGAAGGAACGAGACAGCCTGCGGGAGCGGCTGCTGCTGGAACGGAGGAAGTGCCGGGACGCGGAGGAGCAGGCAAGGCTGATGATACAGGGAAGCCGGGAGCTTTCTGCGCTGCTGGATGCGATCCTGATCCGTCTGGGACAGCTCTATGGCACGAAGCTCTCTTATCCCGATGGCACCACACATGGCTTTGAGCTGACACTATCCTGTGTGGATGCGCAGCAGCTGAACCTGGAATATGCCGTTCGCGCGGTGCGGCTGCCGGAGGCGGATGGATACCGGATCCGGGCGGTCAGGCGAGAGGAAAGCAAAACGACGGAAGCTAAAAACGAGGAGGAAACAGAAAATGAGCAAAAAGTATGAGGGTAAGTACATTGTCCGGTGCGATCGGGCGGGCGTTTTTTACGGAGAGATCGAGGGCGTTGATGGAAATGTGGTTTCCATGCGCAAGGTGCGGAAGCTTTGGATGTGGTCTGGCGCCGCTGCTGTGGAGCAGCTGGCAAAGGAGGGCCCGGGCAATCCGGAAGGCTGCAGGTTTACAGTTGTGATCGATTGTATGGAAATCATGGGCCCGATCCAGATTATTCCCTGCACGAAGGAGGCGGCCGCCCGGATCGAGAAGGTGCCGGAATGGAGAGCGTGAGGGCTTGCCTGCAGGAGAGGATCGAGCGGTTTCTTTTTGTAAACTCCGGCTCCGGCTCTGGCTACGGCTCCGGCTCCGGCTACGGCTCCGGCTCCGGCTCCGGCTACGGCGGCGGCGACGGCGTAAAAAGCCTGAACGGAGAGATCGTTGTCCTTGTCGATGAGGTCCCAACGATCATCCGCAGTATCTGCGGAAATGTGGCGCGCGGCGCGATCGTGCAGAGTGATCTTACCCTGCGTGATTGTTGGATCGTAAAGCAGGACGGCTTTTTTGCCCACGGAGACACGCTTCGCGGCGCAATGGAGGCGATGCGGGATAAGCTGATGGAGGATATGCCAGAGGACGAGAGGATCGATGCATTTTTGCGGGAGACCAACCGGAAGAAGCCCTATCCGGCGCAGTATTTTTACGACTGGCATCACAGGCTGACCGGTAGCTGCGATATGGGACGGAAAGCGTTTGCAAAGGATCATGGGATCGACTTAAAGGACGGAACCATGACACTGCATGAGTTTTTGGAGCTGACAAAAAATGCTTACGGCGGCGAGGTCATCCGGCGCGTTTTGCAGAGACTGGAGGAGGAAACAGAATGCTGCGGTATGTGATCCCGCTGGCGCCTGTGACCAAAAAAAACTCAGCGCAGATCCTCCGGCGGGGCCCGGGCGGGAAACCGTTTATTGTCCCCTCGGAGCAATACCGGAGGTATGCGCGGGACTGCGGGCAGTTTTTGCGGCCTGCACCCGCAAGGCCCATCGATCGGCCGGTGACGGTGAAATACCTGTTTTATCTGCCGGACCGCAGGCGGCGGGACCTGACCAACCTGCAGGAGGCGGCGGACGACATTCTTGTGGCTTATGGGATCCTGGCGGACGACTGCTACAGGATCGTGGCCTCCCACGACGGCAGCCGCTGTCTGGTGGACCGGGACAGTCCAAGGACGGAGATCTGGATCACGGAGGTACATGAGCATGGCGAAGAATAACGGCTTTCGGGCGTATGCGGCGCGGCAGAAGGAAAAATCGCTGGGGGCGCTGGAGCTGATGAAGCAGCTGTGCGATCAGGCGTGTCTGGACGCCATCATCCTGACGCTGGGCTATGGAGAGTGCATGAAAAACGATCTCTGGGGGCAGGAGCGCATGGATCGCTTCTGCCGGGAGTGGGCGCAGAATGTGGCCTATGTATGCCGGGGATATATGCCGGAGGATCCGGAATCGGACGCCATCCGGGCGGATGTGGACCGGCGGCTGCAGGCAAAGGTGCCGGCGCGGGAGTTCGTCTCATGGTTTGGGCGGTATCCCATGCAGCAGCAGACCACGCTGGAGGAGGAGCACGCCGCCTGCGGGAAAAAGTGGAAAAAGTGATAAAAAAACAGCGAAAAAGCCGCTTGCATAAAGCAGGCGGCTTTTTGTTGCGCTATATTTTGGCCCAGAATGGCGCAGGAGCGGCTTTTGTGCGCAGGACATGAAATCACACAGGGAAGGGGGAAAACGGCGAAAATAGGCCAGAAAGCGGCCAGATGCCGGGGCGCTGCGGAATCGTCCAGCGGAACGGCGGCGCGGGCAAAAATAAAAATTTCCCGAAAACATGGGGTGCGGGGGAAAAACGGCCTGTGAGATGATAAGTGCAGGAACGCGGGAGAAGACCCGCAGAGGGGAAAGGTTGCGCCAGAGTATGCAGGGGTGGGAGCAAGGCGCAAAGAAAAGGAGGCGCGTATGGCGGCAAGGCTCACCGAGCGGCAAAAGCAGAAGATCGTTGTGGACTTTCTGGAGAGCGGCAGCTACCGCGCCACGGCAAGGAAAAACAATGTAAACCCTACCACGGTAAAGCGCGTTGTTGAAGCAAGCGATGACTTTGAACAAAAAGCCGTACAGAAAAAAGAAGAGATTCAGGCAGATGTGCTGGCATATATGGACAGCCAGCGGCAGGTGGTGTGCGAGATCATCGGCAAGGGGCTGACGGTGCTCAACGACCCGGAAAAGCTGCGGGAGGCCACCCCGGCGCAGATCACCACGGCCATCGGTACGCTCATCGACAAGTGGACGCAGATGGGCCGGGCGGACAGTGACGGCGGCGGGGGCGTGGTGCTCATCCCAGAGATCGCGCCGGAGGACAAGCGATGAGTGTGTCCAAGGTGGTCTGGCGGCCCCAGCCCAGGCAGGCGGCCTTTATGGCGCGGTCAGAGTATGAGGCGCTCTATGGCGGCGCGGCAGGCGGCGGAAAGAGCGACGCGCTGGTGATCGAGGCCCTGCGGCAGGTGCATATCCCCTGGTATAAGGCCCTGATATTGCGCAAAACATTTCCGCAGCTGCGGGAGCTGATCGACAAGACGCTGAACTATTACCCGAGGGTCTATCCCAAGGCCAAGTACAACGGGAGCAGCCACACCTGGCGGTTTCCTTCCGGGGCGCAGATCATCTTCGGGAGCCTCAACCGGCCGCAGGACAAGATCCAGTATCAGGGCCAGGCCTATGACTTCATCGCCTTTGACGAGCTAACGCATTTCACCCAAGAGGAGTATGAGTATCTTAAGTCCCGCAACCGCCCAAACGGGCCGGGGACGCGGGTCTATATGCGAGCGACGGCCAACCCGGGCGGCGTGGGGCATGGATGGGTCAAGGACCGGTTTATCACGGCCGGCGCACCCATGACCACCATCCGGGAGGAGGCATCCTGGGTGGACCCGGAAGGAAAAAAGCACACGGGGGAGCAGAGCCGGATCTTTGTCCCCAGCTCTGTGTTTGACAACCAGATCCTGATGCAAAATGACCCGATGTATGTCCAGCGGCTGGCCTCCATGCCGGAGGCCGAGCGCAACGCCCTCCTGTATGGAGACTGGGACAGCTTTACGGGGCAGGTGTTTACCGAGTGGCGCAACGACCCGGCCCATTATCAGGACCGGATCGGGACCCATGTGATCGACCCCTTTGCCGTGCCGGAGAGCTGGAGCATCTGGTGCGGGCTGGACTGGGGCTATGCAAGGCCCTTTTCCGTGGGGTGGTACGCCGTGGACCATGAGCGGCGGATGTATGCCATCCGGGAGTATTACGGCTGCACGGGGACGCCAAACCAGGGCGTCAAGCTGGAGCCGGGGGAGGTGGCCCGGCGGATCCGGCAGATCGAGGACGACGATCCCAACCTCCGGGGCAAGCGGATCCATCGGATCGGGGACCCGGCCATCTGGATGAGCGACGGGACGGAGAGCATCGGGGATCTCATGAGCCGGGAGCGGGTGCATTTTGACAAGGGGGACCATGCGCGGATCTCCGGCAAGATGCAGATGCACCACCGGCTGGCCATGGCGGACGGGATCCCCATGCTGTATGTCTTTTCCACCTGCAAGCACTTTATCCGCACGGTGCCCGCCCTGGTGTATGACGAGACCGATGTGGAGGACATCAACACCGAGGGCGAGGATCACATCTATGACCAGTGCCGCTATGTGTGCATGGCGAACCCCATCGCGCCTGCGGTGCCGGAGCAGAAAGAGCCTAAGGCTTGGGATCCTCTGGAGGAGGAGACGCACAGGCTGGGACGATATGACTTTTACATGAGGGGGTAATATTCACATGGCGATTTTCGGTCGGGCGCAGCAGCGCCCGGAGGAGGCAGCGCGGGAAAAGCTGGGGCTTCCTGGCGCGGGCGCGCTGCCCAAGGATCCGCCGCTGGATGGACAGACCGCGGCGATGCTGCTGACAGCGCAGCAGCAGGAGATCATCGGGGAGGAGGATGTGCGCAGAGCGCAGGAGCTTCTGCGCAAATACAAGAGCGGCAAGGCCAACCTGGAGGCCAGGGTAGTGGAGGATGAGCTCTGGTGGGAACTGCGGCACTGGGAGGCCGTGGGGCGGAGCAGAGACAAATGCGGCTGCTCCGGCATGCGGGCGGAGCCTACCTCTGCATGGCTGTTTAACGCCATCCTCAACAAGCACGCCGACGCCATGGACAATTATCCGGAGGCGGCGATCCTGCCCCGGGAGCCTGGCGACCGGCAGAGCGCAAGGACGCTGCAGGAGATCATTCCGGTGGTGCTGGAGCAAAACGGCTTCGAACAGACCTATTCGGATGACTGGTGGGAAAAGCTCAAGCACGGGACGGCGGTTTATGGAATATTCTGGAATCCGGCGCTGGAAAACGGGCTGGGGGATATCGACATCCAAAAGATCGATCTTTTGAACCTCTTTTGGGAGCCGGGGATCACGGACATCCAGAGGAGCCGGAACCTGTTTATCGTGGAACTGGTGGACGAGGCGCTGCTGCGGCAGCAATATCCACAGCTGGGCAGCAAGCCTGTTTCCGGCGCGGTGGACATCAAGCAATATATCTATGACGATACGGTGGACACCACGGATAAGGCGGTGGTGGTGGACTGGTACTACAAGCGGCGCACCGTCTCCGGCAGGACTGTGCTGCATTATGCCAAGTTCTGCGGGGACACGCTGCTTTACGCCAGTGAGAACCACCCGGAGTATCAGCAGGAGGGCTGGTATGCCGATGGGCGGTATCCCGTGGTGTTTGACAGTTTATTCCCGGAAAAGGGAACGCCGGTGGGCTTTGGGTATGTCTCCATCTGTAAGGATCCGCAGCTCTATATTGACAAGCTCTTTGGAAATATTTTGGAGTATGCTACAAAGGCGAGCAAGCCGAGAACCTTTGTTTCTGCCAATGCGGGCATCAACGAGGAGGAATATCTGGACTGGAACAAGCCTCTGATCCATGTGGAGGGGCAGCTGGACAGCGGAAAGCTGCAGCAGCTGACCATGGGAGCCATGCCCGCCATTTATGCCAATATCCTGCAGCTCAAGATCGAGGAAATGAAGGACACGGCTGCAAACCGGGATGTGAACTCCGGCGGCACAGGCTCCGGCATTACCGCGGCTGCGGCCATATCCGCCCTGCAGGAGGCGGGAAACAAGGCCAGCCGGGACATGATCGCTGCCTCCTACCGGGCGCACAGCCGGATCGTGGACATGGTGATCGAGCGGATGCGGCAGTTTTACGATGTTTCCCGGTCCTTCCGCATCACAGGAGAGGCTCCTGCGGCTCTGTCCGCAAGCGGCGGACAGGAGCAGTTTGTTGATTTTTCCAACGCCGGCATCCGCAATCAGCCCATCGGCACGGGCAGCGGCGGGGAGCCGCTCTTCCGCAAGCCGGTATTTGATATCAAGATCAAGGCCCAAAAGCGCAACCCCTTTTCCCGGATGGAGCAGAACCAGCGGGCGCTGGAGCTTTATTCCGCCGGATTTTTCGCCCCGGAGAACGCCCAGGCGGCCATGGGCGCGCTGAACATGATGGAGTTTGAGGGCAAGGACGATGTGACGGCCTATGTGCAGCAGGGGCAGACCCTTTTGCGGGTGGTGCAGCAGCTGACACAGGAGGTGCAGCAGCTGGCGGCCATGATGGCGGCACAGACGGGCGTTCAGGCGGCCCGGCAGGCACAGGACGCAGAGCAAAACCGGGAGCAGGGCAGCGGCCCGGCACCGGAAAAAAGCGTTGACGCCAAAGCGGCAGAGGCCATGCGGGAAAACCAGACGGGCTATCAGCAGCGCCTGGCGGCACGCTCTGTCCCGGATATGGACACTGGGAGCCCCAACGGATAAGGAGGGAAAGGCATGGCAACGATACGCGAGGTTTTAGACAGGGCACAGGCAGCAAGGCCGGATGCCTGGCCGGAGGAGCTTAAGGCAAAATGGATCCTGGACTTAAACCGGGAGATCTGGCATGAGGTGATCCTGCGGCATGAGCCGGCGGCGGGCGAGACGCTGCCGGAGACGCTGCCGGAGACCTTTCCGGAGGATCAGGAGGAGGCGCTGCTGATCCCCGCGCCCTGGGATGATATCTATGACCTGTACCTTTACGCGCAGGCGGATCTGATGAACCGGGAGGCGGGGAGCTATGGCGTTTCCTCCGCCGCCTACACCCAGCGCATGGGAGAATGGCGCAGGCAATATCACCGGACGCACATGCCAAAAACGCCGCAGAGGGGAGGCGCTTGCTGCTGTGACGCAGGTAACGGCCCGCTTGGTTGACGGACGGTGCGTCCTTCGGCTGGAGGGGCACGCAGAGGGCAGCCCCGCAGTATGCAATATGATCTCCGGCCTGGTGTGTACCCTGGCGGGATGGATGGCAAACCATCCGGAGGAATGCCGCGTGCTGCGCTGTGATATCAGCGCAGACCGGCCGGGCTATGCGCTGCTTGAGGCAGAGGGCGGCAGAGACACAGAACAGGCGTTTGCCTTTGTGCTGCTGGGCCTTATGCAGCTGGAGCGGCAGCACCCGAAACTGATCCGGGTGGAGGAGATAAACTTTTTCCCGGAAAAATAAAAAAAGTCTGAAATATGGGGTGCGGAAGAACGGGAGAAGCTGCTACGCTGGTAGTGTCCTCCCGGGACGGACGCAAAATGCGTCGGCCGCGCAGACGGGGTTTGCTCATTTTCCCCCCTGCGCGGCATCCCGCAGGAAGCATGAAAAACGAGCCGACCCACGGGGGCGATACCCCGCGAGACAAAGGAGGATCGGAATGGATCACAAGCTTTTTACCGTGCCCATGCTGGAAAACCTTTTTGACGGAGAGGGCGGCGCCTCCGGCGCTGCGGCAGGAGCACCCGGCGAGGCAAAGGCAGCCTCCGGCGGCACCGGGCCGGAGAAAACGGGCGAGACACAGAAGGTCCTTTACGGCAGAGAGGCTGCGGCCGCAGCCGGGCCGGAGGGACAGGGCGCTGACGCCGCCGGTCAGCAGGAGACAGAGGGAACCGTCACCCAGACCCAGACACCGGAGGAGAAGAAGCGGGCCTTTCTGGAGCTGATCCGCGGAGAATATAAGGATCAGTTTACGGAGGAGAGCCAGCGGATCATCAATGACCGCTTCAAGGAGACGGGAAGCCTGCGGCAGCAGCTGCAGGCCTATCAGCCGCTGCTGGACCTGATCGCAAGCCGCTACGGCCTGCAGGAGGGCGCAGACGCCAAAAGCGCGCTGCAGGCACTGGAGAATGACCCGAAATACCTCACCGCAGCAGCGGACGAGGCGGGCGTTTCCATCGAGCAATACCGACAGATGGAAACGGCACGCCGGCAGATGGCCGTATACCATCGCTGGCAGGAGCAGCAGGAGAGCCAGCGCCGGCAGACGCAGCAGCTTTTGCAGTGGCAGCAGGAGGCAGAGCAGGTGAAGCAGACCTATCGGGCCTTTGACCTAAGGACCGAGGCGCAGAACCCCGCCTTTCAGGCCATGCTGCGGGCGGGCGTGCCCATGCAGAATGCCTATGAATCCGTGCATCATGCGGAGCTGATGGCTGCGGCGCAGCAGGCGGCGGCAAAGCAGATGGAGCGCAATGTGGCGGCCAGCGTCCGCGCAAACGGCCAGCGGCCCGCAGAGGCGGGAGCTTCTTCTCAATCCGGATTTATCAGAAAGAGCGATCCCGGCAAGCTAAGCAAGGCTGACCTTGCCGAGATCCGGAAGCGGGTGGAAAGAGGCGAGCAGATCTCTTTCTGACCCAAGCGGAAAGGAGAAGCAATGAACATCACCGAAATCGTACTGTTCCCCATGCTGGCGGATCTTTTCGCCGGCAATTTGAACACCAATGTGACCACGCAGGCCACCTCCGGCTCCAGCCTGAGCGTGGAAATGAAGACCTATTACGACAAGAACCTGATCGATCTTGCGGAGCCTGCGCTGGTGCATGACCAGTTCGGCCAGAAGCGGCCCATCCCCCAGAACGGCGGCAAGACCATCGAGTTCCGCAAGTATTCCAGCCTGCCCAAGGCGCTGACGGCGCTGACCGAGGGCGTTACCCCCGACGGCCAGAAGCTGAATGTGACCAACATCACGGCCACCGTCTCCCAGTATGGCGGCTATGTGGCGCTGTCTGATGTGCTGCAGCTGACGGCCATCGACAACAACCTCATGCAGGCAAGCAAGCTGCTGGCCTCCCAGGCGGGCCGGACGCTGGACACCATCACCCGGGAGGTCCTCAACGGCGGCACCAATGTGTATTACTGCGCATCCGGCGTTACCGACAAGGCAAACCTGGTGGGCGGCTCCGCCACGGCCAGCGACAACAACATCCTCACCGTGGACGACATCCGCCGGGCGGTGCGCAAGCTGAAGGCCATGAATGCACCCACTATCAGCGGCGACTATGTGGCTATCATCCATCCCGATGTGGCCTATGACCTGATGAGCGACCCCGAGTGGAGATATCCCCATCAGTATGTGGACACGGACAACATCTATTCCGGCGAGATCGGAAAGATCGCCGGATGCCGCTTTGTGGAGACCACAGAGGCCAAAGTCTGGAAGAAGGCCGCCAAGGACAAAAGCTCCGGCACCGCCGTGGCGGGCGATGGCAGTACCGCAGGCTGGGATGTTTATTCCACCCTGATCCTGGGCGCGGACGCTTATGGCGTGACCGAGGTCAGCGGCGGCGGCCTGAAGATGATCATCAAGCAGCTGGGCTCTGCCGGCACAGGGGATCCCCTGGACCAGAGGGCGACCGTGGGCTGGAAGTCCATCAAGACGGCTGTGCGGCTGGTGGAGGAATACATGATCCGCGTCATGTCCGTCTCCAGTTTTAACGACACTGCGGCCAACTGAGAAAAGACCATGCCGGGGCGGCGTCCGCCCCGGCAGCAATAAAACAAAGGAGGACTGCATGGCAGAGAAGAAGCAGAACCCCGGCGAGGAGCCGGTGAGCATTACCCTGTTTAAGGATTCCGGCCGGTACAAAGACGATGTTTATGTCTCCGTCTCCAACCGGGACGGCGGGGAAAACTGTCTGATCCAGCGGGGAAAGATGGTAAAGGTCAAGCGGAAGTTTGCCCAGTGCCTGCAGGACAGCATGGAGCAGGATGCCAGCACGGCGGAGCTGATCTCCAGCCTGGACGGCAGATCGCAGCGGATGGAGCTTTCTGACTGACTTAAAACTGAAGACTTCCGCGAGACCCTGAATGCACTGTGACACGGCACAGCAAAGAGACCTTATCTTTGCTGTGCCTTTTTTCAAAAAGCAAAGGAAGGTGGAGCATGATCCAATACATGGCAAGCGGGCAGCGGCTGCTGCCCATGGACAAATGGATGCCCGTCAGCGGCACCACGGGGGCCTATACCCTGAAGATCCTCTTTTCGGAGGAATGGGAGAGCATGACGGAAAAGCACGCCGTGTTCCGCTCGGACGCGGCAACGAAATCCGTCCTCATCGGCAGCGACGGCAGCTGCATCGTTCCCTGGGAGCCGCTGCAGCAGCCGGGGTATCTGGATATTGGCATTTACGGCGTAAAGGAGGGCGTGCGGTATCCCACGGTGTGGGCGCGGCGGCTGGAGATCTTTGCCGGAGCGCCGGAGGGCACGGCGGGGCAAGCGCCCACAGATACGCTCTGGGAGCAATATGTGGCGCAGGTGGCGCAGAGCGCCAAAAAGGCAGAGGCGGCACAGGCTGCGGCGGAGACGGCCGCAGGAAAGGCGGGAAAGAGCTGGAGGCCCACCGTAAGCGCCGAGGGAACCCTCAGCTGGGCGCTGGAGAGCAACGACGCTTCCGCGCCGGAAAGCACGAACATCACGGGGCCGCAGGGGCCCAAGGGACCGACCGGCGCCACCGGACCCCAAGGCCCAAAGGGAGACCAGGGTGCGCAGGGACCGAAGGGCGAGACCGGAGCCACAGGGCCGAAGGGAGACACCGGCGCGCAGGGCATTCAAGGCCCCAAGGGAGACAAAGGAGACCCCGGCGCTACCGGAGCCACCGGTCTCCAAGGCCCACAAGGGCCGACCGGCCCAAAGGGCGAAGCCTTTACCTACGATGATTTCACTGCCGCCCAGCTGGCGGCGCTGAAGGGGCCGAAGGGCGACACGGGGCCAAAGGGCGAGACCGGGGAGACCGGGCCGCAGGGGCTCAAGGGAGACAAGGGCGAGAAAGGCGATAAGGGGGAGACCGGAGCCACGGGCGAGACCGGCCCGGCGGGCCCTCAGGGCATTCAGGGCCCCAAGGGCGACAAGGGAGACCCCGGCGCCACCGGAGCCACCGGTCCCCAGGGCCCCAAGGGCGAGACCGGCCTTAAGGGAGACACCGGCGCGAAGGGAGACCCGGGCGAGAAGGGAGAAAAGGGAGACACCGGAGCCAAGGGGCCGAAGGGCGACCCCGGCGGCACGGGGCCGCAGGGCCCGACCGGCCCCCAGGGAGAGCGAGGGCCTATCGGCCCGGTGGGCCCCCAGGGAGCCAAAGGGGACACGGGCGCGGGCTTTTTGGTCAAGGGGTATTATGCTACGGCGGCGGCGCTGAGCGCGGCTGTAACGAGCCCTGCGGCGGGGGACGCCTATGGCGTGGGGGCGGGAGAGCCCTATGACATTTACATCTATGACGGCGTTGGAGCGCGCTGGGTCAACAACGGTCCGCTGCAGGGGGCCAAGGGAGACACCGGGCCTCAGGGCCCCCGAGGGGAGAAGGGCGACCCGGGAGAAAAGGGCGCCACAGGAGACCCCGGAGCCACGGGGGCCAAGGGAGATAAGGGAGATCCCTTTACCTACGCCGACTTTACCGCCGAGCAGCTGGCAGCACTGAAGGGCGAAAAGGGAGACAAGGGCGCCACCGGCGAAAAGGGCGAAAAAGGAGCGCAGGGGGAAAAGGGAGACCCCGGAGCCAAGGGCGAGAAGGGAGACCCTGGAGCCAAGGGAGAGACCGGCGCAACCGGGCCCCAGGGCCCGACGGGCGCCACAGGCCCCACAGGCCCCAAGGGCGCGAACGGCGCGGACGGCTCCAATGGCATTACCCCCACCATCGGAACCAATGGAAACTGGTACCTGGGAAGCACCGACACGGGCAAGCCTTCCCGGGGCGCTGCGGGAGCCAAGGGCGAGAAGGGCGAGACCGGCGACACGGGGCCGAAGGGAGACCCTGGGGAGACCGGACCGCAGGGTCCCAAGGGTGCAGACGGCGCAAGCGGCATCACCCCAACCATCGGGAGCAACGGAAACTGGTATCTGGGCACGACGGACACAAAAAAGCCCTCCCGGGGGGCTGCGGGAAGCCAGGGCCCCCAGGGGGTCAAGGGGGACACCGGGCCCCAGGGCCCGCAGGGCGAGAAAGGCTCCACAGGCGATACCGGCCCCCAGGGGCCGCAGGGGGAGAAGGGGGCCACGGGAGCCACCGGGCCGCAGGGGCCAAAGCCGGTGAAGGGGACGGACTACTGGACGGCGGCGGACAAGGCCGCCATGGTGCAGGATGTGCTGGCGGCGCTCCCCACCTACGATGGGAGCGTGAGCTGATGGGGAAGGTGACGATCACCTACAACGGGGCCGTAATCTCTGAGGCGGAGGAGACGGCGCCGGTGACGGTGCGGTATCACGGCAGCACCATCGCTACGCTGGGGGCCGGGGAGAGCAGGACGCTTTCCTGCGGCGGGAAATATATGCGCTCCGACCTGATCATCGGCAGCAAGACCCTCTCCTGCGGCGGCAAGAAGATGGCCAGCGATATCGGCCTTGCGGCGGAGGCGGATTCCGTGGAGGACGACATCATCACCTACACCGGGACCATGACCGATCAGATCGTGCTCATGTCCAATGTGGCGTACCGTCTGCTGACGCTGACCTCCTCCGGCACGCTGACCATCAGCAACAGCCGAAAGGCGGATGTGTGGATGGTAAGCGGAGGTGAGGCTGGGTACCGTCATGGTGGAGGCGGTGGATATACCAAACAAATCAGTGCTGCAGCCTTAGCCGGCTCAATGGCGGCGGTTGTAGGTTCTGGCGGAACCACCGCAAGTATTTCGGCCGGTAAAAGCTCTTTTGCGGGCACCGAAACGAATACCCCTGTGCGGCAAAACGGCGGAATCGGAGGTTCTGGAGGCGGGCAAGGCTATGGAAATCCTGCGGGAACTGGAGATGGACTTAGCAAGTATCCGTTTGCCGACGCGGGCGGCGCAAAATTGAGAAATACGGGCGTGATTGTAGCAGGCACCGACAAAGCGCACTGTGGCGGTGGCGGCGGAGGCGGCTACGATGACGAGGAGACCGGGAGGTTCTTTGGTGGCGGCAACGGAGGATCGAATGGAAGCAATGGCGGCGATGTCCGACACGGAGAAGTAGGCGGCGGAGAAGGCGGCGCGTATGGCGGCGGCACTGGTGGTGTTTCAGGTAGATACTCAGATCGGGACGGAGCCAATGCGACATTTTACGGTTCAGCAGGCGGAGGATACGGCACGTATATCGCCTCCAACGGAAGGGACTATGTCGGCTCCGACGGCAACGGCTACCAGGGCATCATCTACATCCGCATCCCGCTGGACCAGAGCATTTATAACTGACGAGGAGGAATCAATATGCGATTTGCAGTGATCGAAGACAATCTGGTGACCAACCTGATCGTGGCCACAGAGGGGCAGCAGGCGGAGCTGGAAACGGCGCTGGGTGCCCGGCTGGAGGACGCGGCGGGCTATGGGCTCACCATGGGGGATCTCTGGATCCCGGAGCGGGGCGTTTGGACCCGGAACCGAGACGGGGAGCAGGTGGTGCTGGAATCCCTCACCCCGGAGGAAAAGACCAAATATCAGGCCATCTCGGATGAGCTGGAGGGGCTCAAGGACGGCCTGAGCGCGGCATACACAGAGGGAGTGAACAGCATTGACGCAGTTTGACAAGCAGACGGCCCTGCGGGCCATGGAGGCCCAGGGTGCGGCGGACGCGCAGGCCTTCCGGGCGCGGGCTATTGCGCAGAGCCTGGACGGGACGGCCATCATCGAAGAAGAAGATAAGATCCCCGCCTGGCGGCAGGGGCATTACCAGACCGTGGGCGCGCCGGTGCAGTATGAGGGACAGGTATATAAGGTCTGGCAGGCCCACGACAGCACGGGGAACGCCGGATGGAACCCCCGGGATGCGGTGTCTCTCTTTGACATCTGCCACACCAAGGATCCCGGCAAGGCCAAGCCCTATCAGGCTCCCAGCGGGAGCCGGGGACTTTATCAGAAGGGCGAGTGCATGGTGTGGACGGACAGGAAGATCTATGCCAGCACCATGGACAACAACGCCTATACCCCGGAGAGCTATGCGCAGGGGTGGACGGTAAAGGAATAAAAAAAGCCGCCCGGTTGGGCGGAAATTGACAAAGCGCGGCGCGCTGTGCTATGATGGGGACAGGCGCTGTTGTATACAGGCGGTCAGCCACTTCCCTTTGAGGGGAGGTGATGCGGATGGGAAACGGGCGACGGGCGAGAGCCCTTCGTTTCGCGGT
>OIZV01000343.1_pt1 | contig 25761 bp, 26 predicted proteins | sample 1588681 | NCBI WGS metagenome assembly OIZV01 (sample SAMN03283281) | human gut metagenome | biome: human-associated habitat; material: feces | host: Homo sapiens | place: Peru | collected 2012 | reverse complement strand
AACCGTGTCTGAAAGGCAATTTTATGCTGAATACATTTATAATGCGTTTGCCCTGAAACGCAATATTTTTCAATTGTGCAATGACAGTTTATTCTCTATAATGAGCAGATGACTTATTTTTTTGAAACTTACGGCTGTGAGATGAACATTGCCGAAAGCGCTTCCGTTGAACAGATTTTAATTTCACGCGGCTGGAAAAAGGCTGAAAACGCTCAGCTTGCCGACCTTGTTGTAATAAACACTTGCTCTGTGCGCGGTTCCGCAGAAGAAAGAATATTCGGGCGGCTAGGATTTTTTTCAGGGCTGAAGAAAGTGCGTTCGTGCGCTCCCGACGCAAAAAAAAGAAACATGGAAATTGCCGCGGAATATGTGCAGAAAAACGGAGCGGTTCCTCTTACTTTGATTGTAATGGGCTGCATGGCTGAACGTCTTTTAAAGTCGCTTCAAAAGCAATGGCCTTGCGTTGACTATGTTGTGGGCACATTTGCAAAAAATAAATTCGGAGAGATAATCCAGGCGGTTGAGGAAGGCCAGAAATATATACAGACTGACGAAGAGCCTGTCTACGTTTTTGCGGAAACTTCGTATGAGGAAGGCGCGTTTTCAACCTTTGTTCCCATTATGCACGGCTGCAACAATTTCTGCTCGTACTGCATTGTTCCTTATGTGCGCGGCAGGGAAGTGAGCCGTCCTGTGGAACAGATTCTGCATGAGCTTGATGTGCTTGCCCGCCGCGGTGTAAAGGAAATAACGCTTTTGGGGCAGAACGTGAATTCTTACAAGGGCGCAGACGGAATGAATTTTCCGAACCTTTTAAAAACAATCTGCCGCCATTTGGAGCAAACAAATTCTCCTATTGAATGGATTCGGTTTGAATCAAGCAATCCCAAGGATTTTTCTGACGAGCTTATAGATGTGATTGCGGAAGAAAAGCGCATTTGCCGCGGACTTCACATTGCGGTTCAGCACGGCTCGAATTCAATTTTAAAAGCCATGAACCGCAAATATACACGCGAACAATATCTTTTGCTTGTTCAAAAACTGCGAGAGCGTATTCCGGAAATTCAGCTTACAACGGACATCATGCTTGGCTTCCCTGGAGAAACTGAAGAATACTTTGAGCAGGCGGCTTCTCTTATGAAGGAAGTGGAATTTGAAAGCGCGTTTATGTACTATTATAATCCGCGTGAAGGAACTCCCGCCGCAAAAATGCAGAACCAGATTCCGCTTGAAGTAAAAAAAGAGCGTCTTCAGAAAATCATAGACATTCAGCTTGGAATTACAAGAAAAGTGATGGAAAAGCAGGTTGGAAAAAACATAAAGGTTCTTGCCGACATTATAAGCCGCGACAACGCCAATGAGCTTTTGGGCAAGACAGAGCAGAACGAGCGCATTGCATTTGAAGCTCCGGTTTCTCTAATCGGAAAATTTGTGCAAGTGCATATAGACAGTCTGAACGGAAACACATTTAAGGGCAGCCTTGTTCACTAGAAAATCGGCTCTTAATTGAAAATCAACTGAAAAACTGCTAGAATATGTGAGTTTTCAGATTTGATATGGAAACATAATCTTTAATTTAAATAGAGGCATTTTATGAAAAAAACTGTTGTTTTGGCATTTGCATTGGCAGCTTGCATGGTTCTTCCTGTAAGCGCAAAGAAAAAGTCTGTTCAAATCAAAGGAATAGAAGATCTTGACGGAAAACGCATCGGAGTTCAGGGCGGCACAACCGGTGAAACTTATGTTCAGGAAAATTTGAAGAATGCAAAACTTTCTTCTTTTAAGTCTGGAATGGATGCTGCTCTTGACCTTATGAACGGCCAGATTGACGCTATTGTTCTTGACGAGCTTCCGGCAAAGCAGATTGTTTCCCGCAACAGCAAAAAGCTCAAGATTGTGGATTCAAAATTTGCACAGGAAGAATATTCAATCGCTGTAAAAAAAGGCAATTCTTCCCTTTTGGAATCAATCAACAAGACAATTGCTTCTCTTAAGGCTAACGGCGGATACGAAGAGCTTGTTAACGCATTTATGCCTGCTGACGGAGTTGTAAAAATTCCTGGCGATGAGGCTCTTTCTGGAAAAGTTGTAAAGCTTGGAACAAACGCCGCATTTCCTCCATTTGAATATGTTGAGGGAACAAAAATTGTTGGCTTTGACATTACAATGGGACAGAAAATTGCCAAGGACTTGGGACAGTCTCTTGAAGTTGTTGATATGTCTTTTGACAGCCTGATTCCGGCTCTTTCTAGCGGAGCAATTGACTTTATTGCTGCCGGAATGAGCGTTACAGAAGAGCGCAAAAAGAACGTGGATTTTTCTGAGCCGTACTTTACTTCAAATCAGGTTATTATAGTCCGCAAGTAGTTTTTGGAGACGGCTGTGTTTGATTCAATTTACGATACGCTTATTTCCGGGCAGCGGTGGCTTTTGCTTCTGCAGGGACTGGGAGTTACAATTTATATCGCTATTGTCGCGATTATCCTCGGAACGATTTTGGGAGCAGTGTTCGCGCTGTTCAAGATTTCAAAGAATCCTGTTTTGAGGATAGTTGCGGAAATCTACACAACCGTTATCCGCGGAATTCCTTTGGCAACCCAGCTCATGATTTTCTACTTTGTTGTTTTTGCTCCTCTTGGGCTTGACCGTGTGCTGGTTGCGACTCTTGCCTATGGAATAAATTCCGGGGCTTACTGCACAGAGATTTTCCGCGCAGGAATACAAGGCGTGGATTCAGGGCAGATGGAGGCAGGACGTTCTTTGGGGCTGAACTACTGGCAGACTCTTACAATGATAATTTTTCCGCAGGCAGCAAAAGCTGTTCTTCCTACTTACACAAGCGAATTCATAGTTCTTATAAAAGAAACTTCCGTGGCAAGCTTTATTGCAGTTATGGATCTTACAAAAGCCGGAGACATGATCCGCAACGCCACTTACAACGCCTGGATTCCGCTTCTTTCGTGCGCCCTTATATACCTTTGCCTTACGCTTGGGCTTACAAAGCTGTTTTCGATTCTTGAAAAAAGGATGGCAAAAAGTGATAGAGACTAAAGACTTGAAAATAAGCTTTGGAGAGCTGAAAGTTCTAAAAGGCATAACGCAGACAATAAAACAGGGCGAAAAAGTTGTAATAATAGGGCCTTCCGGCTCTGGAAAATCCACTTTTCTGCGCTGTCTTAATCTTCTTGAAACTCCAGATTCCGGCTCTATTCTTTTTGAAGGAAACGACATCACAAGCAAAAATGCGGATATAAATCTTGTGCGCCGCCAGATGGGAATGGTTTTTCAGCATTTTAATCTTTTTCCGCATCTTACGGTTCTAAAAAATATCACTCTTGCGCCGGTTAAGCTCAAGCTTCTTTCTCAAAATCAGGCGGATGAAAAAGCGATGGAACTTTTGGAGCGGATTGGACTTGCGGACAAAGCGGACGTTTATCCTTCAACTTTAAGCGGCGGTCAGAAGCAGAGAATTGCGATTGTGCGCTCCCTTGCGATGTCGCCAAAGGTCATGCTGTTTGACGAGCCTACCAGCGCGCTTGACCCGGAAATGGTCGGCGAAGTTCTTTCCGTTATGAAGGAGCTTGCAAAAGGCGGAATGACAATGGTTGTTGTAACGCATGAAATGGGATTCGCCCGTGAAGTTGCTGACCGAGTTGTTTTTATGGAAGACGGAATCGTTGCGGAAGAAGGAACTCCGTCGCAGATTTTTGACTCTCCAAAGTCCGAGAGATTAAAGAAATTCCTTAACTGCATTTTATAAAAAACTTTCTATTAGACAGTGGCTGCATTTTGTGCGGCCATTTTTTTTTGTAATTTAAATCAAAAAACTTGAATTCCGTCCGAATTTGAATCATAATATCTTTATGAGCTGGAGGTTTTTATAATGTCAATGGAATACACTTATTGGAAAGATAAAGATTTTTACATTGGATATTTGAATGATTTTCCGGACTACAAGACACAGGCATATTCTGTAAGCGAGCTTGAGGAAAATCTTAAAAGCCTTTACGATGACATAAAAAGTGATGAAATTCCGTTTATCCGCCATGTCGGTAAACTGGAGATGGCGTGAAAAGACGCGACCTTATTTCAAAATTGGAAGCAATGGGATGTGTGTTTGTTCGGCATGGCGCAAACCATGACTGGTATACAAATTATAAAACAAATGTTTCACAGCCTGTTCCTAGACATTCTGAGATAAACGAATATCTTGCAAAATCTATATTGAAAAAACTCAAGAATGATGATTTTTCAGAGCTATAATGCTTTATAAGCACTGGAGGTTTTTTATGAGAAAATTTGGTTTTACTGCGCTGGTTTCTTTTTTGTTTTTGCTTGCTTCCTGCATGAATATGGGAGGCTCTTCTGGAGAAGACGGCGCAATCCGTGTTGCTCTTCCGGGAAGCGGTTCGCGCGGCGCATACACTCTTAGCAAGGAAAAGGCAAAGACATATAAAGTAGCCCTTTTATTGGACGGCGAAAACTTAAAAACTCAAACTTCCGAGGCGGGGGGGGGCGGACATAGTATTTGACGAGCTTGAGCCTGCCACTTACACAGTCCAGGTGGAAGCCTATGACACAAATGATGTTCTTCTTGCAAGAAAAAGCGAGACTATAAAAGTTACCGCCGGAAATACCGCGGAATGCTTAATTGCCCTTAAGCTTTTTGCAAGCAGTGTTTTGGATACCGGATATATACTGTGGAATTATAGTGAGTTAAAAAAATATTTTAAAGGCTTTTCTAGTATATCTGAAAATACTGAAGTTGAATCACAATTTTATTCTTTAAACCAGTATGTAAGTCTTGCAGAAACTGCAAGCGCAAAGTATGTAATGACAATGGACATTGATACTTCATCTTATTTTATAACAAATCTTTCCAATAGTTCTTCATCAAGTATAAAAACAGATAATGTTACTCTTTTTTATGACTGTCTCTATTATGATGATACTACAGATTCTTTGTGGGTCGGAGCATATGATAGTAGTAGTAGAAAACAACTTTATTTTGCAAGAATAAACGGTGCTCCTGATTCAACAAACGAAACAACGTTACAAAGTTCTAATTTCATAATTGATTCTACCAAAGGTAGTGACACTAGCACTTTTGCAGTGCAGGGCAGCACACTTTATTTTGCTTATAAATCCTATGATAATGGCACTTGCTATCTCCAGCGTGCCTCAATAACAGAAAACGCAGACGGCACATTTGCGGTTTCTAAGGTCGGTTCTGCAAAATCTGTTTCTGACCTAGGCGTTTCCGGCGCGATTACTGATATTGCAATTCTTTATGACGGAACAGTTTATGTTCTTGTTTCGAATGTGGGCAATTCATCGGGCGATTCGGGGGACTCGTTTATATATAACTATAACCAAAGCAACACAATGTACAGCCGAGGCGCGCTCTTAAAAATACAAAGCACAGACTCAGGATTTGAAGTAGTTGACACCTTGGGCTGGACTGGTTCTTCAAGGCTGATAAAACCTGTTGGGGAAGCAAAATGGGATAACTCTACTCTTACAACATTGCAGCCTTTGACAGCTTATATTCCGTCGTTTTCTGAAAAAAGCAATAAATTCTACGGACCGCGCAGATTTGTTGCCATAAAGCCAAAAGAGATTGCAATTGCGGACTGCGGCGCAAACTTTGTAATGCCAAACTGTAAAGAAGGGCAGCGTGGAAATATGTTTGCCCACAATAGAGTTGTAACAGTAAGCCTGTCCAGTTTTACAATTAGTGTTGCTACGGAACTTGAAAAGATAAAATTTAGCGATCTTACTTTAAGCGGAAGTGGAACTTCTGGTGCATGGATTTTAGCTGTTGATTGTGATAAGTCGCAAAATGAACAATAGTTTGTTTTATTAGTGCAGCTCTCTAAAAATTGCAAAAAATCGCTTTTTTCACTTGAAGAAACTTGCAAAATAATATAGACTATTCTCCATTCGGCGCTTTAGCTCAGCTGGATTAGAGCATCTGCCTTCTAAGCAGAGGGTCGACGGTTCGAGCCCGCCAAGCGTCACTAGTCCGTTTCTGGTTTTCTGGAAGCGGACTTTTTGTTTTTAAGCGTTTGATTCATGTATGACATTTTCTTTGTATTGTAATTACAGTCAAACTGTACAGCAAGCACAGACAGACTGTACAACCGCCCCAGTTTGATTGTGCTTACGCCCCAGACAGACTGTATAGCCACTACAGACAAGCTGTATAACAAGCCCAGACAAACTGTAGCGTAAGGCATAGTAGCCTGTACCTTTAGAAATCATATACAATTACTACAGTGTTAAGCACCATAATCTAGTCACATTGCTTTGTGAATCTAATTTGATTTTTTTTGAAGTCTAGTTAGGTTTGGAATTGAGCGCGCAGGATATAAACTCAAACTGATATTTAAAACACGAATGCTCCAAGCATAATGCATAAATTCTAAGCATATAAAGCTAAAAGGTCAAGATTATTTTTTAGCTATTAAACAAATGAAAAAATAGAAACAACTTTTATGTCTGGTGAACAAATAAAAGGAAAATCTGTTCCATTCTTTGAAGGAATTCCTTTTGGTGTTTATGATGTCTTATTGCCAAATTCAGATGGGCATTTTCGCCTTGAAGCAAGAGATGATTGTTACGGATATGATAAAGTCTCTAATACTAAAAAATCCCAATTACGTTTACATGAAAGAGGTTCTGGAACTACCATTGGATGTATCTCAATTCTCAAAGATGATAAATGGAGAAAAATTGACAAGATGATTAATGAATCAAAAAATATAGGTGTAATGGCAAAATCTTTGAGTAGAAACCCATTTAAAAGAGGTGAGCCTGAAGAAAATACAAAATTAGCTATTTTGATTGTTGAAAATGGGATTAAGAATGAAAATGGGGAAGATTAGAAATTATATTCAATTACGATTAATATCTATTGCACTATTAATCTCAATATTAATAGCTGAGTATTTATCAGATGTCTGATGAACCGTAAGATATCATTACTACATACAATTTCCTTATCAAAAACATTTTATGCTTTGTAACCAGTTTTTTCATTTAATGATTCTGTGCAATACGGAAACCGAATGCGAGCCCAACTAAAGCGCCGCCTTTGTATCCGGAACATCGTGAACCTACAATTTCATTTAAATGGTCTCCGCCTCTAAGTCCTCGATCTGTAGACAATTTATAAACTGAACCGTAAGGAAGATTGCAGTCAAAACACCATTCAGGAACATTTCCGCTCATGTCGAAAAATCCTAAATGATTTGGAAGTCTTCCACCTGAAAGATGCATTCTTCTTCCAGAGATGGATTTTCCTGTTTTATTTGAAAGCGTTGTGTTTGTATCATCTTGTCCTGTGTAAGTTTCTGAAGGTCCGTTTGAAGCGCTGTTTTGCCTTTGCCAGCAATATTCGTTTTGTTTTGTAGAAAAAGTAAACGATATTCCGTTCATTTTTTCTGTGGCTGTTGTTTTAATTGCAGAACCAGCTTCATCTCCAGAAACATTTCTTCCAGAAATTGCAGTTCCATCAAGGCGCTTTCGTGCAGCATATTCCCATTCATTTACATAAGGAAGCCTGAAGCCGTTTGCATTTGTGTTTACATACGGATTGTCAACTTCTCCCGGTTCTATCGCATAATTTTCTAAATCATTCAAAGCAACTCCAGTTGAATCTCTTAAAGGTGTTTTAAAATCTTTGTCTGTGCAGTAAACTGGTTCAAGACCTTTCATTTCGCTTAATGCATTGCACCATACCATTACATCGCGCCAAGTAAGACGGCAAACAGGCATTTCAACAAGTTTTGGCTCTTCTCCTGGTCCTGACATATTATTTTCTTTTTCAACTTCGCCAAAAACTCCTTCAACGCCTTTATTTACAATCGTGTAGCCGTTGTTTTTTGCCCATTTTAAAACTTCATACCAGGTGTTGTAACTTGTTTCGTACATTGCAAGTCGGAATGGTTTTACATTCGTCGTGTAGGGAACTTCAAGTAAATCTTCGCCTAAAATAATTGAGTCTGAGGTTCTTCCATCGATGAAAGAAATGTCAATCATCGTGAAATTGGCATTTTTGTTGTTGCTGAAAGTTACAGTTTGACTTTCTGTATTTATGATTTGACCTGGTTGAGTAGTATCTGTTTCTACATTACAGCCTGAAAAAATTAGAAGAATTGAAATAAATAAAGTTGAAATGAGCTTAAATTTTTCCATATTTATCCTGTTTTTGCTAATTTTAAATTCTTGCAATTTTTATAAAAATTTATCACATTTTTTTTCAAAATACAATGGATTTATTCATTCCTTAAGAAAATTAATTGTATTAACTTGTGTTAAAGTGAATCTACAAAAACAGTCTATTCTATCTCGATTTTTGCCAAGAATAATTAAATTACTTTTTTTCCTCACGAAATAAGGTCTGTTCCCACTTTACACGAAATAAGATCTGTCCCCCTTTAAATAAATCTTCGTTATAACTGTACAAAATAAGTTATTTTCATTTGATTTTTTAATAGTATTTGACGTAAAATATTATCGTTTTTATTTTTCATGCTGAAGCTTACTGGGACTTGATTCCTAAACATTGCAATTTTCCTATAATATCAGTATATTTTAGTCATACATGGGAACTTTTTAGAACTTCGGTTTAAAAAAGCCTACTACATTTAAAATGAGGAATCCTATGGCAGAACCGCTGCTTTCAATTCAAGATTTGTGCACATCTGTTGGCGAAAAACAGATTCTTAAAAATATTTCATTGGACGTTGCTCCTGGAGAAATCCATGTTCTTATGGGACCGAACGGAGCTGGAAAATCAACTTTGGGCTATACTTTGATGGGAAGTCCCGAATATTCAGTAACCGGCGGAAAAATTATTTTTAATGGGCAGGACATCACTGCCGATTCCGCGGACAAAAGGGCAAAGTCAGGCATTTTCCTTAGCTTTCAGGAGCCGCTTGAAGTTCCGGGCGTTTCTCTTGAGTCGTTTATCCGCTCGTCAATGCAGCAGGTTACAGGCCAGAAAGTAAAGCTGATGCAGTTCAGCCGCGAGCTTGAAAAAAACATGGATTTGCTAAAAATGGATCACAGCTATGCTTCGCGCGATTTGAATGTTGGATTTAGTGGCGGAGAAAAAAAGAAGAGCGAAATTTTGCAGCTTTTGATGCTTAAGCCTAAGCTTGCCATTCTTGACGAAACGGATTCAGGGCTTGATGTTGACGCCTGCCGCATTGTTTCCGAGGGAATCAAAAAATACATGGAAGCTTCCGGCGGTTCTCTTATTGTAATAACCCATTCAACTAGAATTCTTGAAAATCTTTCTGTGGACAAAACTCATATCATCGTAAAAGGCCGCCTTGTTCATACCGGGGACGGAAGCCTTGTTCAGAAGATAAACGAGGAAGGCTTTGATGGCTTTATTCCGCAGGAAATAAAAGATGCCGAGCGCAAGGAAAAGCTTGCCGCCGCTGCAAGAGCCGCAATGGACGCTGTAAAGATGAACGCTGTCAACGGCGGACTTTAACCAGGAAAATTTTTATGGGCGAAGAAAAAACAAAAGTTTCAGATATTGACCGTTCTCTTTATGATTTTCGCTACGAGGAAAGCGACAGGGACTTTTATAAAATACGCGCAGGACTTGACGATTCGATTGTTCAGAAGCTAAGCGAGGAAAAAAGCGACCCTGAATGGATGAAAGAGTTCCGCTTAAAGAGCCTTCATTTGTTCAACGAGATAAATGAGCCTGACTGGGGACCGGACATCCGCGATTTGGACATTCAGAAAATTGTAACTTACGTAAAGCCTAAGACTGAAATGGCTGCGAAATGGGCTGACGTTCCAAAAGACATAAAGGACACTTTTGAAAAGCTTGGAATTCCAGAAGCCGAGCGTGAAAGTCTTGCCGGAGTTGGAGCGCAGTACGACAGCGAGGTTGTTTACCACAATGTTATAAAGGAAGTTGCGGAGCAGGGCGTAATCTACACGGATTTTGAGTCGGCGTTAAAAAGCGAGGAATGGGGCGGAATGGTAAAGGAATATTTTATGCACCTAGTTCCTCCGTCTGACCATAAATTCGCGGCTCTTCATGGGGCTGTCTGGAGCGGCGGAAGTTTTGTCTATGTTCCAAAGAATGTAAAGGTAAAGATTCCTTTGCAGTCATATTTCAGGCTTAATGCGGCAGGAGCCGGCCAGTTTGAGCATACATTGATTATTGTGGACGAGGGCGCGGACTTGCACTTTATTGAAGGCTGTTCCGCTCCAAAGTACAATGTTGCGAATCTTCATGCAGGCTGCGTTGAGCTTTATGTAAAGAAAAATGCCCGGCTGCGCTATTCAACAATTGAAAACTGGTCAAAGAATATGTACAACTTGAATACCAAGCGCGCCATTGTTGAAGAAAACGGACGCATGGAATGGGTTTCCGGCAGTTTTGGAAGCCACATTTCATATTTGTATCCGACTACAATTTTAAAGGGCGACAATTCAAGTGTTGAATTTACTGGAATCACTTTTGCAGGCAAAGGTCAAAATCTTGATACTGGCGCAAAGATGGTTCACATTGGAAAAAACACTTCGACTGTAATAAACACCAAGTCCATTTCAAAAGGCGGCGGTGCCTGCACTTACAGAAGTTCCATAGTCGTGAACAAAGGCGCGAAAAATTCAAAGGCGAGCGTTGACTGCTCTTCGCTCATGCTTGACGATGAAAGCCGCAGCGACACTGTTCCTGCAATGAATGTAATGACAGACGACTGCGACATTGGACACGAGGCAAAAATCGGGCGCATTTCCAACAAGGCGATATTTTATCTTATGAGCCGCGGAATCAGCGAGGAAGATGCAAGGGCGATGATTGTTTCAGGCTTTGCAAATCCTGTGAGCAAGGAGCTTCCGCTTGAGTACGCTGTTGAAATGAACAACTTGATTCAGCTTGAAATGAAAGGCAGCATGTAAGGGGCTAGAAATGGAAAATTTTGAAATAGATGTAAACCAGTTTCCAAGCCTCACTTGGAATTTTCTGAATATAAACAGGGCGCACCTTGAGTTCAGCAGTGAATTTAAATCTTGCGTCTCAATTTCCGGCGCAAAAGAAATTGAAAATTCTGCTTTATATGATTCAATAAAAACCGGGCTTGGCGAAGGCTTTGACAAGAAGTTTGATTCTCTTTTGCAGAAAAACGGAATAAAGACTTTGCTTTTTACTGCGGAATCCAAAAATCAGGTTCAAAAAATTGAGCTTTTTGCGCAGGAAAACGAAGCTTCTGTTTGCGACATTATAATTCATGCAAAGGAAAATTCGCAGGCTTCTTATATTTTTGTCTATAAAAGTGAACCGGAACTTTTAAATGCTCAGCTTGGAGTTAGAATCCGTGTGCTTGCACAAGAGAATTCGCATGTGCATATTTGCTGTGTGAACTTGCTTGGAAAAAACGCCGTGCATTTTAATTCAGTTGGCTCAAACTGCAAGGACAATGCGACTATAGAAATAACGGAGCTTGAACTTGGCGGAAAAAAAACGTTCAGCGGAACTTTCAATAGCCTTGAAGGATACAAGAGCCGTTTCTTGGGAAGAGCAGCCTACGTTGTAAAAGGTGAGTCTTTCCTTGACATGAACCAGGTTGCGCTGCAGACAGGCAAAAGCAGTGAAAGCCGTTTTTCTGTAGACGGAGTTTTGCTTGAAAAGGCGAAAAAAACTTGGAGAGGCACAATCGACTTTAAGAAAGGCTGCGCGGATTCAGTGGGAGATGAGCAGGAGGATGTTCTTTTACTTAGCCCGGACGTTGTGAACAAAAGCCTTCCTGTTATTCTTTGCGATGAGGAAGCTGTTGAAGGCCGCCATGGGTGCTCAATTGGCAAAGTTGATATGGAAAAACTTTTCTATATGCAGAGTCGCGGAGTTGACGAAAAGACTGCGAGAGAGCTTTTGACAAAGGCAAAGGTTTCAAAGGTTTCACGGTTTATTCCAGATGAAAGCCTTGTGGAAGAAATCAATTCTTTTGTTGAAGCGATTATATAACGAGGAAACTATGTTCAGTGCAGAAGAAATACGCAGCGATTTTAAGATATTCAGCCAGCCGGAAAATGAAGGGCTTATTTACTTGGACAGTGCGGCTACAACTCATCGACCGGAATGTGTGATTCAGACGGAAGCTGATTTTTATAGAAGCAACAATGCCAATCCTTTGCGCGGACTTTACGCTTTGAGCATAAGGGCGACTGATGACTATGAAAACGCAAGGGCTTCTGTTGCAAAATTTCTTAATGCCGCCGAGCCTGCGGAAATTATTTTTACACGCAATGCTTCTGAAAGCCTGAATCTTGTTGCGTACACTCTTGGACTTTCTGAAGTTCAGGCAGGAGACGAAGTTGTTGTAAGCTGCATGGAGCATCATTCGAATATTCTTCCGTGGCAGATGGTCTGCAATGCAAAAGGCGCAAAACTTGTGTGGCTTGAGTGCGATTCTTCCGCGGAAATTTCGGAGCAGGAAATAAAGGCGAAAATAAATTCCAAGACAAAGATTGTTGCGGTTGCGCAGGTTAGCAATGTCTTTGGAATAACAAATCCTATAGAAAAAATCGCAAGCTATGCTCATGAAGTTGGAAACGGCGGAAAGGGAGCTTACGTTGTTGTGGATGGAGCTCAGAGCGCGCCTCATAAAAGAATCGATGTGCAGGCATTGGGTGCGGACTTTTTTGCTTTTTCGGGGCATAAGCTTTGCGCTCCTATGGGAATTGGCGCTCTTTATGGTAAAAAACAGTTGCTTGAAAAAATTCCGCCTTTTTTACGTGGTGGAGAAATGATTGAATATGTTACACGCGAAACTGCGACTTTTGCTGAAGTTCCGCATAAATTTGAAGCTGGAACTGTAAATGCCGGCGGTGCAGTTGCGCTCGCAAGGGCGATTGAATATATTCAGGGAGTCGGGCTTGATAATATAGAAAAAAATGACGACTCTCTTGCCCAGACCATGATTGAGGGAATGAAAAAAATCCCTTATCTTCATATAATCGGAAACGACGACTACAAAAAACACTGCGGAATTGTTACTTTTACGATTGACGGTGTGCATCCGCATGATATTGCTTCGATTCTTGATACAGAAAAGATTGCGGTTCGGGCAGGACATCATTGCGCCCAGCCTTTAATGCAGAAACTTGGCGTAGGTTCAACTGCGCGCGCAAGCTGCTACTTTTACAACACTCAGCAGGAAGTTGAAGTTTTTATTGAAAAGCTAAAGCTTGTCCGCCGCTGGATGGGATTCAAAGAATAAAGGCAATTAAAAACTGAGGTATTAACATGGATTTGAAATCGCTTTATCAGGAAATTCTTAACGAGCATAATTTGAACCCGACCCACAAGGGTGTTATGGAGAATCCTACATTTACATTGCAGGGCGTGAATCCTAGCTGTGGAGACAATATTTATCTTCAGCTTAAAATTGATGATAACGGAGTAATTTCGGAAGGAAGCTTTAACGGCTCTGGATGCGCTGTAAGCCAGGCTTCTGTAGACATGATGCTTGATGACATAATTGGAAAGCCAAAGGATGAAGCATTGCGGCTTGCCTCCCTTTTTATGGACATGATTTACGGCAAGGTTGAAGACGACGACGCTTTGGAAGAGCTTGATGAAGCTGCAAGCTTAAAAAATATCAGCAAAATGCCTGCACGCGTAAAATGCGCAGTTCTTGGTTGGCACACAATGGAAGAAATGCTTAAAAATGGGAAAACAGCCGGGCAGGGAAGTGTGGAGCACTGCACAACAGAATAAATTTTGCTTAGTTTTTGTAGATTTCTTTTCTGTGCCCAATGCGTAAAATTGTAACAAGAATTTTTTCATCTTGAATGTCGCAAATTAATCTGTAGTCTGCGACTCTATATCGCCATAAATGCGATAAATTTCCTACGAGGGCTTTTCCACGTGAGCGGGGATTTTCAAGATTTTTCAGCTGTAAAACAAATTTCTGGATTTGCCTTTGAATTTGTTTGTCTAGTTTTAAAAACTGCTTTTCAGCTAAAGGGGAAAATTCTATATTCATAGTCCAGCCTTGGCAAATACTTCTTCTGCTGGAATTGTCTTTTCTTTTCCGCTTTTTATGTCCTCTAGGATTTTTTCAGAAAGATATATGTCCTCCAAATTTTCAAGATAGTCTTCAAGCAAAAGATTATAATAGAAACTTGTTGGCCTGTGGGTTTCTTTTGCAAGAAAGTCCATTCTGCTTTTAAGTTCTGGTGTTGTTCTGAAAGTTGCGGTTGCTGTCATTGCCATAATTGAGCCTCCTTATTATTTTTTTTCAAATATAATTAAGTGAATAATTGTCTTCTTGTAATACAATGTAATTGATGTATTACAGTTTGTCAAATAATCAAAGTCTTCAATAACCAAAAATTTTCAATAAAAACAATGATTTGCTATTGACTTTTTTTTTATGACCTTGTATTTTATATGCACATTGCATTCCCCGATTGTGTAATGGTAGCACTTGAGATTCTGGTTCTCACTGTGGGGGTTCGAATCCTCCTTGGGGAATATAAGCTGGACTGCTAGTCTGGCTTTTTTTGTTTAGGTTCCTTCGTCTATCGGCTAGGACGTGACCCTCTCAAGGTCGAAAGACGGGTTCGATTCCCGTAGGAACCGTTTGCTCCTGTTTTGCGCAGGAGCTTTTTTTATGCATTTTTACTAGAAACTCATAGGAAAAAGTGATAGTCTTTTGAAACATATAAAAATCAGTATTCATTTAACTTGGAGTAGGAAATGACATTTTTTGAGGAGCTTCAGTGGCGCGGACTTGTTAAGGATGTTGCCGGGGAAGACATTGCGGACAAGCTTAACAATGAAAAAATCACATTTTACTGGGGAACCGACCCTACAGCAGACAGCCTTCATTTGGGGCATTATTCATCTTTGGTAACAGCTAAGCGTCTTGCGCGTGCAGGTCATCACCCGATTCTTTTGGTTGGCGGCTCTACAGGACTTATTGGAGATCCTCGTCCTACAGCAGAACGTGAAATAATCAGCCATGAAACGCTTGAAAAAAATCTTGCGGGAATAAAAAGCCAGGTTGACAGGATTTTTGAAGGAAAGGCGGAAATTGTAAACAACTACGACTGGACAAAAGATTATACTTTCCTTGAGTTTTTGCGCGACATTGGAAAATATATAAACGTGAACTATATGCTTTCAAAGGAGATAATTTCACGCCGCCTTGACACTGGAATTACTTTTGCGGAATTTTCCTACACGCTTTTGCAGGGCTATGACTTTTTGTGGCTTTACAGAAACAAAAACTGCATTCTTCAGGCTGAAGGCGCGGACCAGTGGGGAAACATAACAACAGGCCTTGAGCTTATCCGCAAGATTGAAGGAAAAGAAGCCTACGGATTTACAATGCCGCTTGTTTTGGACAAGTATGGAAATAAATTCGGAAAAAGCGCCGGAAACGCATTGTGGCTTGACTTGAATAAAACTTCAAGCTATGAGCTTTATCAGTACCTCGTGAATGTTGACGATTCAATGGTTGTTGACTACCTTAAGATTTTTACTTTCCTTTCAAAAGACCAGATTGAAGAGCTTGAGGCAAAAAACAAGGAGAAGCCTGAACTTCGTGAGGCGCACAAGGCTTTGGCTCGTGAAATTATAACTGATTTGCACGGAGCGGCAGAGTTTGAGAAAGCCGTGAACATAAGCAATTCCCTGTTTTCTGGCAATGTAAAATCTCTTAGCTTAAAGGACATTGAGATTGGATTTAAGGATGTTCCGACTGCCACTATTTCAGAAGGCGAAAAACTGATTGACGTGCTTGTGAACAACAAAATCGCTTCAAGCAAACGCGAGGCAAGGGAATTTCTTGCGGCAGGCTCAATAACTTTAAATGGCGAAAAGTTTATGGATGAAAATATGCCTGTAACAAGACAGCTTGCAATTGAAGGAAAAGTGATTGTCTTGCGCCGCGGAAAAAAGAAAAACTACATTGTTAAATTTGGTTGAGAATTTGAAAATTCTGATTTATAATATCATGCGGTGTTTTTATAAGAGCACGCTAAAATTTTACGGGAGCAAAGCAAATGAATTTTATTTTTTTAGGACCACCTGGAGCAGGAAAAGGAACTTTGGCGGCGCAGGTTGCTGAAGAGTACGGAATTCCTCAGATTTCAACAGGAGATATTTTCCGCGAGAACATCAAGAACCAGACAGAGCTTGGAAAAAAAGTAAAGGCGATTCTTGATTCCGGCGGACTTGTAAGCGATGATGTTGTTCTTGAAATTGTAGAGGACAGGCTCAAGAAAGATGACTGCAAGAACGGCTTTATCTTGGACGGATTTCCACGCACAATTCCTCAGGCAGAAGCTTTTGAAAAGCTTGGAATCGATGTAAAGGTTGTTAATTTTGAAGTTGACAACGACTTGATTATTGCGCGCCTTTCAAATCGCCGTGTATGCAAAAACTGCAAGGCAAACTACAATGTCAAATTTATGCCTCCAAAAGTTGAAGGCAAATGCGACAAATGCGGCGGAGAACTTTTTACACGCGAAGACGACAAGCTTGAGTCTATAACTCACCGCCTTGAAGTTTACAGAAAAGAAACAGAGCCTCTTATTGAATTCTACAAGAAACTTGGAAAAATCACAGACATCGACAGCGCAAGAGATTCAAGTCTTGTCCTTGTTGACTTTAAGAAACTCTTTCCAAAGAAATAAAACTGTAAGCATTTAGCTTTTTCTGGCTGTCCAAAAATCGGGCAGCCTTTTTTTTGTTTCAGTCCTGTTGAAATTCAGGGCAAACGCATTATAAATATATTCAGCATAAAACTGGCTTTCAGACACGGTTTTCTGGTTCAAAATCGCGCAATAATGCGCTACACGCTGATTGTTGCAAAGTAACTATAGAATTGCCCGCTCATGCGGTCGCAACAATCAGAGTGTTTTTGCCCCCAGGAACCGTTCCTTCGTGCAAACTTTACTTAAATTATTTATAATGCGTTTGCCCTGTGTTGAAATTTGCTTCGCCTTGAAAATCATTTCCAACTCATGTATTATTTTTCTATGCAGAAAAAAGTTACACTTGCTCTTTTTATTGTGATTGTGGCGGCAGTAGCGGTTGCGTTTATTGCAAAGAATTATTTCTATACGCCGGATAAAAATAATTCTTCAGCTTCTGTTGTTGTGCCGATGTCAAGTTCCGCGGAAGAAAAAAAGAATTCAGCATTTTCTTCAATGGAAGAGGATAACGCGCTTGTTTCTCTTATTCCGCTTAAAGACAATGAAACCTTGATAGGCATTGTGAGCATGGATTTTGACGGCGATGGCTTTGATGATCAAGTGAATGTAATCAGGACGATGGACAGTCCGTATCTTGCGATTTTGGTGGGACTTTATAATCCGCAGAGAACTGTTTACGAAAGAAAAGCTGTTATTGCCACGGAAATTTCTCAGGCGCAGACATTTTCTTATATCGGCATGGATTTGACCGGGGAGCATAGAACCGCTTTGGTTTATCAGGGATTTGCAGATAACGGAGATTCCATTCTTCAGGCATTTTTTATTTCAAATGCAGGCGGAAACTTTTCACTTAAAAAAATTGCCGATTTGCGCGGCGACGGAACAATTTTTATTCAGCAGCTAGACCGTTATGATGCCTATGAACGTTCAAAGGCAAACGGCACGAGCTTTCCAATCTGGGTTTATACTTCAGACACAGAGAGACCGGGCAGTGCTGATCAGCTTCAGGTTCGGTACGAATGGAAGCATTCAGAAAATAGCTATGTAAAGACAAGAACTGTCCGCGTGGCAGGAAGCAGAATTGCGGCAAAAGAGCTTGCGAAAATTCAGGACGGAACAGTTTCGACGTTCGCAAAATTTTTGAGCGGACTTTGGTATATGACTGAGTCAAACGGAAACTTGCGTTATGTTTTCTTTGACTATGATTCCCGTGAGATTATTTTTTTCAAGGACGATACGGAAGAAGTTTACAAATGGGCGCACAGCAATATTCGGCGCAACGGAATTTATCTTTCCACTATAAATCAGGAAATTGAAAATCTTCAGCGCAGAGTTGACATAAGCTTAAAAAGCACAGAAGAAATTCATATAAGAATTCAGGATGATGTCCGGATGCTTATAAGCGAAAACGCAGTTTGGGACGGAAACTATAAAAAAATAGGAAAGAATATGTTTTTGAAAAATGCTTCGTCAAAGCCGGCTGGCATTTCAGAAGCTTTTGAAAAAGACGGCATCTGGAAAATTCCAGACGGCTCTACTGTTAAGCTTCAGGACGGAAAATATTCAATGGAATCTGAAGGCTTTTTGGAAACAGGAATTTACACTTGCTTTGTGAATGAAGACTCTTCATATATTCAGTTTCGACCTGATTCTGAAAACAACGCGCGTTTTTCTGGAGTTTACAAATTGTCTGTGGAAGAAAGCAATTCGCCTCAAAAGAAATATGTTTTGCAGCCATGCAAGGCAACTGGCTACGGAATACTTGTGCAGGAGTCGCGTCCAGTTGTCCTTATGATTCCGTCTGACAATTAATAAACAAGATTTATGTTGTCAACAAAGACTGAGCCTGAAAAACTTTTGCCTTTTATTTGGAAAGAAACGCTCCTTATGTCGTCGTTTTCGATTATGGCGGAAATTTGATTGCCGTTTTCATCTGTTATTTCATGTAGCAGGTCAAAGTAGACATTTATGTTTTCGCCTATTCCAAGGGAAATTTCTTTTGTTCTTGAAATTATATGATGAGGTCCTCCTTGAGTTTCCAAAAGAATTGCAAGTGGATTTTGGCAAGTGTTGTTTATGTCTGCAATCAAGGCTTTTGCGTCCGACCAGTCTTTTTGCGCGAGATTTTCTATTATAAATGAAGCTTTTGAGTTTTCTGGAATTTTTGCAAAGCTCCATTGCGCGCAGAAATCTCCTTGCGAGCTCCATTCTTCCGTGGTATCTGTGTCTGTGGAATAGTCTTCGCTTTTTGTTTCTCCCAGCGCATACCAAAAGTTCTCTTCTTCAAATCCGTCTATAAGCTCAAGAGTTCCTTTTGGAAGCTGATTGTTTATAGGAATGACTTTTGCCGCCGTGTTTTTTTCCGCAGTGATTTCTGAGTCTTGTCTGCCTGGCATAGAAGCACACGAAAGTAAAAATGCCACCGGTATAAAAAGAATCATTGCCTTGACTGTTTTTTTCATAATTCCTCCATAAACGATTGAATCAACTATTAACTATATATACGTTTTTTTTCAAAAACTGCAAGGATATTTTCTTTTTTTTTGAATATGTTGACGATTTCAAAATATCTATCATATTAAAACTATGAAGTTTAAAGTGAAAAAACTTTCTGCTGTGAATATTGGAATTTCTAAGTTGGAACAGTCTCAGCAGGATTTGCTTAAGTCGGAGTATGAAAAGATTGAAAACTTGGGCATATAATTTGTCAGAGTAAAGCCGATTTATGGCAATATTTTTGAAATAAAATAAAATGAGCTTCGTTCTTTATTCAAGTATCAAAAAGGGCAAATTATTTTAATTGGAGTTGTATTTGTAAAGAAAACTCAGAAAACACCAAAAAAGATAATAAAACTTGCTGAACAGAGATTGCGAGAAACTGAATAATCAGCTGTGCCATTTGCTTTTTTTGTGTTTTCTCTGTAGAATTAGTAACTAATATTATGCTACTTTGTTTATAACACTTTTCTTTTTTAACTTTTGGAGGCTTTAAGTGAAAAAGGTTGTTTTGGGAATTGCCATTGCGCTTTTTGTTGGAGCGGCTGCTAGCGCGCAGGTTTTGGAAAGAGCGCAGATTAAGAACACTTTGTGGACTGGATTTGGAAACCCGTTTGACGGCGACACAATGTTCTATGGTTTTACCGATATTTTTCAGGCAAGATTTGATCAGGGCAAGTTTACGATGGACGGAATGCTCAACATGGGCGCATTGGCAAACTATGAAAACGGCGGCGATGTTGACAACTTTGAAATTGGAACAACAAACTTGAATCCGCTTGCTCTTCATTATGGACGCAATACTAGAGGCGGAAATCACACAAATACGAATAATGACGGCTATAATAATGCTATTAATTCAAACAACACAATTACTGATGCTTTTTATTTGAACTTTGTTTATCATATCAACCGCAACTTTGACTTTGGAATGGGAACAAAACTCAATTGGAAAGTCGGATCTGCTCCGGGATACGGCGACTGGGTTTGGGGACCTAATGCTCACGTAAGACAGGGCGGATTCAGCACAGCTTACGATGACCGCTCAGGCTCGTTCTATCCTAGCTCAACTTCATCTGACTGCGCAGGCTACTATAAGTTCAAAGTAGATGCTCCTGGCACTGCGGACGTTGTAGGATTCATTCCTTATTCAAATTCCTATGCAAGAAGAGGACTTGGCGTAAGATATGTTTCAAAAGGAAAGATGAACTTTGAAGCTGGAGCTGCTATTCCTAATGGATTTAACACAGATGATCCTGCTGTAAACTTTGGTGTAAAATTTGATCCTGTAAACTGGATCAGCATTGGTGCCGCAATGGAAGGCGCATTTGAAGATGCCGCAAACTTCTACGCTGGCTCAACAATCGGCGCAAAAAACTTTTTGCTTGAAGTTTATCTTGCAATGGATTCTTTGTTCACAAAAGAAAAGGATGACGAGGCTTACGGAATTGGAGGCGCGATTACTTTCTCTGTTCCTAACTCAAAACTTTCTTTGCGTCCGGAAGCTGGCTTGAACTTCTTTGAAAATGACGATTATACATTCGCTTGGTACGCTGGAGCTGCTCTTATTGTTCCTATTAACAAGGACTTCCAGTTCAATGCTTACGGTTCTCTTGCATTCGGTTCTAAAAACAAGGACTGGAATGATGATGACTGGAACGGCGGACACATCTTTACAATCCGTCCTTCTGTAAAATACAAGTTCTCTAAAAAGACTGACTTTGATCTTAACCTGAACTTGGAAAACAGAAAGGCGTTCGACGGAAAAACACGCAACGCTTGGTCTTGCGGTTTCTACGTAAGCCACATTCTGTAAAGAAAAACTGACTGTAATACTGCCATTCTCCGGCTTGACCGGAGAATATGTGTAATCGCATTTATTTCTATATAAATGCAAGAGAATATGCTGTGGAATTCAGCTGAGGACCCACCACCGTAAAATCCGGACTTCTCTTAACTCTTTTTTCGTTTAGGGGGACATCTAAATGAAGTTCATAAAGGCGTGTTCTGCCTTTTTTTTACTTTCCTTTCTTTTTGCCTCGTGCATGGACAATGTAGAGGATTTGTTCAATAACGGAACTTTAGAACCTAATTCTTCTTCAGTCTCAAATAATGAAAATCAAAATAATGCAAGAGCCTTGCTTTATGAAGAAGTTGCAAATACTGTGTGGTTTGCTTCAAATGAATATAGATTTGATTTTCCAGAAGATAAAGATAAAAAGATTGTTTATTTAAATTATATGCCGGACGGTATTAATACGGAACGATGGATTCAGCTTACCGCAGAAGAAAACGGCATAACAAAAGCGAAGATTATTTATTCTACAAATATACGCGAAATAGGAAAAACTTCTGAAGCTTCTTTTTATAAAGAAAGCGATGGCAATGTTTACTTTAAATGCGATTTTCTTTCTGCAACAGGTATGCAGATTGCCGCGGATAACAGCGCTTCGTTTTTTGACTATGAAAAAGTTCCTGCATTAAAGTCTGATTACCTTTCAAATTTTGATGGAAAATATAAATTGAATAATAGAGGCTGGGAGTTGCAGATTGGCGCAAAACTTAGCATTTCTAAGGATGTAAGCCATTACTGGTTTGCAAATGTTCTTGCCACAGAATATTATGAAAATACAAAAACTTATGATTTGCTTTTGGCTCACACTTCTCAAAAAGGTGCGGCTGGTTCAACAAGTCCCGGCATAACTGGAAACGAGCCTTTTGTAACAAAGCAAGGTCTGTTTTGGAATCACTGCACCCTTACTGAAATTTCGGGGGGGGGTATGGAATGTTAAGTGGTCTTCTGATTGGTACGACAGCCCTGCGGAAGCTTTGGATGCTGCTCTGGATATGGATGACACATTTAATGGTCCTACAGAAACAAAGATGCACTACGTCTTTAACTTCTACTTTGGAGTGCCTGTTCAGTCAAAAGATAGCAGTTTGGAATATTGGACAGTGGAAAGAGGAGAGTGGATAGGCGACTATAAAGAGGATTCTGATGTTGCAAAAAATTGGACCTGGGCTGAAATAAAAAGCCATATTCCTAGCTACACAATTCCAGAAGATAAAATTGTGGATTACTGGTGGTATGGTTTGCCTAATTCATTTTATGTTAACAAAGATTCCTATGTTCATGAATTGAAATCTGGTTCTGCTGAATTGTCTTTGGAAAATTATGATATTTATCTTGCACTGAAAGATAAATTACCTGTAGGAAAAGAACTTCCTACAAATGGAACTTTTATTTCTTCAAAGGATAGTGGCAACCCTTTGCTTTTTGAAGGTTCTACTCTGAAGTATGGTTCCAATAGTTATATAGTCAAAGAGATTGTTCAATGGTCTTCTTCTGCAAATAATGAATGTTGGGCTTTGCTTCTTGACGATGGTATTTCTACTTATTGTGCTGCTTTTTATTGGTATACACATTATAAAGGAGAGTTACTTGACCCTGATTATATACATTGGTATCCGCCTAAGCTTTATTCTGGGGAACTTCCAGCTTCCACAAATTTTGGAATTATGAATTCTAGAATTAAGGATTATGAAAGGCAATAATTCATCTTATACAGCTCCGCAGTGAACTGTAAAATTTTAATACAATGGAGTTTTTTATGAAAAACACAAAATTTAATTTTAACCGCGCCTGGTTGGTATTGACCGCGCTTTTGATGTCTGCACTTGTCGCAGTTTCTTTCACAAGCTGTAAATCAGATGACGACGATGATGATAGCATTCATTATTCTCTTTACCCCGTCGAGCTTTCCGCTGACGCCCCCGTCAGCGGAGTGTATTCTGGTTCTGCTGGTTCTTACATTTTCCGTTCATCAATTGTTTATGCTACAGCATCTTCTGCCACTAATATTTCTTCTGTTGATGACTTGGAAGAAAATATTGATTATGTAAAAGTGACAATTGATGATTATTCTAATTATCCAACTGTATCAAAAAAAGATTTGTATTTTAACTTAAAAGATTCAAACAAAGTTTATGTTGTTTACAATCTTCTCTCTGGTGCAGATTCTTCTGATGGAATTTCTGATAGTGAATTGGATAAGCATTCTGGTGTAATTCTTTTTCAGGCAAAATATTCGCCGTATGGTACTCCAAGCGTTGGTTGCTGGTATGGCGTAAAATTCCAGTTCCTTACAAAGAATGGTGAAATTCCAACTTCTGTAAATAAAGATTCTGTATTTAGTGATACAAAGATTTATATTGAAGGTGCTGCAGGAGATGCTTATAAAAACATAACAACTCTTGATGAGGCCGTTGAAAAATTTGCATTTAATAATGCGGATTGTTTTAACACAACTTATTGGACTTCTTCTTCATCTGGTGCAGACAAAACTGGCCGCGCAGTTTCTTCTTCTATTGTTCCAACTAAAAATGTTTTTTCTAAAGTAGAATAATTTTTTTCATCTTCGGGGGCAAATCCCGAAGATGTCATTGATATGAAAAATCTGTTTGCTTTTCTCTTTGCTTTGGCTGCTTCTTTGTATTCCTTTTCTCAGGAACTGGAGCTTCCGGGCATTACAACAACAATTCACCGCGCAAAAAATCCAGAGCTTATCGTTCTGGACGAAGATGCTTTGTCTTCTTTTTCTTGTGCAGAACAGGCTTTGGAAAGCGCGGGCTTTGCATTTAAAAAAGGAAACAATGAGCTTACATTTCACGGCTATTGGAATTCTTCAATAAAAGTTTACATAAACAATGTTCTTGTGAATGATCCAAATACCGGCAAGTTTGATTTTTCAACTTTAGACTTTGCAACTGTAAAATCCATAAAAGTAAATCCTGCCACGGTAAACGGCTCTGTTGCAATTTACATAACCACGGTTTCCTGCGACTTTAGAAAGATTCATGCCGGCGCGGAATTAAAAAGTAAAAGCTATCTTTCATCTGTGAACGACAGTCCTGCTGCAAGGGCTGAATTTTCAGTTCCGCTTATTTTTGAAAACGGCTCGTCGCTTTTTGTGCATGAATCTTTTAATGTTTCGCACAAGAAAAATCACTTTGGCTACCGTTCGTTGGATGCAACTTACAAGCCGGATTTTAGCGATTCGTATTCAGACTACAAGAAAAAATATTCAGGCTACGAACGCACTCTTTTTAACAACTCGCTTTTTGCGGAATTTGCCACGCAGAAATTTCCTGGAGCTTCGTTTGGATTTTCAAGTTATGCAAGCTGTTCCGATGCCAACTGCGGAAAAACTGGCGGAGCATATTTTACAGAGGAAAATCAAAAAGACCTTTGGCTTGTTTTTGCGCTTCCTGTGTTTCTTCCATTTGAAAAATGGAATTTAAAAGTTCTGCCGTCATACAAATATTCAGACCTTGACTACACAAAGCACGCCCGTTTTTCAGATTTGGGAAACGAATACAAAGTAAGTAATTTTTCTTTTCAGGCGGAAAGTTCTGTCTTGGACTTTTTGGAATTTTACGCGCTTTGCTCCTACGATTTTTCTGATGAAATTTCTTCCGGCAAAGAAAATGTAGCTTATTCACATTCGCTTTTTTCTGCGTTCTTTTCTCCATCTGTGAAGTTTGAATATTTTGGCTGGAAGTTTTTGCTGTCGCTTCCACTCAATTATTTTGAGCCTTCAAATACTTTGAGTTTGCTTTACAGTTTTTGCGCAGAACGGAACTTAGAAAATTTTGCGTTTTTCTTTAAGGCTTCAAAAAACATAACAAATCCGGTTTTTCAGCAGCTTTATTATTCAGGCGATGGCGGAATCGGAAACCCGGATTTAAAAAGCGAAAGTGCGTATTCGTTTTACACAGGACTTTCTTACTCGCAAAAACTCGGATTTTCTCTAAAGCCTTTCCTGATTTTTTATAAAGACAAAATCGGATGGGTTGGCGATTCAAGCGGTTCCTGGTCACCGGACAACTGGGGTTCTTCTGTTAACTGGGGCGCAGACTTTTATTTTTCTACTAAAAAACTTTTGGGCAACTTAGAGTTTTCTGCAAGCTATACTTTTTGTAAGGCGATCTTGACTTCTGGCGGCAGTACAGATGGAAATCAAATAATGTACACACCTATTCATACTTTTTCTTTGACGGAAAAATATTCGTTTTTTGATAGCTTTACTTGGACAAATGTTTTTTCCTATAATTCAAGAAAATATACAAGCAACAGCAATACTATTTATGTGCCGGATTATTTTAATTTGGACACGAGACTTTCTTGGACAGGAAAAAAACTTTATGCGCAGCTATTGTGGCAAAACGTCTTTGACTTCCAATATGTCCATGTTGACGGCTATCCTGCGCCAGGAGCATCATTCACATTGAGCGCAGGAATAAAACTGTAAGCTTATTGCATTTTCTTTTTAAGCTCTAAAATTTTTTCAAGCGGAATACTTGTGACTATTGAAATTTGCTCTGGTGTTCCTATTTTTTCTTTAAGCATTTTTTGCGCAGTTTCAATAACTTTCTGATTTGTCATGTCTTGAGCCATATCTTGGGCAATTTCTTGAGCCATATCTTGGGCAATTTCTTGAGCCATATCTTGAGCAAGTTCTTTGGCAAGTTCCTTGGCTTTTTCATTGGACTGAATGGCCA
>OIZV01000340.1_pt1 | contig 25861 bp, 20 predicted proteins | sample 1588681 | NCBI WGS metagenome assembly OIZV01 (sample SAMN03283281) | human gut metagenome | biome: human-associated habitat; material: feces | host: Homo sapiens | place: Peru | collected 2012 | reverse complement strand
ATTAAATGGCTTTGTAATATAGTCATCTGCACCATACTCTAATCCGAGAATCTTATCCATGTCATCACCCTTTGCCGTGAGCATGATGATTGGCATATTGGAAAACTCCCGAATCCTCTGACAAACTTCAAAACCATCCATCTTTGGAAGCATTACGTCAAGCAGAACAATATCATATTCTGTCTTTTTGGCCATTTCAAGGGCTTCTTCCCCATCATAAGCACAGTCAACTTCCATATCATCCTGTACAAGAGAAAACTTAATTCCCTTTACAATCAGACGTTCATCATCGACAACCAGCACTTTTGTCATAGGGTTTCACCTCCGGGAATAAAGACTGAAAGGACAAATCGGGGCTTCGTTTCAACTCTCACGCTGCCGTCAAACAGCCCAACTTTTCTTCGTATCGAGCTGAGTCCGCCGCCCTCGACGGGCTCGGACTTAGGCGGAATACCGTTGTCGGTTATCCTCATGGAGAAATTGCCGCCGCTCTGTCCGAGAGATATGTATACCTCCGACGCGAGTCCGTGGCGCACGGAGTTTGTCACCGCCTCGGTTATTATATCCATACCGAGCCACGCAAGGCTCTCCTTTGCGGGCAGATGTCCGTCTATAATAAGCGTCACGCCTATCTCCTGCATGAGTCGGCAGAGAGTCTCCAATCTGTCGGCGGCGGTAGTCACGGCCTCCCTGCCGCTGAGCTCCTCCGGCAGGTCATAGGCGAATCTGCGAATAAGCTCCTCATCGGGCTCCTCGCCCTCGCGCAGGCTGCGGAAAAGCAGGGCGAGGCGCTGACCCAAAATATCGTGAAAGCGGCTGCGGATTCTCAGCATCTCCTCCTCGCGGCAGAGAAAACGAACCTCGGATATCATCTCCTTGAGCTCGAGACCTCTGCTCTGAAGCATGGCGCGCTGTGCGTTGAGCTCATTCGTGAGCATCCACTGCTCGGTAACATCCGCCGCTGAAAGCTGAACATAGCGTCTGTTTTTAATATATATATCGCATCTTGTGAAGAACCAGACCTTGCCGTCGGGCAGGATAAACACGGTCTTTCCGTCGATAACATTGGAGCTGCAGCTGTCCGAGACATCGCCCGAGAGCAGGCGTTCGTAGAACTTTTTTCCGTCCCTGTAAACCTCGCCGCAGAGCACCTGCATGAGCCTCTGCATACGCCCGTTTACAAGCAGTATATTTCCGTCCGGCTCGCAGAAAAGCAGACCCGAATGGAGCTCATCGAGCGCGAGCTTGACGGAATCGCGCGACAGCTCGTTTTTTATATCCCTGCGGCACACGCGCATAAGCAGCAGCGCGCGGGCAATCAGCAGAAGCTCCGCCGCGCAGAAGATGACCGCCGCCGCTTTGTACGGCAGGAGGTCTATATACGGCAGGGAGACGGACGAGACGACCGCACAGAGCAGGACATCATAGACTCGGCTGACACAGGCTACGGCTATGCACGACGCGGCAACCGCCGCAAACACGCCGTATCTCATCACCTCATATTCGCTGCCCGCGGGCAGGAACATCCAAGCGTTCAGCTGAGCGCGCGCGACGATAATGAGCATAACCAAGCTCTGAGCCGTGACCGCTGTCTGCGAAATATATGCGGCCGTGCGTTTTCTGTCCCTGAACGTACTGCGCACCACCGTATAGACGAACGCAGCCGTCTGAAAGCCGACGCAGAAAACGGATATCATACATATGAGCACTCTGGCGGGCTCCGTGAGAGAGTATAAAAACATCAAGGCGCTTTCCCTCCCTTCGGCACGCGCAGACTGATGCCCGCAGTCTCATCGAGGTCCTTTACCGACACTGTGCCGCCGACACCCTCGACCGCCTTTTTCAGTTCGTCGCTCATAAACTCTTCGCCGCCGTCAAAGGATGAGGGGAGCAGCTTCATCTCCGTCATGCCATCTGTATCGGCAAGACGCTCGAGCAGCGTATTTTCTTCACCCGCGCACGAATCGAGCACGGAATAGAAGAAATCGTACATCACACTGCCGCAGCGCGGAGACAGCGAGCCTTTTGCGGTGCAGACGGTGCTTATTCTGATATCGGCGTAGGACGCGAACTCGGAGAGCTCGTCGATATAGACGGCCAGCTCCTCCGCAGGCATATCCCCGCCCTCCTGCTCCTTGAAGAACAGGCTGCATCTGCGCTTTATGTAGCACATCAGCAGAGTTATCCGGGCGATGTCCCGCTGCTTGTTGTTCGAGCGTTCAAGCCCGTCTATCATATCGTTCATGCGCTCGAGGTGGCGTTCCATCTCGGCGTTTAAAAGCTCCATGAGGCGCACGTTTTCCTCCGCCGCGGCGAGCCTGTACTTGCTCTCGCGCTCCGTGACAAGGAGCTTGTTTGCGGAGGTCAGCTTCAAGACGTTTTCGCGTATCTCCTGCTGCATATTGAGTATCTCGGCGATACTCTCCTGCCAAACTATCATGCCGCCCGGTATGCCGTCGGCGTAGAGCAGGGTGTCGCCGTGCAGAAGAAGAGGATGCTTTATATCGTCGCGGAGCTTTTCCCAATCCTCGCGCGATATCGGCCGAGCACCGGCAGAGCTGAGCTCGGCATTGCCCTCGGAGTCGATTATCTGCATTCTCAGGGGTGAATTGGAAAAGAGCACGGCGTATTTTTGATTGACGGGCACAAGTCCCGTTCTCATCGCAAGCTCCGCAAACGCGAGCGCAAAGATGCACGAGACGGTTGTTATATCGCTGTCGCGCGCAACGGGAACGCCTGCGGCATATGCCGCGCAGTAAACGAAAAGAAGAACCTCGCTGAGTATCGGCAGAACGAGCCTCGAACGGTTGAAGCCGCGCATGGCCTTTCGCACCAAAATCGCGGTTGACAAAATCACCACCGCGACGATAAAGGCAAAAATAAGATAATAGCCGAAGTTATATGTATAGCCTCCGCTGAAGGTTTTTATATCTTCAAACTTAAAAACCCAGCCGTGCAGGTCGTTTGTGAACACCGTCAAAAGCAAAACCGCATAGACAGCAAAGCCCGAGCAGACAAATATCTTGCGCTGCCGAACATTCCCGGAGGAATCGGTCATCAGAGACAGGATAAGCATAAGAAGCGGCAGGCCCATCATAAAAACATAATAGGCATACCAGAGATAGCGCCCCATAACGGGGTTCCCGTCCGTCTGATATTTCAAAATACAGACGAGCATCCAGGCTATAACCATGCCGCCGAGCGCGCGGACAAGCATTCTGATATCCTTGCGCTGGACTCTGCGCAGGGCAAAGCCCATCCAGATTATCGCCGTCATTATGACAGCCGCGCCCAAGAGCTTATGCTCAAACGATTCCGCAGAGGAATACAGACGGCTTCTGAACACTCCGCGTTTGAAAACGCTGATAAAATTCTCCGTCTGCCTCGCAAATTCTACGGCATCGCCTACCCTTTCGGCGCGCCCGTATTCGGACAGAGACGGATAGTTTTCGCCCTGAGCTTTGTCGGCGCGGAAGCCCGCCGCGGCGATTGCATCCCCGGCATTCTGCGAAAACTTCATCTCATAGCCCGACAAGACGCCGACTCCGTAGAGCAAAGTGCCCTCGGAGGGGATTATTATTTCGATATTTTTTCCCTCGCGCTTCATAAGCGCGGCCTGGTAATCCCAGCAGATATTGACGGGGGCGTCGATTTTGCCATAGCTCAGCCTTCCGCTTTTGTTGAGCTTATGCAGCAGGCCGAATGCCTCGCCGGACATATAATTCTTCTCAAGCCCGTAAGACACGGCGGCAAAAAGCATCCGCTCATACCGAGACGTAAAGCCCACGGGACAGGATATATTTTTGAGATCGCGCCAGCCTTTTATCTCCCCGTCAAAGCGCGAGCGGTCAACGGCGATAACGGCGGCGGCGGCAAAATGCTCGTACCAAATTCCACCTGTCCCCGCGTCTTTTGAGGCGCGCGCCTGAACGTCAAAGAGGGCGAACGCCTTATCCTCTCCGTCAACGGACGAGAGCAGAGATGAGAGACCTTTGCCGTCGCGGACGGTGCAGTCGGGCGCGATGTCGCGGAGCAGGTCAATATAGGCGGGGTCCGTATCGCGGACAAACACAGTCTTTTCGTCCGACTTTATATTGCAGCCAGAAAAGCAAAAAACGGCGGCAAAAAGCAGGAGCACAGCGACACCGAGTCTGCCCTTGTGCATCCGCCTCACCTCCGTCCGTGCGCCGAAGCGCAAAATTTATGATACAGTATACCGAGTTTATTATATTATACTCAACCGTTAATTTCAACAAAAAGCTCTCTGCTTTTGCCATAGTTTGCACAAAAAGTTCAATTTACGGGCGAAGTGTTGAAATAAATCGCCGGCACGGAAAATTATCTTGATTTTCGGAATGATATCGTGTATAATATTTGCGTTCAGAATACCCGCCGGTGTGATGGAATTGGCAGACGTGCCGGACTCAAAATCCGGTGGTGGCGACACCGTACCGGTTCGACCCCGGTCACCGGCACCAATACCCCGTTCTTTCGGACGGGGTATTTTTCTTTGTGGAACAAACTTTTCGCAGCCGGGCTGCGCGGAGACATTTTTTGTCCTTAAAGTTTCGTCTCGGGAACACCGAACAACACGTGTCGGTATTTTGACCAAATTGCCGCCGTCCCTTTTGTGAAACCTGCTTAAATATATCCGTATACTTGAAAAACCTTTTTACATATGGTATAATCCTTTAAAATTATGTGTAAAATTTTACACACGAATTCGCACATGAAAACCGTATCGAAAAACCACACAAAAGGAAGGTAGAAATGAGCAAAGGAAAAAACAAGGCGCCGAGCGGAGCTATTAAGCACAACACCTACACCGGCAAAGAGCTGACAGGTTACTTAGTAGGTCTCGCAGGACAGAACATCATCTACAACATCATCGCAGGCGGACTCCAGTACTACTGGCAGTCGATTATTTTTTTGCCGGCGATGGCCATCTCGGTAATATTCTTCGTCGCCCGCGTTTGGGATGCTATCAATGACCCGATGATGGGTTCGATAGTTGACCACACCAGAACAAAATGGGGCAAGTGCAAGCCCTACCTCATGTTCGTCCCGATCCCGATAGGAATCATTACCATTCTCACATTCTGCAACAAGACGTACACCGACTACACCTCGCCCACAGCGCACGCTCTTATCATCGCTTGGGCGGCAATCTCCTATATTCTCTGGGGTATGTGCTACACCGTCGGCGATATCCCGCTCTGGGGTGTAACCTCGCTTATGACCGACGATGAGAACGACAGAGCAAAGGCTCTCTCGCTCGCCCGTATCGTCGCCAACGTCGGCGCTATCGGTATGCTTATCACCTTCGCCGGAAAGGCACTCTCCCCCATGTTCCAGGAGAAGAAAGGCCTTGACCTTATTCATGCGGACAAGATGTCCTATATCATAATCGCCGTTATCCTTACGATATTCGCAACTGTTCTCTTCCAGTTTTCCGGCTTCTCTGTCAAAGAGAGAGTTCAGCAGTCCGAAAAGAAGTACACCATGAAGGAGAACTTCAAAATTGCGATCTCCAACGATCCGTTCAGAAGACTCCTCATCTCGGGCATTCTCAGAAGCCCCATCATGCTTCTCTCGATCGTCGGCCTGTCGCTCGTTATGTACTACTTCTTCGACAACAACCTTGCCAATCTTGTTGTTGACGGCCAGCTTCAGATTATAAAAATCGTTCAACTTCTCGTCATGGCTATCGGCCTTCTCGGCGGTATGCTCATCGGTACTGCCGCCACTCCCAAGATGAGCAAAAAGTTCGGCAAAAAGCAGCTCTACAATTTCTATTCAATCGCCGGTGCAGTCCCCTACGCAATGATCTTTGTCGTCTATAAAATAGCCGGCGGCAACCTTATGCAGAACATGGTTTATGTCGTTTTGATGGCTGTTATGATGTTCGCGGCTTCATGGGCAATGGGCTCGATAAACATTCTCCAGTCGATAATGATAGCAGACTGCGTTGACTACGAGGAGTACAAGAACGGCGTTCGCACCGACGGCGTGTTCTTCTCCGGCCAGTCCTTCATCACCAAGCTTGCAATGGGCGTTTCCTCGCTCATCTCCGGCTTCATTTATTCGGCTGTTCACTACACCGCCGAATACATCGAGACTCTTAACCTCGACCTGGCGGCAGGAAAGTATCATTTCTACGAGGCAAACGACGGAAAATATGCTATGGCGATGTTCCTGCTTATTTCCATTCCGCCCGCAATCGGTATGCTGCTCTCCGCTATCCCCACTCTCAAGTATTCGCTCACCGATAAGGAGCACACAAGAATACTCAACGAGCTTATCGAAAGACGCGCAAGCAAGAATAACGGAAACAACGACTGATTGTCTCCGACAAATCAATAAGCACGGCGGTGCAGCTCACTCGGGCTGCACCGTTTTTGATATGCATAAAAAATAACGGAGCAGGCAAAAACCTGCTCCGTTATTTTCTTTCGGGTTATTCGAGCGTCCCGTCTCCGCCCATGAGCGTCGTCAGCTCTCTTATGCGCTCTATCGGGAACGGCGGGAAGCACAGCGGCTTTAACGCCATGCTCATCAGCTTCATCGGGTTATCGTCCGCGGCGATGCGGTTTGAGGACAGAGCGCCGCATATGCGGCAGCGGTGGACTATCGCCCACTCGCCGTTTTTTCTCACCCAGACCGCTATGGGGTCCATAATGCCCCCGCAGTCCGCGGATCTGTCGCCCGGCTCGATATCGACGTGCAGGCTCGAGAGGCAATTCGGGCAGTGATTTCTGTGCTCGCTGCCCGCGCCCTGCGGCACTGCCGTGCGTCCGCACACCCTGCAAACAAAAGCTTCGCTGCAGGCGTGGGTCTTGTAATAACCTTTTTCGTACTGTTTGCGTTTGTTTTCGCGATTCATTTTTCCTCCCGAAGATTGAGCTGCGGGAGGACGGCAGAGTGTGTTTTATTTGCCGACCTCCCGGTCAGCGCACACTCTCCGATGATTTTGTGATAAGCTTCAAACAAAATCTCCTTGTGTTTTTATTCAAGAAACGGTCAGATGACCGATATTCCGCGCATTGCGAAATAAAAGCTTATTTACCGAAGAGCTTCTTGAAGAGGTTGATTATCGCGCGGAAGGGAGCGGTGATAATCCTGAAAAGAATCTTGAAGAAGCCGTCCTTTTTCTCAACCGTTACGGTGAAATCGGATGAGGCTATGATATTGCCGTCATCGTCAACGAGAGTCAACGTTATTGTCGCGGTACCCTCTTTAATACCGGTCAGCTCGCCTTCGTTAGGCTCGACAGTAACGACGCTCGGGTCCGAGCTGCTCCATCTATAATGATAATCGACATAGTCTTCCTGTATCACAGGAGTGTATATCAGCTTTTCTCCGACCTTTATGGTAGTACCGCCGTCGCCGAAGTCAATGACCTGAACCGTGTCTATCTCAACCTCGGCTGAGAGGTTCGATGCCGTATCCGTGACGCTTATTGTCGCGGTGCCGACGGAGAGAGCCTTGACAAGTCCGTTTTCGTCAACCGAAGCGACGGACGGATCGGAGGATGCCCACACGAGATCGGGCAGCGACGCGCCGTCGGGCTGCGCAGCGGCAACGAGCTGATACGAGCCGCCGACGGGGATGGGAGAAGTGGGAGCCGCGAGAGTTATGCCGGTGGCGACGTTGGATTCGCCGACAACAGTTATTTCAATGGTGTCCGAACTCAACACATTGCCTTCTTCATCATATGCAGTTGCCGTTATCTCCGCCTTACCGCAACCTACAGCACCTATTACGCCATCTTCATCAACTTCCGCGACCGTATCATCCGATGAAGTCCAGCTTATATTATAAATCTTCCAGTCCGCCGTTGCGGAATATTCCTGCGCATAGCTGTCTCCGACATGCAAAACATCATTTTTATCATTTAGAGTTAATGTCACTTCTCTGTCGGGTGTGCTTTTGGCCAAATTGATATCGTATACACCGTCATTTTTCGATGATGCCTTTACATCCATCAAACCGACTTTTCCGCTTCCGTTATCGGACACAGTAATGCTGTCATACGCAGACTCAAAATCAACGGTATCAAAATTCACTGTATCACTGTAAACATCAACAGTGCAGTCGCCTTTAACTCCGTCAATATTTATATCATCGTCGCTATAAGTCATCGACATATCTTTTTCCGCCGAGCCGCTTATACCGACCATATCGCAATAATTGTTTTTGGCAGACAGAGCAGCCTCAACATCCATATTATCTCCGGAGACAAATATTCCTTTGTTTTCCTCGATTTTAACGCTGTCCGCATTTACAGAATTCACATCTGCAAAGATTCCGGGGCTGCACACAGCAACATTCATGTTGTTATCGGTAGAAGTAAAAGTAAACGATTTACTGTTTTCAACATCAATTACGATTGTCGCCGCGGCCGGATTTCCCTCACTGTCGGAATTGCAAACGAAAGACACATTCTTTACTTGCATTGTTCCTTCGGTTTCTCCGTCCTTAACAACAAGCTCTTCGCCTTCTGCGTTTTTCACCGTCACCTCACCGACAGCGTCAATCTTGATGCGCGAAGGCAATTCTTCCGTTGATTGAACCTCGCTGTCGATTTTTGCGGGTGCTCTGTACACATTATTGGCTCCGTCAATATCTATCTGATCATAGGTATCAAAATTTGTTATAAAATTAAAGCTAAGAGCTTTTTCTTCTCCGTTTACGGTGCACGATGTGTACTTGCTGTTTATATCAATATAACTGTAGGCAGACGAATAGCGGTTATCATACACAACCAATCTGTGATTTCCGTTCGACATTTCTTCATACCCGATAACAACAATTGTATGTCCGTAAGTTTTTTTCCCCGAACGGAATCTATAGCTAAACAACGTTAATTTATTATTTTTAGCCGCTTGCACAAGCTCCTTTAATCCCTTTGCCGCTTCGGAGCTCTTCATGTTATAAAACTTTCCGCGTTCTATTGCCGGGATTTCCTGCGCCAAGTGATAATAATTTATTGCACTCATGACAGTTTTGTTGTCTTTCGGTTTCTGCACCTCACTCATTGTATCGGCATTTTGGGCGAAGTTTTCATTAAAATTAATTTTACCGACCTTATCAAGTACAGTTGTAACCGCCATGCCGTGACAGGAACCACCCCATGCGTCCTTTCTTGCCAATGCTATGTTGCAATTTATAATTGCGCCATATGCAACACTCCACACAGATCCCGAATAAATTTTGTCGACATATTTTGACAATTTTTTAATATGCGAATCTATCATGCCGTATTTACACTTTTTTCCAAAATCTCTATCGCTGTTTCTGAAGCTGTATATTTCATTACTACTGGCTAAAAGTGATGTGGCTTTTGACAAATTCGAAATTCTTATAGCGGGACGAACTCCATCACTGGTATAGGAGACAAATGAAAAAGAGTTTAGAGAACCTTCATTTGCGGAACCGCATATCGCTTTGGAAGTATCACTAGCAGTTCGTAAAATTTGCGCTCCGTAACCTAATCCCTGACACTTTGCATAGTCCGTGCCTCTAGTTTTACGAGCCGTGGAAATATATGTATTTGCCGGAAATCCATATGAAGTATTTTGCATCTCGCTAAAAGACGGCAAAAAAACTTTATCGTACGTAATCTCGCTGTCATATTCGCTATACAAATTTGAACAAGCTTTATTATCTAACTTTGATGTTAAAATATTGGACTTTTGCGTTGAAGTAAATGCGGTGTTATAAAAATCGTCATTAAGCCACTTTCTTATACTACTTGTAGCATAGTTGTTGGCGTAATTTGAATGTTTTATGTCATTCCAATATATATCATCCCCCAACTCTGTTTTTCCATATATATACATTGTGTTGCTGTAAGCCTGAGAATCGATGACATTTTCGCAGAGCACAAGTCCTGTTGAAGGATTAAGAACACGCCATGTTAACGGGCTGTACTTAAAATAATATATATTTTTTATAGTATAACCGTTATGGTCCTGTTCTGCATTTAAAGCGGACGCTTTATCGCAAGGCCAAACCGGTCTGTATTTAGAAAATGTAACAGCGCGATATTTTGTGCCGTTATATGTGAAATCGGCATATTTCATCCAGTCGCCCTGAACCATGGAACCCACTTTACCGTTTCCGCTGTAATAGCTGTAACTAACCCATTTTTTTGAAACCTTATTGAGAGTTGCAACAAGTTTTGAATTCGTGACCTCACCCTGTGGATAAGAACCGAACGTTACGATATCGCCGACTTTATAAGTTTTTGCCGCCTCGGCTTTGGGCGCGAAAAGGCTCGCCCAATCGACGCCGGCAAGCTCGCTTATCGGCGCGACGCCGAGCACCATGATGAGTGCGAGGGTCAGAGCCAAAAGCGACTTGAAAATGTTTTTCCGTTTTGTTTTCATTGTTTTTTGCCTCCGTTTTATTTTTTTACGGCAGTGCCGTTTTATACCTTGGTTGTGGGGTGCGGGTCAAGATATTTGTGCAGATTTCGCGGGCGGATGATATCCGCCCCCTACCGCATAACTTTGAGCGAAGCGAAACAACCCCTCAGTCTTGGCTTCGCCAATCCAGCTCCCCTGCAGGGGAGCCTATGGCACGGTCGGTAGGATAAATCTTTGCGAAGATTTTGTGCCGCCGTCGGCGGCAGCGGTGCGTCGAGTCGCCGCACCCTACAAGGTGCTTCCCTGCTGGGGAGCCGCGGCGGTGTGATTTTATGCGCTTTATACCACCGTCGGAATTTCTTTCAAATACATAATAGCACTCTCATTTTTCTTGTCAACAGGAATGGTATGAAACGCATTTAAAGCGGTATGAACGCGACGTTTGATTCTTAAATGCAAATCAGATGACCGCTATCTCGTCTGTGTATTCCGCTCCGCACGGCATTATTGAGGGCAGGGCGAGGGAAAACAGGTCGGCGGCGCGCTCCTCGATAGCTGAAATGCGCTTTGCGCGGTCGTTCAATTTTTTTATATCCGCCGCACGCATGACTATCGGCAGCTTCGCGGTCGAGCGCATGGCGCGGAGCTTTTCGCGGCCTATCGCATTGAAACCGAGAACTCTGATATACGGCGGTATGCCCTCGCAGTCGGACGCCTCTATCCCGAGCAAAAGCGCCGCAATCGCGCGCCTTATACGCGCATGGGAATAGCGCTTCGTCTTTGTGAGCGAATAGAGCTCCTCGAGCGATGATGCGCTGCGCGAGGCGGAATATATGCGGTTTTCGAGCCCCTCCGAGATGTCCGGCACCGCCGCTATTCTCTCCGGAGTCGAGACGCGCAGGCAGGCGAGGATAGCTTTTTCGAGGGCGCGGATATCGGCCGGCGCTCTGCCCGCTTCTATCTCTGTCTTTAGTATCGCGGCGGCATTTTCGGGCATGAGGTCGTCAAAGTCCTCCCCCTCCCTCACGCGGGTGCGTATGAGCGAAGCGCTCGCAAAGGAGTTCACCGCCTCGCCGCTGTCGTGACCCGCTCCCTCGCGCTTGACGGCGAACGGGGTTAGGTCCGACTTGAGCTTATCTATAGCGCGGATATATTCGACGGCGAGCGTGTCGTTGGGCGACGAGAGCACGGACGCTACTCGCGGGTCAAGCTCCTCGACGGCGCGCTGTCTCGCCGAGGCGAAGCTCACTCCCGAGAGCAGGTTTGCCCGCAGGCTTTCGCGCACGGTGTAGTCGTCAACGGCGCGGGACGCGGCTCTGAGCAGAGTGACGTCGGCGCACTCGCTGCCGAAGCTCAAAGTGTCCACGCAGCCCATGGCATCGAGCAGACCTACCGCTCCCCTTGCAAAGGTCTGCGCCGCGGCACACGCCCACGGTACGGGGAGGGACACTACCAAATCGGCGCCGTTCATAAGCGCCATACGTGCGCGGACGTTCGGGTGCATGAGCGCAGTCTCCCCGCGCTGGACAAACCAACTGCTCATCACGCAAACAACTGCCGACGCGCCGTTTTCACGCGTGCGGGCTATATGATATGCGTGGCCGTTATGGAACGGATTATATTCGGCAACGATGCCTGCGGTGCTCATCGGATTCACTCCTTTTCCGTTTTTCGACAATAAGACAGGGGAATTCTGCAAGAACTGCTTGAAAAATCATCTTATAATATATATAATATATCAGTAACGTGCTTGTTTCAAGCAAATCTTTATTATTTGGAGGCAATACTCTTGAAAATTCTTGTTATCAACGCCGGAAGCTCATCGCTTAAATATCAGCTCATCGACATGGACGGCGAAAAGCTTATAGCCAAAGGCGTCTGCGAGCGTATCGGCATCGACGGTAAAATCAGCGGCAATACCTTCGACGGAAGAGAATTCAAATACAGCGTGGAGCTCAAGAACCACACTGCGGCTTTCCTCGAGGTCGAGAAGGTTCTCACTTCGACCTACAAGGTCATCGATGACCTCTCCGAGATCTCCGCTGTCGGCCACCGCATAGTTCAGGGCGGTTCTCTGTTCAAGGAGAGCGTGCTCGTTGACGAGGACGTTATCGCCGGCATCGAGAGCCTGTGCGATCTCGCTCCACTGCACAACGCCGCTCACATTCAGGGCATCCGCGCCTGCCGCGAGGTCTTCGGCGATGATGTTCCGGAAGTTGTTGTTTTCGACAACGCTTTCCATTCGACCATGCCCCCCGAGGCATTCCTTTTCCCGCTGCCCTATGAGTACTATGAGAAGTACAAGGTTCGCCGCTACGGCTTCCACGGCACCTCGCATCGCTTTGTCAGCGCACGCTGCGCCGAAGTCATGGGCGTTGACCTCAAGGATATCAAGCTCATCACCTGCCACCTCGGCAACGGCTCCTCGATAACCGCCATAAAGGACGGCAAGGTTATTGACACGAGCATGGGTCTCACTCCCCTCGACGGCTTCATCATGGGCTCGCGCTGCGGCGGAGTCGATCCCTCGGCTATCACCTATCTTCAGGAGAAAGAGGGCTGGACTCCCGCAGAGACAGCTGAAATCCTCAACAAGAAGTCCGGCGTTCTCGGCATATCCGGCATATCGAGCGACGACAGAGACGTTCTCGCCGCCGCAGAGGCAGGCAACAAGAGAGCCGCTCTTGCAAGAAGCATCCAGCGCTATCAGATCCGCAAGTTTATAGGCGCATATGTCGCCGCCATGGACGGCGTTGACGCGATTGTTTTCACCGGCGGTATCGGCGAGAACACCTGCGACCTGCGCGAGGATGTCTGCAGCCATCTGACTTATCTCGGCGTGAAGATAGACAGCGAGAAGAACCTCGAGCTCAGAAAAGGCAAGGAGGGCGAGCTTTCGACCCCGGATTCAAAGGTCCGCGTCTTTGTTCTGCCCACCAACGAGGAGCTGCTTATAGCCAGAGACACCAAGGCTATTGTCGAGAAGCTCTGATATGAACGGCTGCAACACTTTTATATTTGACAGTTTACCGGAGAAGGAGCTTATCCCCCGGTTCGAGATAAGCTCCTTCCACTGGGAAAAAGACGGATATTCGCGCCCCGAAAGCTCCGTGCGGTTCTGCGCGGTAAAAAATGAGGGCTTCTGCGCCTTTCTCGAGAGCTCGGAATTCCCCGTGCTGGCGAGATACACCCAGCGCGACGATCCGATATATACCGACAGCTGTCTCGAGGTTTTCATAGCGCCCGTCGAGGGTCGCCGCGAGTACATAAACTTCGAGATAAATCCGAACGGCGCATATCTGTCGCAGTTCGGAGCCGAGAGAAACGGACGCGTATTTATAAAGGAGCTGACCGCCGAGACTCCGCGCGTGAGCGCGGGAGTTTACACTGACACTAAAGGCTGGCACGCTGAGCTCTTTATCCCGGAGAGCCTGATATCGGCGCTCTACGGCTGCGAGTTCTCGGTCAAGGAGGGCGAGATTCGCGGCAACTTCTACAAATGCGCCGACGATTCGCCGACCCCGCACTACGGTTCACTCTTCCCCGTCGGCAGCGCCTCGCTCGGTTTTCACAATCCCGAAAAGTTCGGAACTATCAAAATAATCAAAAGGTGATACAGATGCAAACGCAGAATACTCCCTTTCCTCTGCAGCAGATAATCGATGAATTCGGTTTTGAGGGAGAATATACGGGCTACCGTGTTTCAAACGACGGCCACATAAACAACACTTTTGTCGTTGACTTCAAAAATGCCGACGGCAGCGATGTAAGCTACCTTGTTCAGCTGATAAACACGAATGTTTTCAAGAATCCGGACGAGCTTATGGAGAACATCGTCGGAGTCACCGCATATCTTCGCAACATCGTTATCGAGCGCGGCGGCAACCCGGAGCGCGAATGTCTCAACGTGTTCTTCACAAAAGAGGGCAAGCCCTACTTCAGAACGGACGACGGCGAATGCTGGAGATGCTATAACTTCATCACCGACGCGCACGCCTGTCAGTCCATCGACGACCCTAAAACATTCTATAACGCCGCAAAAGCTTTCGGCACCTTCCAGTGCCTGCTCGCGGACTATCCGAGCAACACCCTGCACGAGACTATCCCGAACTTCCACAACACCCGCTCCCGCTTCGCCGACTTCAAAAAGGCAGTCGGCGACGACCTCAAGGGACGCGCGGCTGGCGTGCGCAAGGAGATAGACTTCGTCCTCTCGCGCGAGAGCGACACGGGCATTCTCGTAGATATGCTCGAGCGCGGCGAGCTCCCGCTGAGAGTCACACACAACGACACGAAGCTCAACAACGTCATGTTTGACAACAAGACGGACGAGGGCATCTGCGTTATCGACCTCGACACCGTCATGCCCGGTCTTTCTCTCTACGATTTCGGCGACAGCATCCGCTTCGGCGCAAGCACCGCCGCAGAGGACGAGAAGGATCTCGGCAAGGTGAGCTTCGACATTGAGCTCTATAAAGTCTACACAGAGGGCTACCTTTCGGCTGCGGGCAAGAGCCTGACCGACGCGGAGATAGAGTATCTCCCCTTCTCATCGAAGCTTATGACGCTCGAATGCGGAATGCGCTTCCTCGGCGACTATCTCAACGGAGACACTTATTTCCGCACCGAATATCCCGAACACAACCTTGTCCGTTCCCGCACGCAGTTCAAGCTCGTCGAGGACATGGAGAGGCAGCTCGACGAGATGAAAAAGGTCACGCGGGAAATATATTCAAAAGTATAAAAGCCATAAGGCACGGAGGCTCGGAGTTATGCTTTCTCTGATGGACGAGCGCCAGCTCACGCACAGCCTTGCCCTTTGGACAATGAAAAACAGCCGCTTCGCGCCGCAGCCCGGAAGCTGCGAGGAAGCGGCTTTTATCAAAACCTTTGCTGTGCCCGAAACGCGATTTGAGCGCGTCAATTCGGCTGTCTCGCCAAACGGCAGACCCGTTTCAATATTTCGCACCGCGGTGCGCCTCGCCGACTGGCAGTCGCGCAGCGGGCAGGAGTGTCTGTTCGTCTATCTCAAGGCTGTTGAGACGGACACGGACAGTCTCGGCAACACCGCCGAAATCACGCTGGGCTACTCGGTAGTCAGCAGGTGATATACTTTCTTATGGCGGGATAAACGCGCTTTGCTATAAACGCAAGCAGCAGACAGAACACGGCATCCTTCGGGAAAGTCGTGAACACGCAGGCGCTCATCATTTTCATAAAGCCCGGATATGTGTTGAGATACAGTCGGGTGACAAAATAGAAATACACGGTGCCGATAACATATATTATCACTGTGCCGACCATAGCGGCCAAAAAGAGCTTCCAGAATGTGCGCTCTTTAAGATGCTCGACTATGTATCCCGTGACTACGGCCGCGACAAGAAATCCGATTATGAAACCGAACGACGGCTTCAGCACACAGGCGATTCCGCCGCCGTAGGTGAACACGGGCACTCCGCAGAGACCGAGAATTATATATGCCGCGACGCTCAGCCCCGAGCGCCACGCGCCGAGGAGCATAGCCGAGAGCAGAACAAATTCGAGCTGCAGTGTTATCGATATCATCGGCAGGGGTATCTTTATGAATGCGCCGAGGATTATAAGGGCGCACGAGAGAGCGCAGACTGCGGCGGTCATCGCCCTGCCCCTTGAGGTCATTTTACTTTTCATGGTATCACCTTCAAAAAAATTCGATCGCATTAGATTATAACATAACAGCCCCGCCGCTAATTCAACAAATCGACTTTTCAGCGTGAAAATACGCTTAAAAATACAGAATAAACTAAGAAGCCGGAGGACAAACCGATGCAAGAGCTGATTAAAAGAAACACACCGGAAATAGCCGATAAATTCGCGCTCGAAATTGAGGACAGGCGCGAGGGCAAGAGCTTTTACGAGATAGAAGCCCGCGACGGCAAAATAGTTCTGCGCGGAGACTGCAGGATAAGCCTTGCCATGGCATATTACAGATACCTGAAGGACTGCTGCAATGTAAACCTTGCACACTGCGGCAACGACAGGATAGGCAATATCACCGACGCTCCCCTGCCAAACGGCAAGACCGTTCGCATAATCGAGCAGGATAAACGCGCCTACATGAACTACTGCACGTTTTCGTATTCCGCCCGCTGGTGGGATTGGGAGCGTTGGGAGCGCGAGATAGACTACATGGCTATGCGCGGAATAAATATGCCGCTGAGCATAGTCGGCTACGAGGCGGTGCTCTTTTATACCCTGCGCGACCTCGGCTATACGGACGACGGCGCGTTGAATTTCATAAGCGGCCCGGCATATTTTCCGTGGCAGCTCATGGGCAATCTCGACAGCTATTTCAGCCTGACGGACAAGGGATATGTCGACAAGCGCCTCGAGCTCGGAAAGAAGATAATCAACCGCGAGCTTGAGCTCGGCATGACCCCGATTCAGCAGGGCTGCTCGGGTCAGGTGCCGTCAACTATCCTCCGCGTGCTCCCGCGCACAAACGCCTACAATGTCCCGTCGTGGTGCGGCTTCCCCGTGACCTATCAAATAGACCCGCTCGACAGGAATTTCAAAAAATTCGGGCTCGCTCTGCTCGAAAAGCAGCGCCAGCTCTTCGGCGCACACCACTACTACGCCTGCGACCCGTTCCACGAGAACAAGCCTCCGATAAAGGGTGACAAATATCTTCAAAACGTCGGAAAGGCTATTTCGGAGCTGTACACGTCGTTCGACTCGCAGGCCGTCTGGGTCATGCAGGCATGGTCACTGCGCGAGCAGATAGTCAAGGCAGTCGACAAAGACAAGCTCCTCATTCTCGACATTGACGGCAGCAAATGCGAAGCGACCGACGGCTTCTGGGGATATAATTTCATCAGCGGCACACTCAACAACTTCGGCGACAGAAATACTCTCCACGGCTCGATAGACGCCCTCGCCGAAAATAAATTTACGAAAGAAAAAGAGAAATATCCGAACATAGTCGGCACGGGACTTTTCATGGAGGGTATCTTCCAAAACCCGCTCTACTTCGACCTCGCCTCGGATATGCTCACGCGAAGTGACAGACCCGAGCTTGACCCGTGGCTCAAGGCCTACGCCCGCCGCCGCTACGGCAGCGACGAGGAGTGCCTCTTTGAGGCGGTCAAGGGTATGCATGAGACCTGCTACAGCAAGAGCTGCACGGGGCGCGAGACCGCGTCGATAATCTGCGCCCGCCCCGCATACGAGCAGCGCCACACCGCTCCGAATGATGTATTCGAGCTGAGATACGACAACAAAAAGCTGCTTGACGCGCTCGAAAACCTGCTCAAGGCTCAGCACGCCGACACGGACGGCTACCGTTTCGATGTCTGCGACCTGACGCGCCAGGTGCTCAGCAACTACGCAAAAGAGCTCTACAAGAGCAGCATCCGCGCATTCGACAGCAAGAACATCGCCCTGTTCGAAAAGAGCGTCAACGCTTTCGTGCGCCTGCTTGAGGACGTTGACAGGCTGCTCATGACCCGCCCGGAGCTGACGCTCGGCGAGCACGTGAGGCAGGCAAACGCCTACGCCTGCACCGACAAGGACAGACAGAATTTCGAGCTCAACGAGCTCTATATGCTGACCATTTGGGGTCCCGCGCGTTCGTCGCAGCTCTACGACTACGCATGGAAGGAGTGGGGCGGCATGATAAAGACCCTGTATCTTCCGCGCTGGTATTCGTTCTTTGAGCAGATGGCGATAGATTTCAAAAAGCGCAAATGCACATTTACAGCCACAAAGCGCCGCCACAACGACCGCGAGGACTTTGACGGAACGTCTTTCTACAGGAGCGTTGAAAAATTCGAGAACAAGTGGCTCTCGACCTACAAGCCCGAGCAGCCCTCCGAGGAGGACACGCTCGAGGTAGCGCGCGAGCTGTTTGACTTCTATGCGCCGACGATAAGAGGTGTTCAGGCATGAGCGTTCAGCCGCAGAGAAAGGGCGGAGACAAATTAGACCTCTATGAGCGACAGATAAAAATGCTCGACACGCTCTTTGAGCACGGGGCGATATCCGAGGCTCAGCGCGATAAGAGCGCGGGCGATCTGAAAAAGCTGATGTTCCCGCAGGGAGTGCCGAAAAGATAAAAAATCGACCTTCGATTCGTAAACCGAAGGTCGATAATTTTTTGTTTATTTGTCTTTCTTGTCACGCGAGCCGGCATAACCGCCGTAGCCGTAGCCGTAATGCCTGCCGTAACCGTAGCCGTATCTGCGGCGCGATACGGAATAGCTGCCGTAGCCGCCCCTGCTGCGGTCGGTCGAGATATTGTAGACGCAGCCGGCAAGGTCGGTTCCGCCCTGAGTGAGGTCGCTGACAGCCTCGAGTATCGCGGGCACGGGGAACCTGTCCTCACGGATAACGAAGATTGACGAATCCGTATATTTGGCGCAGATAGCTGCGTCCGCGACTATTCCGGCGGGAGGCGTATCGATAATGATATAGTCGAACTTCTCCTTTGCCGCCGCGATAAATTCGCCCGTCTTGGCGTTCGAGAGCACCTCGGTCGGATCCGCTATGCACTCATCGCCCGCAAGAACAAAAATCTTATACTTTTCAATATATTTTATCGCATCGCTCGAATTTTTAACCCTGCCGACAACATCGGCTATACCGTTGCCTGAAATATTTGTTATACCGAGATTCTTGAGCACGGACGGCTTTCTGAGGTCTGCGTCAATGAGCAGGACGGAATAACCGTTTTGTGCGAGAGCGAGAGAGAGGTTGACGGCGACCGTCGTCTTGCCCTCGTTGGCTCCTGCGCTCGAAATAACAAAGCTCTTGTAGCCGCGTCTGCCGTTGAGAAGCTCGAGCTTCGTGCGCATCGCCTTATAGGTCTCGATAAACGCGAAGCCGCAGGCCTTATCGGTTATCAGCAGTTTCCTGTCTCCGTGGGCAGACTTCTTATAGAAGCGCTCGCCGCCGGGCACCTGTGACACCTCGCCGATAACATTGAGCTGGAGCTTATTCTGGATATCCTCCTGGCTTCTGACGGTGTTGCGCGCGGAATCCCTGATTATTATAATAAGCGCGCAGATGACCGCGCCCGCAAGTGCGCCGATAATGGCGTTGCGAGTAATCCCGACTGACTTGTCCGGCTCCGTCGGGAGCTCGGGCATATCGCAGAGATGAATGCTTCCGCCCGAATAGACCTGGACGACATCCTTATATGTATCCTTGACGGCCTGCGCGAGCTCATAGGCCTCCTCGGGCGAGCCGGCGGTGACTGTCATATCGATAATGCTGCTGTCCGTCTTGCGGGACGCGGCTATCATCTCCTCAACCTCATCCGCGGTCTTGGGATAAGCCTTGCACTCGGCAGCTATGGCGTTGCACATGGTGCGCCCCGTCATAAGGTGGACGAAGGTATTCGCCATATAAGCGGAGGCGGACATATCGTTATAGGAGACGGAATTGTCCCCCGAGGACGAGAGATCCTTCTCGGACTTGTTGTTGACGATAAAGGTCATGTTCGATGTATAAGTCGGCTCCTCGACGAGCTTGGTTATCCCGGCGCAGGACGCGCCGACTATCAGCCCGACGAGCATCAGCAGCCAAAGCCTCCTGATAAGAAGGCCGAACACATACATTATGTTTATTTCCACTCCGTCGCTGTCGGTATCCTTTTTAACTATCCTGTTCAATCACTTATCCCCCAATTTATCAAATCTCATAAGAGAGTATTGACTATCCTTCGTCCTATTGAATCGTAGAACATTTCGCTCTTTTCAACATCGGAAAGCCTGTAGCAATTCCTGCCGTCGAAAACAAGAGGCTTCTTCATATATTTTTTGTAGTTGTCGAGCGGATATTCAACTATCTGCACCCATTCAGTCATTATGAAGCAAACATCCGCGTCTGTCAAGGCTTCGTCTATATCCGAGGCAAATTTAATTTTGCACTCGGGATAGCAGCTCTTGAAATTGTCCGCGCCGAGAGGATCCCACGCGACTACGTCCGCGCCCTCGTTGAGAAGTATGTCTATATTCTGCTTTGCGGGCGCTTCGCGCAAATCGTCCGTACCGGGCTTGAAGGTAAGCCCTATTATCGCCACGCGCACGTCTCTGAAATTAGGGAAAAATCTGCGTGCCTTGTCGATAAGCCTTGTCCTCTGCTCGCGGTTGACGTCTATAGTCGCCTTCACTGTCTTGAGCTTCACTCCGGCGTGGTCGCTTTGGAAATTTAGCGCCTTTGTGTCCTTCGGGAAGCAGCTGCCGCCGTAGCCTATTCCGGCATTGAGGAACTTCGAGCCTATTCTTCTGTCCATTCCCATTCCCTGCGCGACTTCCTCGATATCCGCCCCGACTATCTCGCAGAAATTGGCTATCTCGTTTATATAAGAGATTTTCAGCGCAAGGAAGTCGTTCGAGGCATATTTTATCATCTCGGAGCTTCGCACGCCGACGCGGACTATCGGCAGCTCGAGCGGCGCGTACATTCTTTCGACAATCCCGAAAGCCTGTTCGTCGTCCGCGCCGACAACTATTCTGTCGGCATTGAAGGTATCTCTGACCGCCGTGCCCTGGGAGAGAAACTCGGGGTTCGAAACAACGTAGAAGCGAAGGCCGGGGCGGCGCTCGCTTATTCTGCGGCGCACGCTCTCGCAGGTGCCTATGGGCACGGTCGATTTGACGACCACAACCGTTTCGTCGCTGCAATTGTCGGCCACACTGTCCGCAACGGCGAACACCGCACCGAGGTCGGCGGAGCCGTCCTCTTTTTCGGGAGTTCCGACGCCTATAATAATGACCTGCGCCTCGGCGTACCTCGTCACATCGTCCGTAAATGTGAGACGCTCGCGGTTTTTGTGCATAAGTTCCTCGAGACCGTATTCATAGATGGGAGAGACTCCCTCATTGAGCATTTTCAGTTTGTTTTTGTCTATATCGAGGCATATTACATCGTGCCCGATATCGGCAAGAGTGACTGCGGTAACAAGTCCCACATAGCCCACGCCCGCAACGGCGATTTTCATAACAGACGCACCCTCATTCAAGATTCATATATGTTTTCTTTTTTTCGTCCTTGAGCTTCATCGCGCAGAAGCACAGAGTCAGCATAATTTGAACATTGTAATCGTAATACGAGACTATCGCAGTCTCGCCCACGACCGTTGCCGCAAGCAGAAGAAACATCGTAACGCATAGCCTCTCGCCCCTATAGGCTCTGCGGCCCAAGCCGACAAGAAGATATATATAATACCAATAATATGTTATCAGTCCGACGATTCCGAGTCCCGACGCCAGCTCGAGATAGTTATTGTGAGCATAGACGGAAAGCCCGTAGGCCTGTTCTATCGGATGAGCGTTATTGGCAAGTCCGATACCGATAATCGGATGAGAATAGAATATCTGCGAGGATATCTCGCCGAAGCCCTTTCGCAGCGCAAGGCTTCCGTCGGCCATGGTATCGTTATTGACAATATAATTCAGCATTTTTTCGAGCCTGAAGCCCGCCGCGTTATAGAGCGCCGGAACCTTCAAAAACGCTATTGCGATGCCGACGGCAGCAGCAATCATCAGAGCAAGCCTCAAAAGATAAAAGCGCTTGTTGACATAGAATATCAGCATGGCAAAGAGCAAAAACGCCACGATAAAAAGAGCTTTTCTCGACGACGAGAGAACTATATAGAGCAGCTCAAATGCCGTGCAGAGATAGTAGGCGCGTTTCTTATAATAGTATGCCTTGCAAAACGATATCGCCACGGCGACGACGCAGATATAAGCGAGCGTGTTTATGTTGTTGCCCGTAACATTTTCGTTGTTTATGCGCCCGAAGAAGCCCGAAAACCACAGGGCATACGGCGTTCTGACAAATACGGAAAAAATCATTATCATTACAGCCGCCGTAAAGAGCATTGTAAAACGCTCAAAATCCTCGCGCGTTTTTATATAGAGGGTAATGCAGAAGCATATGAACAAGACCTGAACCATTCTCGAGATATATCTCAAGGATAAATTCGGGTCATAGAGAGCCCAGACCGATGAGAGCGCGCAGAGAACGATGAACACGCCGTACCATATCGTCGGCAGCTTCACGGAGACGGTGGCTCTGCCGAGTATACTCACAAGGAAACTTAGACCTATTACCGCAAAAAAGGTGATGTAGTAGATATAGTTTTCTCCCTCTACCTGCTTGTTAAACGCAAACAGAACGGTGAGCATTGCGACGATGGAAATGTCAAGCAACGCCTCCAACGCGGACCGTTTCGAGTCTATTTTCAGTTTTACGTCCCTAAACTCTGCCATATATGTCCCCGATAAAGTATCTGTAAAATGAGTATAACATACCGAACAGCTGTTTTTTACTCCCGTCAAGCACAATAAGGTGCTTTTTTGAACAATCGGTTATTTATAAAGTCAGTCGGCAGTGACATCGCAAAAATCCGCTTTGACAAAAGCAGCAAGCTCCTTCGGATTGAGGCAGAGCTGAAGTCCGCGCTGACCTGCGCTGACATATATCTTTTCGTAATCGGCTGCGGTCGAGTCTATAAACGTCGGATACTGCTTTTTCATGCCTATCGGCGAGCAGCCGCCGCGCATATAGCCCGTCAATGAAATAAGCTCCTTGACGTGGATCATCTCAAGGCTCTTGACTCCCGCGCATTTAGCACTCTTTTTGAGATCGAGCTCCGCGCCGACGGGGATGCAGAACACAAAAAGTCCGCTCTTTCCTCCGCGCGTGACAAGGGTTTTAAATACCTGCTTCGGGTCGAGCGAGAGCGCGGCCGCCGCATGAACTCCGCTTAAATCGCTCTCGTCGTAGTCATATTCGAGCACCTCGTATTTTATCTTCGCTCTGTCGAGCATTCGCATTGCATTTGTCTTTGTCATAAAATCACACTCCCGCCATAATATGCACTGTTCTGAGCTTCGCGGAGGCTATTTTGTCGTTGACGGAATAGGCGTGCTTTTCGAGGTCGCCGCATACGGCATCCGTCAGCCCCTGATTTTGAAGCTCCGTTATTATCATCGAGGCTATATCCTCGACTATGTCAGCCTTTGCAGACGCGGTCGTGGGCTCATTGTCCGACGATATAAGAAATTCAAATGTATCGGCAAGCTCCGAGAGCTTTTCAAGCTCGCGCATGGCTCTGAACGTCCATTTATAAAACGGACGGTATTTTCTGTTGAGCAGGAACACCGCAGACATGGCGTGATCGGCAAACTCTATCATGGAGAGCTGAGCGCCGCCCGTCTCGCCGTGGGACATACAGCGCTTGAAATTATACTGTCCCGCCTGCGCCGCCATTATCAGATGACCCGCAAGCTTCTTCAGCCGGACATCCTGCGGCATATCGAGAAAAGCCCGACGTATGCGCGAAAACTCGCCGAGACCGTCGCGGAAAACCTCGCCGTTTGTCGCCGCGGCAAGGCAGCTGTCGGGCACGGTCATCCACTGCTCAAGGGTAGTAAAGCCCGTGCGCGAGCCGGTTTTTGCCAAATAGAAGTCGCCCGTTTTTATCACTCCGTGGCGGCTGCCGCCGACGGGGCTTATTTTAAGCCTGTCCACGCCCTCAAAGCTCTTGGGGAGCTTCGCATAGGCGCGCTCGAGCCGAAACTCCGTGCGGCTGTCGATATCATCCGGAACAAAAATGCAGAAGCCCGGTTCAAAATCATGGTCGCGCGAGATATCGTCGTCATAGCCGAAGCACTCCGAGCCGTCGCCGACAAGACCTATGGCCAGCTTATCCTCAAGCTCGGGGAACTTCTCGCTAAGCATCGGCGCGCCGTAGGTTTCATAAAACCTTTTTGAAAGCTCAAGTCCTTTCATATATCCCGTCCGACCTCCTTTTCAGTTCTTCGGCTGTCATAAACCAGCCGTAATATTCAAAAGTAGGGGCACATTTTTCGCAGACGAAGGCGTAGTTGCCGTCCTGCGCGTTTGACACGTCGAGCAGAAGCTCCTCCGCCGTTTGCAGGCAGTCGGAGATAAACCCGTCAGCATTTTCAAGCCCCTGCTGCGCCTCTGCGGCGTTTGCGAGATTGAGATAGGTTATCGCCGTCTCGGGCTTGCCGCCCGGCAATGCGCTCATGACCTCAATCGCCTTTTGATAGAGCTCCCTCGCGCGGTCGTATTCCTTGAGCGACACGCACGCGAGCGCCATATTGTTATAGAGTCCGCCGAGGCGCGAATCCGTGGGCTCCAGAAAGTCCTCATATATGCTCTTCGCCTCGCCGTAGCGCTCGAGAGCCTCATGCGGGCGGTCGAACGCCTCGCAGACGGTGGCTGCATTGAGGCTGACCGTGGCGGCGGTTATCGAACCGTCGAGAGATAAGTTTTTTACAAGCTCATCCGCCTTTTCCGCGCTCTCAAACGCTTTGTCCTTCAAGCCCATTTTGCGGTAGAGCCCCATAAGCTCGTTGAGCACCGCAAGCTCGCCGCGCTTATCGCCGCCCATGCGCGCCTCAGAGAGCCAATATTCCAGATGTCTGCGAGCCGCGGGCATATCGTTATGGGAGAGCAGGATATCGAGCCTGTCCACCACGCGGTCAACGGGTATCGGAGTCACATTGGCGTTTTCGTCCGGATAATAGAAGTCTGTGCAGCTCAGACATCTCGGTTCCTTGTAATCTTCGGGGTTAAGGCTCATATCGAAGCTCCTTTCATTCATCACTGATGCGTTTTAAAATAGTCGTCCGAAACATCGCGCAGGAATTTGTACATCGGCGCGAATTTTTTATATATACCCTCAAGGCGGGTTATTATCTCGTCGCTCTCTATCGCGGAGAGCTCATCGGAGGAAAATATAAAATAGAAATATTTCGCGTTATAGAAATCCTCGAGCCCTACGGGGCAGCCGGGTTTCGGGCGCTTGTAGCACTCGGCGTCGAGCACTGCTCCCGTGCCGAGCGCCGACCTCGCGGCCTTTTTGAAGCCCTGCGGGTCATTTCGCAGATGCTCCCTGAAAACCTCCATATAGTCCGCCGAGGTCTCGAACGTGCCTACGCCGCACGACCACGCGCTCGGCGTGACCTCAAACCACATACAAGGATACATACGCCACTCTTTTTTCGGGCGCATGAACATTATCCACATATTCTCGCGGTAGAGGTGCTTGTCATGGGTGTAGCGCGTATCGCGGCGCACCCTTGACACCATCTTTGTGGGCACGGTGTTCATAAACGGATCGATTTTCAGCATCATATCGCCGAACGCCGCCGCTATCTGGCGCATAGGCACCGTCATATCCGCCTTTATCTTCTCTTTGTTCTCCTCATAGAACGCCTTCGAATCGTTGAAGCGGTTCAACTGCATGAGAAAAAGCGTATCGCGGGTTATTCCTTTAAAATCACTCATCAGATAAGTCCCCTGTCGTGCATAGCCTGCGCCGCGAGCATAACGCCCGTCTTGGCGCTGTGGAAATTGAAGCCGCCCTGCATCCATGCGGCATATGGCTCTCTCAGCGGAGCGTCCGCAGAGAGCTCAATGGACGAGCCCATGGTGAACGCGCCCGCCGCCATAATTACCTGACTGTCATAGCC
>OIZV01000339.1_pt1 | contig 25879 bp, 37 predicted proteins | sample 1588681 | NCBI WGS metagenome assembly OIZV01 (sample SAMN03283281) | human gut metagenome | biome: human-associated habitat; material: feces | host: Homo sapiens | place: Peru | collected 2012 | reverse complement strand
CGTAAGCCTTGATTGTCACCACTCACGCTTTCCAATTTTCGGGGGGGGATTAAAATAAATCACTTCCAGAATTTTCTAAATAATCAAAATTATTTTTCTTTTCTTGGTCAAATTTATTTTCACCATCACGGAATGTAATGCGGTTGTGTTCTTCAAGGCTTACGACTACCAGATTATCTTTATCAAAGAAGTTTTCTCTTGTCGCAAGTTCTTTGTGGTGAACGACAAACGTTCCGATGATTAACTCACCTGTGAAATAATCGCGCAACTTGTGATGTGAATCTTTCATCATCTGTTCGTGTGCAACTTCTAATCTAAGTCTTCGCCACTTCGGTGATTGATATAGATCATCAAGTTCGTTGCGTTTATCAATGTAGTTTCCCATAATTACAATTCGCTAATAAGTAATACCGGTTCGTGGGTATCATCTACGGCGTACCCAAGCTTGGCTAATGCACCAGTGACTGCCAGTGTATCGATGTACTTATGGGTAGCGCGCTTGTTAATCTGGGTAGCGATTCCAACAAGGGTTGCGATATAGGGTAGATTACGCTTTGCCCAATAGGCTACTTCCTTTTCGATATACCGTTCAGCAATAGCTGTCGCACCAATCATATTGCGCTTTTCAGCCAGCTTCTTGTTTTCATTGTACGCAGCTAACGTTTCTTCGTAGCGTGCCAACTTACTTTCGATTACTTCGTTCATAAGATTACCTCTGTCAACCACACGCCGACGAGATATTCATTCTCTTGTTCGGCTTGCTTATATTCTAAAACGTCTTTCATGCTATCAAATTGTAAAGGTGTTCCGACAAACGTCAGCATTCCTTCAAAGTCAATATATGCAATTGCATCGTCACATTCTTCTGGGTCGAATTCTTCCATCAACATCCACGCAGTGCTGCGTGTAATATCTTCATCATTCAACTCTTCCCAGTAGTGTTCTTTAATCTTTTGGTCGCTGGCTTTGATTTGCCTAATCACAACTTTTGGATAGATCATACTGATGTCACCCGTAGCCTTCCGCTTTCAATTTGCTTGTTCAAGTTCTGTGGACTGATTCCGAGCGCCTTAGCAAGCTGTGCCTTGCTTTGGAATCGGATGCCATTATACATGACTGGTTGCGCCTGGATTGGCATGTATATCACCACCTTTCGTTACAACGCGTTTATGTAAGTCGAGCTTACCTTTCGGACTAAGTTGATATATCTTGCTATCAGGTAGGTGTGAGTTACGTTGAATAGTACATCGTTTGTCCTTGTTTATATAATATCAAACTTGTTTATATAAAACAACCAAATAAAAACCGGCACGTATATCTACGTAACCGGCACAAACCATTTCTAAGGATTGATTTAATTATATCGCTTAATTACGAATTCGCCAAGCTCTAATTCATCATAGCGCTTCTTGTTCAAATCTGCCAATTTACGACGATTTGGTGTGCTATTGTTCTTGCCAATCAGCGCCAGAACCTTTCCTGTCTCAACTGCCTCTGCTACTAGCTTTCCGTCTCGGTAGATATTCAAGAACTTCGAGTGTCCACGCCCGATGCGTTCGCCAGGAACAATTCGGTCTTTTGTTCGTAGTTCAACACATTCTGGCATAGCACCTTCAAGCTTGCAGTAGTTTTCAAATTCTTTCTTATTCAAATGTAGCATCATTGCTTCTCCTTGTAATAATTTTCGTATTGTATCTTATATGATTTTCCCATTAACCATCCAGCCATAGCCAATTGCAACTTTAGCAACTTCGTTCGCTTGCTCCTTGGTTGGATAGTTTGCTGATCTAAGCAATGAACCTTCTTGGCTAAAAACGTCTAGGTGATAATGGCGTTCAACGTTTCCGGTATAAGTAGAATTGTCTCCGATCATCATATCGAATAGCTGCTTTTTTATGCGCGGCTCTTTATTCATCGCTATTGATTCAGGAAGAAACGCCAAAGCTTCATCAATTAACGGTTTTCGTTCTCGTTCGTAATTAAAGTTTGCTCCATAAAGTTTCGTTGTATCTAGTTCGTAACCATCGACCGTAAATCCTATTAGTTTGTCGATAGAAAGCAACGGCGAATTTCCCACTACAATGATTTTTAAATCTTCGTGTATGACGGTCTTTAGTTTCGTTTTTGTGAAACGCGCTTCGTCATAAATTGCCTTGTGCCGCTTATAACCTTCTGAATTTTTATCGTATACAACCATATCCTTTACAAACCTTCCCACTTCGGCTTTTCTTTAAAGTCAAATACATCAAACATAAACATTGCGTTGTAATCGTACTTAAACTCATAGTCGGCATATTCACCGTTTTCAATTTTGCTCTTGCGAATTTGCAACCTAAGCTTCTTTGTCTGTTTATCAATATCATCAATTCTACTAACAACACCCAACCACTTAGTATTCTGCAAAATGCGATCACTTTCAGCAAGATTATATTCTGGTTCATTGCTATCCTTAGCATCGCGGTTCAATTGTGAAACTTGTAGGACTGTAATTGGTAACTCCATGACCACTTTCAGTAGTTCTCGTTGAAATTTATCGTACTTCTCGCGAATTGTCGGAACCGTATCGACATCAATCAAGCTCAATTGGTCGATAACAAAGAATTCATATCCTAGTTCATAACCGCTTTTGATGTTGTTTAAAACCTTTTCAAGTTCGCCATCTCCAACCCCGTCTACTTTTAAGTTTTCTAGTTGATCTGGATTTAGGCTTCTTACAAAGCTACTATACAAATTTGCGCGTGTTTCCTCGAATGCCATGTAGTGAACCGGGATATTTTGTTCAAGTTGAGATTTAGCAATATACATTGCAATTTGAGTTTTACCAGCGTCAGGACGACCAGCTATAGTAAGGATTTGATGCTGTTTGTAGAATGCATTGTAATTGATTGCTGAAAAGATATTCCTTGTTGGCAATAGTTGAGATTCTTTATATTCTGAAATTGCAGTTTGTATTCTCTTGTTGTTATTTGCGCGTTCTTCCTGCGACAGAGCCATATGGTACCTCCCTTAGTGGCTAGATCTTGATAAATTTCCCATATGTATCGTTATAATACGCTGCATATGAGTAAAAACCTTTTCCTTTCAAGAATTGAAGATTTACTCCAAAATCTGCTTTTTGCTTTGTCACTTGAATAACTTCATTATCAACCAACTTATCGATTGCATCTTCAATGACTTCTTGAGAAACTTTGAATTTTGCTCGCGAATTAAATTGCTTGGTGATGTTACCAATTGTTCCGTTGTAAATATTGTCCTTCTTTTCCCAAAAAAGAATGTTGTTCAAGATGAAAGAAACGACGTATTTATTTGCCATGTGTATCTCCTTAATATTTTTTGCGTCTGCATGAAATGATGAAATCATTTTCAATGCAGCTAATAGTTAAGCAAACTAATAGTTTTACTAATAGTGACTAATAGTCCTACTAATAATTACTAATAAGTCAGAATGTTCGGGGTGGCCCGCCCATCTGACATCTACTATTAAAAACCAATTTTAAAAAAATAGCAAGCTTTTTCTTTTAAATTAACTTCATTTCTTGTACCGTATTTGAAACAAAATAAAAAAGCCGGCATAAACCGACTTAAAACTTATTGTACCCAAATTTGAATAGCCAACGCTTTTTGAGTTGAAATGCGCTTTTCCAATGTGAGTTTTGTGATTTGCGCGTCATCAAAATTTAGCGCCTTTTGCATCGCGTCAAGCGTACTTTTAGAAGTGTTGTCTAAATCCTTAGTGCTTCGCTTAGTGATGTTTCCGTCATCATAAAAGAAAATAACGTTCACGTGTAATTCGCGCAGTTCTGGAATCAAACCACTCACTCCGACGATTTCCTTTAGATCATATACAGTTTCATTTGTATCACCGTACAAATCAATCAACGCTTGTACGACTTCTTTTTGATAATCAGTGTAAGTCTTTGGTCTAAATGTGTTTTGAGCTAAGTTTCCCTTCTTGGTTCGATACATCGCTCCCTTGCCAACTTCATTTCCGCTTGCGAAGTCGTTAATCAATGGAATATAAGCATCAACAAGTTTCGTTCCTTGGTTTGGATTGAATAGCGTCGTTAACGATTGTTCGATACGTGCTAACGTTTTATCGCACTCGTTCATCACAACTCCTTTTTCTTATCATCAATATACTTAGTAATTTGTTCTGGCAACGGAACACCAAGCGCTGTCAGATTCTCAATAAGTGAAAGCGCTACCGTGATTGAAAAACTACCAGTAATCAGGTAATAAAGTTGTACCGCATCGTCTCTGAATGTGAACGAAAATGTAAGCACAACCATCAACATCATAGCGGCGCGTTTAATGTTTCCAGCTGTGTCAATTGTTGAGTTGATTTTCTTCGCTACGATTGCTTTCCCCCAACCAGTCATGTAGTCCGCAATGTTAAGTAGCGCAAATACCAAGAACAATGTGTTGTTCATAATGTTAGGGATTGTTTCGATTAGTTGTTGCATAACAGCTCCTTAAATTGTCGTGTTGTGTGTGATTGTGTATTCAGTAATATCTTCTTCAAGCGCTTCAATCAAAGCTTGCTTATCTTGGATTTGAATCAGCAAATCGGTCGCATAATCTAAAACCTCCTCGTGCTCAACTTCAAGCTCTTCCAATTCATTGCCAAGTAGATTTCGCATTCGAATCATTTCGTCGAATTCATACATTGTAATTGCCCATAGCCTTTCCGTTTTCAAAATAAAAAATCTTCACTTCGTTATCTTGTCCAACCATGCCATTGGCAATTTCCCACTCACTGCGCTTGCTCAATGCTGGCGTTCGGTTGATTTGAATACCGCTTTCATCACTTAATTTTGTACTGTGAACATGCCCGGTGAATACTTGAATCGCATTGCCTGTTTCCAGTTGTAACTTCACAATTTCTGGATATTGTTTCATCAAGAATGGCAGATACTTAATCTCTTTCACTTTTGACTTGTTCAACTGGCTACCGTGATAAGCAACAATAGGAGCGCCGTTTAAGTCGTGTGTAAACCAATCTCCGGCCTGTTCGATAGATAATACCCCAGCTTCGTTTAAAGCGCTCAAAACGCCATTTTCGAGGTTTAAGGCGTGGTTTCCGTTCACATGCACAATTTTGTACTTAGAAACAGAACCAGCAAGCAAACTATCAAGTTGAATTAACCATCGAGTCACGTCTGTAGTAGCTTGTTGGATATCAACTGGTGATGTAATTGTTCCTGACGTCGTTTGCCCTTGTTTATTTTCAGCCTGCAGCAAGTCGCCACCTAGAATAACTACTAACTCATTTACATTTTGATTATGAAGTCTAACCGACAAGCGCTCTAATAAGTCACTATAACGTTCGCTATCCTCAAAACCGAAATGCATGTCCGGAAGGTTAATAACTGCATCAACCGATGAATTGAAATCAGGGCGGTAGACGTTGATATTTTTAATGTCTTTTAAAGCATCTGCTAATTGATTAACATCAACACCGAAATTCTTTTTCTTAACCTCAACTCGTACGGAAGTTTGACCGCCGTATTGATTAAAATATGACTTTGAAAGCTCGAATACTTCTGGATCATACCCAGCGAAACGCAACAAATCTTCTTCATTCTTATCTTTAAGCTCAGCCCAGTCTGAACCATTGATAACATCTTTCGTTGTTTCGTTGCCTAGTTTATCGGTTACAGATAACGTCTCCCAAGTTCCTAAAGCCACGCGACTTTTATTCAATTCGCTTTGAAGATTATTCTTTTTCGCATATCGACGAACGCGCCCTCTGGCTTGTTCTTTTGTAATTCCGAAATTATTAGCAACATCATTCCACGTATGATTTAAAGCATAATCATATATTTCTTCATTCATAAATATGTAATCCTCCTTAATAATTATAACAAAAAGACCGCGATTAAGCGGTCTTTGTATTACTTGATCCAAAAAGCCGATGCAGTTCCATATGCCGTTACGATGCGTGATGTCGTATCATTATCGCGCAAGTTACGCGCCCTATATTGAACTTTCCTATCTGGTGTGAACTGAATTTCTAGCACAAAAGGGCTGTTCGTCGTTATGTTTGCAAGGCCAGAATTAAACGGAATAGAAACTTCGGTAGCAACTCTTGGTGCAGTAATAGAAGATGAGAAACTTCCATGAGTAATCCAACTTGGTAATCCTGCAGAAGCCGTAACTCCAACATTCCCATCTAACAGCACTTGTACACCGAATTGCGTCTCTACAAAAGTTATCGTCATCGTTGAAAAATTATAAGTAGCACGTGCAAGTTGCGTTTGAGATGCAGTGCCGCTAAATGATGCATTTCCTAATACAGCCAAATCCGAAATGCTTCTAGAATTTTCCGTTTGATAATTTCCGTCTAGTTTATAAACTAGAGTGTTTGCGCTAGGTTCAGGTTGAGTTGAACTTATAACAATCGATGATTGATTATCAACGAAAGCATATGTGCCATCCTCGATTGTTCCTGTGAATGAGTTTTGCTTAGTTAAATCGATAACCAAATATGCGTCGGCGTCCGTAGAACCAGCATCCCATGAATAAACGGTTTGTTCTGTCAATTCAAAAAGACGACCGCCAAACTTACCAAAACCCTTAGAAAGGGTAATTGTCTTATTAATTGAATTCTTGGTAGGAATAAACCCTTTGCCGTCTGTTGCGATTCCTGCTACATTAGGAATTGTATTGCCGATAGCGAATTCTGAACTTGTTTGAAGTGCCAAATCAAGCGTATATGCTTTTAAAGCCATGTTAATCTCCTCTATTTTTTAATATCAATCAGTTGTGAAATAATAAACTTCATTGTAGATCTAGCGTATCCTAATTTTGGTTTAAATACACCATTCTCGAAGTCTATTTCATATCCAGTCAAAGCGGTATTGTATTGAATGCCGTTGTCGTAAACGATCCACCTACCGCCTATCCAAACGTTGTCAAATATACTTGTTTTTTTGTTAACGACAAACTGGTTATTTGCAGTCCCGTCACCTTTGACTTCAAAAGAGTTGATCAAGAAGTTATTGTCCATATCCATCGCGAACGAAATATCAAAGTCTCCTACGAAAGCGGCTAGATTATTGTTGGCATATGAATTTCTCGTAGCAGCGTTATCGAATCCGTCCGTCGACTTAACCATTTCTATTTTGGTTTTAGAAGGAAGAATGATTTGTGGGTCTGCATTATTTGTCGTAATGCGTCCGTCATACGTTCTGAAATACCAGTATGTAGAATATCCAGCCCAAGACGTACCATTCCAATTTGCAACGACAAGCATTAACGCATTCGGTTCCATTATATCGAATCTGTGATTATTTAAAACAAAATCAGAAATAGACTCGTCTTTCGAATTAACGGAAATCGGTAATATATTATCGCTGTAATTGAAGCGTGATGTATTATCGCTCATACCGAATATATTTTCAGCAATGAGTGAAAGTCTATAGGTTCCGTCAGGTTGCTTTATTATTTTATCTGGTCTAAGCAATGCGTTAGAGCGTTTATAAATTGTATCGATTATATCAAGTCTTGTTACTCCGACGTAAGTTTCAAACGGATCTTCATTTTCGTCATTGACATTAACGGACGCTTTCTTGCTTGGGTCATATTTATCAACAGACTTCCCGTTAGAAATCGACATAGGAGTAATAGTTAGGCCTTTTTTAGCAACCAAAAATTCTATTTGGGCTTCTTTTCTGGAACCATAATCGTCATTAACAAACGACACTAATAAACTCTCCCAATCTGTAATAGACAATGCGCTTCTATTGTCGCTAAATGTGTTCGCGATGAATAGGGTGCTAATAAGCGCGCCACGCCAATCGGTTAGAAAAACTTTTGTTATATCGTCTGAATCGTAATCGGTCACATATCCAGCGTAAATGACTTTGTTATCGCTAATGATAACACCCCAATCAGACGCTTTAACGTTAGAGAAGCCTAGATTTGTCTCAATATAAATTTCACTTTGTGACGTTTCTAAATAATCATAAGAAATCGTACTCCCTTCTTTTTCAATGATATTAAAACCGTCCTTGAATGCCATTGTAGATCTATCAAAAAACAAAATTCTCATTACTGCACCTCGTTAAAGTCAAGCGCACGAATAGATCGTATGATTCCGTTACTAATTGAAAATGAATTCTTTACACCATTGTCGAATCTAAAAAATGGGTCTTTCGTTACATCGTCAATATACGGAGTTAGTTTCGTCGTTGAACCATCTTCATATCTTAAATATAGACCGCGCTTCAATGGTTGTGTATTGAATACAATTTCGTAATTTTTATTAAGCAGCACCGCCGGTATCTTAAGCTCAAACGACGATTGCGTCTTCCCGACTTTTGAGAAACCAATAACAGCATAACTACCAACAATATTTAAATTGTAAATAACAACTTCGAATGGCGTCCCACTATTTGAGAAGTTCAGCGATGAATCTAAATACGAAAAATTAGTGTCGTTAAATCCGCTATACGTATTGTTGAATAGAATAGATGTATTGTCGATGTTGAACACAATCCCGTTTCTATTAGCCTTGAAAACAACTCCCAACAAACCGTTTGTGTAACCGTTTGGGTTTCCAGACCAGCTATCGAAAGCAATATCAGAGAACCAACTTGTGTTCTTGCTGAATGAATACTCTTGAACCAACGCGTTTGACTTGTTGATGTTTGTTAATTGCTTGCTCTTGAAGTTGACGCTTATTTTGCGTGTTTTGCCATTGTCAACACGCTCTATGAATAAATCATCAGAACCAATGATAAAGCGGTCTAGCTCTTCAAATCTCTCTTTAGGGTTCATGCTAGTTTTATTCAACGCGATTATGCGCATTGTCAAATCATCTGATAAATCATTATTTACTTTGTTAACTCGTGAAAAACCTTCAATTGAGTTGCGTGTTTCATTCATAACTATTCCGAAGTTTTCCCAGTCGTTATCCCAAACTCCGATTTCTGGTGTATTCAAGTCGAAACGTTCTTCACGTTCGTTTAGCAGGTTAATTTTGTAACGTTGCATAGTACACCTCCTTTAACTCTAATTATAGCAAAAAAGACGGGTTTCCCCGCCTTGTGATTAGCTATATACAACTTGCGACGCAATCTTTTGTACGATTTGTTTTGCCATGTTATCAGTGATATTAGTATCTGAATTGTTTTCAATCGTAATATTTTCGATATTAAGCGAATTGCTTTGTGAACGTTGCGCTTGTTGACCGTTTGACACAACGCTTGGAATAACTTCCGGCGACAGCGTACCAGCTGGCAACCCTTCGAAAGCACGAACTGATGCATTAGATATTTCTTTGGCATCTTCCTTGAATTGATCTAGGTCGCTCAACATACCAACAGAAATACCTTCAGTCATATAACGCCCGACTTCATCGCGGAACACACGAGAAGGCGAGTGGATTCCAAGTTTCTTCTTAGCTGCATCAAGCGCTGAACCAACAGCATCTTTAGCCGCAGTAATCAAGCCACCCACAGCACCACCAATACCACCGATAATTCCATCAATAATATTCTTACCGATGGACGATACATTACCGATTGCACTAGTAATAGATCCTACAACACCGGAGAAAGCACCTCCAATACGACTGGCAATATTTCCGATTGCCCCCATGATGTTACCAGGCATAGAAACGAACCAGTTGATAATGCTTCCTACGGTTCCTCCGATGGCGTTTCCTAACGAACTGAATGCCGATCCAATACCACTGAATGCCGATCCGAGTGAGCTAAATAGTGAGCGACCATAATTCATGATACTTCCGAACATTGAACTAATTCCAGAACCGATGGAAGAAACGACGCTCCCTAGCGCAGAGAAAATACCGCTGAAAGCGGTTGTAGAACCCATGAGCTCCCCGATGAAACCTGCGATTGTTGTGAAAATAGGTGCCAGCCAATTGAATACAGCACCAACAGCTTGTACAACTGGTGTCAAAGCCCCGATGACAGTCGCTCCTACGTTAAACGCGGTTGTGAGTGCCTGCATAACGCCAGATACAAAACCGCCGAGGAACGCACCTAAAATATTGAATGCCGGCGTCAGCATATCAGCAATTACAGATACAATCGGCTGCGCTGCGTTCCACAGGTTAGTGAAAGCATTCAGAAGCGGCTGGATAGTGGGAACAACATATCCCAAGAAGGTTTGAAACCCACTTTGAATAGCTGGTATGATTGCTGTCGCTAGGTCAACCAATCCGGAGAAATCCAATCCGTTTACAAAATCCATAAATGCCGTAGCGATATTAGAAATCATACCTTGGAAATCAGTAAACGACGGCACCAAGGTAGAAACTTGCTCACCAATCGTTGTAAATGCTCCCGTCAATGCGCTTGTATCAACATAGCTGAAGATTGTATTAATCATTTCTCCAAGTGATTGAAAGTTAGAAATAATTGCATCGAAGTTGATTGATGACACGAAGTTAGCTATACCATCACCAACACTTTGGATACCTTCGGTAATCAAAGGCATAACTTTTTCAACAATCGGTAGCAATGCACTTGAAATAGAACCACCAGCTGCGCCAATAGCACCGCTCAATGTAGATGCAGATTTAGCTTGGTCTTGCAAAGCTGGGTTATTACCAACGTCTCGAATAGCGGCATTGAACTCTTCGGCGCTAATTTCACCGTTAGACAACGCATCAGAGAATGAACCTTGGAACGCTCCGGCTTTTTCCATAGAAGCTTGCAGGGCATCAACGATGTCTTTACCCATATATTGCTTCATGACCTTGTAATCCTCGTTCATTAGCTTTCCGGCCGTTTGAACTTGTGCTAATTGAGGCAACAAGGCTTTCATTGCTTCTCCAGGGTCTGCGGCAGCTTGTGTTACACCACCAAGACCTGAAATAAGTTGTTGTGAAGCTTTAGATCCATCAAGTCCCATTTGTGTCCAAGCTTGCGTAATATCGGCAGCGCTGAACTCAGTAGCAGCTGAATAGTCTTGGATAAACTTCTTGGCGCTTTCGAATTGCTTTTTGGAGCGTCCAGCGAAATCAAACGTCGCTTGTAAACCTTGAAAGTTTTCATACGCAGAGACAGCTTCTTTTAGACCGTCAGCAAGCAACTTACCAATACCGGCACCAGCTACAGCACCGGCGGCTGCGACTGCTGCGATTCCGATTTTTCCAAGTCCAGTCACAACTGAACTAATTGCGCTTCCGCCTGTATTGGCCAAGTCAACGAAAGGGTTTTTGGCATTCGCTACTTCGGAAGAATCAACACTCAGTTTCATTTTCTTAGTTGCGTCCATTTCAGCAGATAGCTTAGTAACTTCCGCATCTGCTTTCATAATTTCGTTTGAAAGTTTCTGTGCCTTGACTGAATTTGCGTCGAAACCAGGAGAACCCTTTAACTCTGTCAATTCCTGGTTCAAACTATCAGACTTCGCTTTAGCTAGATCTAATGCACCACCAAGCACCGTTAGTTTTTGAGTTAGTGCAGAAGTATCTCCATTGAATTTGAACGCCTTATCAAGGTCTCTGCTGGCCCTTCCGGCGCTTGCAATATCTTTATTAACCTGACTGATCGATTTAGTCACAGATGACGCGTCAGCTCCGATTTTAATGAGGTATGAACTAGTTGCCATATCTTAACCTCCAATTATTATTTCTAAAATGAAAATGATTACATTTGCAAAGAATATCGTCACTAACCCGACTATCGATGCAAACATCATTAACGCTATTAGCGCGATTGCTTTTTGCATAATTCTCTCCTAAATAAAAAAGACTAGGGTTTATCCTAGTCTAATTATACATTTATTGAATTGCGATGTTTTAAATCGAATCCGGTTCGTCATTGACGTCTTTGGCAAGCGATTCGTTAGATCCAGTTTGCGCTACTGTCACGGGGTTCGGTTCTCCGACGACGGAACCCCTTAAACTAAAGACGAAAACAAGTCCGGTGTCAAAATAGTTGAATCGTACGTATCGAATACAGCCGCGTTCGTATCATCACGCTCAACTTCGAAGATTGTGATGTGCTTACCACCCATGTCAATTCCGGTTGGTGTCATTGTACGAGAAAGCGTTACGGCGCTATCCGTTGCTCCGTCGTCATCGTGAGGGGTAGAAGTTACGCCATAGAATACTTGCGCGCGCATAGTGCGTGTTCCGTCCTTCTTGCGAATCTTGAACACGCGTTGAATAGCGAACTCTTCTGGCGCCAAGTCTGTGTAAATCACACCGGCAGAACCGCCACCGGCATTCTTCTCCCAACCTTCCATCAAGTATTCCAACTCATTCAATTGGTAGTTAGTAACAGTCAACTCCCAAGTCGTGTCGTTGTAGTATGTCATGTGAGTTTGAGCGTCAGCAATCAACGTTTCTGAATCTCGTGACGGCGTTGGCGTGAAACCAGTTACACCGGTTGAGCTATGAAAGTTCTTTACAGTGGGAACTCCTTCAGCTGATACTTCGATAGTCCCGTAACCAACGTGTTCAGACGCTTGTCGAATACTACGCACGTCATATGGTTGGTGAAACTTCATCATCTTATTGTAAAGTCGCATTATATTTCCTCCGTTATTAAATTACCTTAATTATATCAGAACTTACCTAGGAATGAATTTCCGGTATTTTTCTTCCAGCGATCAAGCCAACCGCGACGCACACCATATTTGTTTGTAGAATACGCCTTAACAGCGCTTTTACCGCTGTCGAATGAAATAGTCGAGTTGGACTTGTTCGACTTGTAAACGTGCACCGATTGGCTTAGAGAACCGGTTTTTTTTGGAGCTGAACTAGAAAATGTAGAAATTGCGTTATTTGCATCCGACTTGGCTTGCTTACCGACTTTGTCACGAACGTCAAGAATAGCAAATACCGCATTCTTACGTGTAAGCTCGCCAAGTTCTGAAACCTTAATTACCCTTGCCATAGGCTACACCAAAATATCCATGTCTTTTCGCATCTGAACAGAATTCTTGTAATTCTCGTCTATATCTTGCTCCATCTCTTGCTGATATCCATCAAAAACCAAATCCATTAGTTGATCATCGGAACCGTTAAATACATAAGCGCGCAACGTAACTCGCAACATATTCCCCCAACCGTCGTTAACGCGGCGTTCTGACGTCGTCGTCCAAACGACAGCTGTTTCTTCGATGTCAATTCCGGCATCGTTTGACTTGCCGGCTTCAAATACGTTCTCTACGCCAAAAATAGCGCCAAGACGGTCAATTTCTTCTTGTAACATTGGGCTCATCGTGTATTCGCTCCTTCCCCTTCGAGCGTCAATTTGTTTTGCGACGTTTGCTCGAACGATGTAATGCGGTACGTCTTACCGTCTACCGTGACGTGCGTGAACTTGTCGTCGAAGTCTTGCTTCGTTCCAGAAATAGATAGCTTAATGTCTAATTCATAATTCATGTTCACATGATACCAATTTCGCGTAGCGGTCTTAATTTTTTCGTTAAAACCGATAACAGTTCGTGTAGGAAGCGCTTTATCACGCAAATTCTTAAATATAATCTTAACTGGTTTTCTCATACGCTACACCAATGACCCAAAGCGTACGCCTTGTTCAATTTCTTGCTGGCGTTGGCGATAAACAGTTTCAACGCTTTTCGACATATCATCGGCATACATAGCGAGCAAAACAGCATTTTCGGCATATTCTTGCTTGTTATAGCTTGTATCTGGCAATTCGTCCCCAAACGCCTTTAATTTGTTCAAAGCTTGTCGTTCGTGAATTGCGATTGTAGGTTCCCAAAGTTCGTATGTTTCATCGTCAACTTGAAGCATATCTTTGTAATCGTAGATCATATATAACCCCTTTCTAAAATAAAAAAGCCACAGCCGAAGCTATGACTTAATTATAAACTATTCAGCTGCAACCTTACCGTATGCTGCGCCGTGGTACTTACGCAACTTACCGGCAACATATGAACGAGATTCAATGTATTGTGCATTCTCCGTGATTACGAAGTCTGACAACGTTTCGATACCAGAACCAGTCATACCCAAGAAGTACGCTGGCAACGCTTGAGAAGTGTTCAACAATACAAACGCGGCCGTCTCTGGAACTAAATCAGTCACTTCGATGTTCGTTGCGCCCAAATTGTATTGTCCCAACAAGAATGCCGTTGCGACTTGGTCTCCAGCTTGAGCCAACTTCTCGTATGCTGCAGGAGATACCCACAACGTCTTATCAGCACCCTTAACTTGTGCAGCTGCAGAGATGATAGCACCGCGCAATTCTTCGCCATTATAATTAGCCGTCAAATCCTTTTCAACAGCCAAAGAATCACCAATGATTGGCGCAATGGCAGTAAATGCCGTTCCGTCTTCGTTAGTGACTCCACCAGCCAAGACAGCTTGCCCAATGCGCTCTGCGACGTATGCTGGCAATTCTGACAACACCCATTCAACCAATGCTCCGCCCTTAAGGAACGTGTTGTGGTCAAGGCGTTGCAACTTGTAAATAGCCTTAGGGATGATGTCATGTTCAACCAAAGTTGTTTGTTGAACCGTCTTAGTAGCCAAAGACTTGTGCCCCTTAGCGCCAACAGCATTGGGAGCTGATTCGATACCCAAGGCACCACCTTCGATGTTGAATACAATCTTCATGTGGCGCAAAACTTGGTCTTCGTCCAAAGCCAATTGGATAGCGTCAATAATCTTCTTTGGCGTGAAGTCGTCTTCGTTGACATCGAACTTCTCAACGTCCGCAATGTCTAAAGAGGCGATTGCGTTGCCCAACTCAACATTCATCTTTTGGCGATTTCCGTTTGACTTGATAGCCGCTTCGACATACATCCGCGCAGCTTGATCAGTAGCGCGGAATTGTTCAAACGTCATACCTGACTTGTAATTCTTGATTCCCATGTGATTAGTCCTCCAATGACTTGATTTGCTTATTAAACTTCATGCGATCTAGCAATGGCATATCTGCCACCGACATCATTTCCTTAAGGATAGACATTGCCTCGTCCTTCTTTTGGTCGTCAGCAGGTTGCTTGTCTGCATCGCCATCAGTTGGCGTAACCAACTCGATGACATTATCAATCTTGCTGTCTAGTGCTGAAATTGCATCTAGGATTGTTTGCAATTGGTCGTCTTGCATTGCGTATTGCTCCTTTTCTTTTTCTAATGAGAAATGCGCGGTTGCGTTAGCGTCTGCCGGAATCGCCGTGAGTGATAGCTCTAGCATTTCAACGTCTTCTAACGCTCCGTCTTCACTAATTTTACCATACATAAACCCAATTGATACTGACATTACGCCGGATTCGATTGCGTTAACAATCAGATCGTAATGCGGTGCCGTTTTGAATAGCACCGCATCATAATGTAAGCCGTCTTCTCCGATTGAGAAATTAGCATATCCAACCGGCATTGTGTCCCACTCATGGTTTTCCAAAAGCGGCACGCGTTGTCCGGCGATGTGTTCGTTTTCGCTTTCGGCAAGATACGTTCCGTTACGTGTCATTTGGTTTGAATTTGCGACGCCAGAGAAACGAGTATTCTCATCTTCTGCTGAAAAAGTCGCAACACTAATATTATTAATTAGCCCCTTCATCATTCGTTCCCCCTACACCATTATTGATGACGTCGTTCATTTCTTCATTGTTCAGAATTACATAGTTCTTCGTAGCAAAGATAGAGCGACCGATACCATCTGGCAAATTCTTCATACCAATCTTGCGACGTCCCTCATCAGGCATAAGCATAGTTGAGCGTAGCATCTTGTCCGTGAAATTAGTGTAATCAGCCAAAGTAGCAAATTGCAACAAATCCATAATGACCTCGATGCGCGCACCCGCTTTCCACGCTTGTTCAGTCAAAACAATCTGATTCAAAAAATCTTCAAGCGCTGAACTGATTGGCTGAATATGAGTGGCGTAGAATGCGCGGTAATCAACTTCGTTATACTTTCCAGTCAATACATCAGGGTTGATGTTCAATTGCTCGTAGATCATCTGCTTAATATCACCAAGAACTGCGCTATCTGGCTTCACACTGTCTGCGTGGTCTGTACTAGCTTCGTTTGTCAACGTAACGAAACCGCCGTACTTCTGCATTTGCTCGCGCATTAGTTGCAATCGTTCGGCCATTTTTTGTGCGACGTCTTCTCCCTCTGTCTGCGCATTCAACTTAGTGTTGATTTCAATTGCGGTTGTTGGTGTCGTTGATGACAACTTAGAAAGCGTCTTATCGTATTGGTCTAGCAAAGTTGTTGGCACTTTCATCTTAAGATATTGCGCCTCGAACTCTCTAAACCCGGCTTTTTCAGTTCGGCTAAACTCGATTGATGTCACCATCTTCTGCGTTTGCTTTACCTTAAACCACACGGAACCACGGGTTAATAATGATTTTGCAAATTCGTACAGCCATTCATTAGAAGTCTGGTTTTCGTTTGGTTTAACACTCAACATGTAATCCATCGATAATTCGTTAGGTACGTCTGTCAACGAGAAGATTACTTTCGTGAACTCACGCGCGATAAACTCATTAGCGTTTCGAAATGCGTTAACGGAGCTGATTGTATCTTCGACGTTATAGTACAACAAATCGATACCGCCATTTTTGCCTTTAATGACAACGTCCGGTTCGTGATTTTTTCCGAAAAACTTATCAAAAATACCCACATGTTTCTCCTTTCTTTGCTTGATAGCTTAATTATACACTACCAGCCTTGCCACTCCTTATCATCTTCGTTGACGATAAGCCAATATGCATTAAGCAGCGCCCAAGTCGGATCAATTTTATCGACTGCCTTAGCTTTATTCCAATATACATTACCAGCACCATCAATCTTCACTCGGATATTGCCAAGCGCCCAAGCCATCAATTCCTCGTTGATTGATGCATTACCAGCGTCTACCAATGCTTTGATGTTTTTGGCCGGCTCTGACGTCTGCATCACGTTAGCGCGTACTGTATGCATCATCTCGTCGCCAAATTCACGCTTTATGTTATTACGCAACTGTCTGCTGTAATAGGCGTCAGAAGCGAACCCTGCAGGGACTAAGTTATTGCTGTAAATATATTCAACCATATAGTCAAACACGAAATCTTGGTCGATTGTTGGTGTATCAACGATTGTCAGCTCGTTATTCTCCGCGAAACGTGTGTAAATAGCTTTCTTGTCACGCGGTGCATTATCAAACGTGTCTTTAGGGATGAAGCTGTGTGTCTTAACTGTAAACCCAATACCGGACTTTTGGACAAACGCCAGCGAAGACAAATCGTTAACTGACGCCATATCGAAACCAACATAGACTTCGTTATCATCTGGTTCTAGCGTTAGATTATATGCTTTTTTTATGTTGTCAGCCGTGAAGTATGCATTGTACTCCTGTTGCGGAAGATTGAAAGACTTCGCCAAAATTTCAGCCTGTGCAGCCGGATTTCCTTTTGCACTCATCAATTGCTGATATAAGATTGACGGGTCTGAAATATCTTTGATGAAAGGCGCCGCCTTTTCGTACATGTCGACATCATGCACTTCTTCAATGTCATCTAGTTTGTATATTAGTGGGAACGAAGTCCAGTCTTCTTGTTCGCCGTGCAGAATGCGCTCGAATCTGTCGTAATATACATCGAAGACATTATCGCGTGTTGTTCCGTTTGTAGAAATGTAGATTGACACAAAACCGGTTGAGTTAACGCGCTTGGGAAGTGATGATTTACGAACGTTTTGAATGGCGTCGATACGGTATGCGTGAAATTCATCAAAAATAGCCGCGCGTAGATTTGTTCCATCTACGCTGTCATTATCCATCGAACGAATTGCTAACTTTGATGTCGTTGGCTCGTATAGTATTTCGTTACGGTTAGTCCTTAGCATCTTAGCTTTACGTAGTTTATCAAGCTTGCTGTGCTCGTCCTTAATCATTGCAGAAGACGCTGTGAACAATTCATGGGCCTGCTCTTTGGTATTTGCAAACACCATAATGTCATTTCCTTTGGCAGAACCCACAATCATAAGCGCCAAAGAAAGCGCAGCAAGTAGCGTCGTCTTGCCCGATCCGGCTCCGATCAGTATCGGAAGTTCGTTGATAACCGGAACGCCTTTTTTATTCTCATACCCAAATAGCGATACCCAAAATTTCTGTTCTGTCAAAAGCTTGAAATTTGTGCCATCTCCACCTTTTTGCAAGTATATGAAGTTCTCGATAAAGTTGATTAGTTTATCAACATATGTTTGATTGAACGAAAAATTATCTTCATAGTACGGAACCCGCTTCATCGCCAGCGCTATTTCTTTTGAATGTGGTTTGTTTTTAAGTAGTTGTTCATATTCTTTGTAGTATTTATTCATGGCATACCCCCCTCATTTAATTATACGAAAAAAGCGCCAACTCTGGCGCTTTTTTTATGCATCAATTATCCCATATTTAGAATATTTTTTATAGGTATCAGTGTGCTGTGATAAATCAAAACTAATCCCTTCTACGGATACGTTTTTTGTACTTCTATCATTCACACCGCGTTTTGATTTGGAAGCCTTACTTAATGTTCCGACAAAGTTTTTTTTCTAAAATGCGCTGTGCGTACTCTATTTTAGTTTTTAACATCAACGTGTATCCGTGTGCGTTAAATAAATCGTTAAGCTCACTTAGCGTTGCTATGAAGTGTCCGTGTGCGGTACTTTCGTATCTGGAAACTCTTATATAAGTAGTTTTTTTAGTGACCTGATTTAACAACCAAATAGAAGCGACATTGTGACCGGACTTTTTTTCGAACACTTGAAACCCATAGCCAGCGTTATTGTATTTACTCATTTTTAAATCATGCCTGTTATTAATAGTTTGTTTTGTAAATCTATTGTCGCGAAATAAAATGTAATGTTCCGTTTCGATTTTTCCTGTTTTTCGGAAATTAAATTGATCTGATGGTTCGTGTTTTTCAATCATAGTTACACGGGCTTTCCGTCTTTTCACCCTTGGCGGTTGTTGGTTAGTTAAACATTTCCACTTCTTCAATCTTGTTTAAAACTGCGTTTCGGAAGTACAGCACCGTAACGCTTTCGTTAATCGCTTGGTGGTCTACCATCTCGAAACCGCTAATTCGGTATGAGTTAATTAGGTTTGCCAATGTGTAGTTGTATTCAAATCCATTTTGCAGTACAAATCGTGTCATGAGTATGTCCTCTTTTCTTATGTGTTCGTTACTACATTTATTATATTAACAGTAGTTAGTTTATAATGCAAGCGTTTTGCTCAAAATAAAAAGCCGGCACATATCTAACCGGCTTGATAATTATGATTTGAGAAAGATTTCCCTTTTTATTTTTAGATATGTATGCCGGATAAACCGGCTTATATTATAGATATTTCTTTAACGGTTCTAGCAAATTCAAAACGTCTTCACCTGAATAGATTAGAGCTTCGTCAACGCTATCGATTACCGACTGAATATCTGACTTGAAATCGTTTGATTTAGCTGTGTGGATTTGCTCTACACGGCTTTCTTGTTCGATACGGTACTTCTCTTCCAATACAAGCGCTACCACGCGCTTTTCTAGCTTGTTAGAAGGGTTTCCTTTAGCTGTCCAGTATTCTTCGTTAGATAGCTCGCTGGGCGCGTTGAAAGTAGGCTGTTCATAGTTGTTAGAGATTTCATCAATAAGAGCTTGCGCCTTTTCCAAACGCTCGCCCTTGACTTCTGCTAAGTAAGGCTTAATCTCGCCATCAAATTCAGCAACGACATCATTCGCAAGTTCTTCAATGCTGTCAATCTCTGGATAATTAGTCGATAGAAACTCTTTGAATTGTTTAATCGCTTCTTTTCGCGCGTCCTTGGCTTGCTTTGCGAACTTTTGCGCAGTGCTACGCTTTTTCTTGGCGATTTGAAGCTCCGCGTTACTTGATACATCGAACGCTTGCATGTCGTTCAAGTATGCAATTACATCGTTAGATCCGATAATCGCGTTATCGCTATACGTTAGTTGTGGTAGTGCTTCCTGCATCTTCAATATCTCCTGTAACTTCTTCTGGCGTGATATCACGCGGTTCTTCGTCAACTTGTACGGCTTCTTGTACCTTGCTGTTCATCGCTACCTTAGGAACAAACTTAAGCAGCGACTTGATGACTGTTTTCTTTGCCATTGCGTCGAAATTAGTCGTCCAAGGCCCATTTTCTGGTTTACCGTATTTATTTGTTGCGCCTTTTCCGTTGTAGGTTTGACTATGCTCGATTGCGAACTTTTCCATTCGTTCGACAGACCAGTATTCTTCGAATTGCTCACCAGTTGCGACTTCTGTATACATCGCCAAGTAACCGACTACTTTAGCGTTTTCGTCGCTGTATGGATCATACCCACTTTCGTACGTCAACTTTCCTGTAATTCTATCGAATTTTGGGTTATCGCCTTCGTAAATCTCGACCGCACGGATATTCTTAATCTCGCCAGTATTCAACGCAAGGCGCATCAAACCTTTATATCCAATTTGTGTCTGTAGTTGAACGTCTCCGTCAACCCAACGACCATTTTCATCCTTACGCTTCTTAGCATATGGGATAAGGTACGCTTCTTCAATTCCAGGAACTAGTGACAAACCGAGTGCCGCTACTTTCATCGCTTCGTTCATGATTTGGGCTGTGCCAACTTTGGCAACCAACTCATTGTTATTGATTAGTGTTTGAACTCCAACCAAGAACTCCGGCGCCTTATCACCGATGATTTCCTTAAATTTGTTTTGTATAGCAGGCGCGCTAAATTGCTTAGATACTTGCTGTGGCGTCATTATCAATCTCCTTTAATCTGTGTTCGATCATGTTTTTCAAGTCGATTAGTTCACCAAAATCTGCTTCCTTGTATATGAAAGCTTTCGCGTGCGACTTGATTACACCATGATATTGCTTTTCTCGAAATTCTTTGTCTTTGGCGCGACGTTCTCGCATATATTCGCGCATGTATTCGTTTTTATTCATTAACTATCACTTTCCATAAACTCATCAACAATCTTCTTAACCATTACTTCTCCTCCACTTCAACTAACGATACAAACCAAGCGATACCAATTAGTGTCATGCCGATTAACTTTGAAACGACGAACATCGTTAAATTATGCGCGTCAGCACCAACTAGAAAGATGCCTGCAGCTGCAAGTAACGTGACTAGAAACCACTTGATTAAATTAAACATGTAAACCTCCATATGTCATTGTAACGATAATCATAATAACGATTAGAAATACAACAATTATTTCTAGCGCAATATTTACGCCGCTTTTGATATTATTGTTTTTTCGCATCTCGTCAATCTGCTTTTGCAAGTGCTTATGAACCGAATTATCAACTACGGTATGTGTTTGAAATTGTTCATTTACACTTGCAATTTGGCTATCTAATAAACTAACACCTAACACGTTGTTATGTTGTTCGATTTCTGAATCGACTCCGTTAAAGCCAGAATCATCGTGCTTGTTATTTAAAATATACTTGCGAACCTTGCGTGAAACGGCTTCGCTTGTTTGGTAGTTATCATTTCGCAAAATGCGACCTAATGTGTTGCGTCCGATTCCAATAAATTGCGCCATGTCGTCAATTGAAAGCGCCTTGCGCTTCTTGATTTCCAAAAGTTCGTTCTTAATGCTTTCCATTTTTATTTCTCCTATTGGTTTGTTCCTTGCTACAATTTATATAATACACTAATTACAGTTAAAGTCAACTAAAAACCCAGACTTTTTTGCCTGGGTTTAAAACTAGTTAGCGAACGCCGCCTTTAACCATACTGATTCACCGTTCATTTCTACTTCGATCGATGATCCAACGCGTTGCAATACCTTATACTTTCCATTCAATGTGAAGTATTCCGGAACTCCGTTGTTACCAAGGCCGTTTTGGTCCGCCAATGGGTTACCATGACGGTCGGTCAACGTTACTGATACAGCCGGCATATCGTTGTGATAATCTGCTACTGGAATAGCCATATCATTGTTTCGAACGTACACACCACCCAGCTCATATTGCCAGCTATCTAGATAGAATACACCGTTAAACTCTGCCGAGTCATCTTGCGTGTTAGCGTCCAAGATTTCGACGTTCTTCTTGTTTACCCATGAGTAAATATCATCAAGTAACACACGGTCGCCATCGACTTCTAGCACCTTGTGCGGCACACCCTTAACGAAGTCCGGGATAGCTTCACCAGTCGCGTAATGAGTAGCGCTGAAGTTCACCTTAACAGTCATTCCCGCTGAAATATCTGACTTTGGAGTGTTATCCGCTTCCTTACCGGCATTCACAGCTGGCGTGTCCGTGTTTGGCTTGTTAGGGTTACCGTTCTTGTATCCGTTATCTGTGATACCAGTCAAATCAACGTTGCCGTCCAACCCACCGGCAACATAAGTCGATGTGAATTGGAAAAGCCCGACGTTATCGAATGATGGGAAATAGTTGTAATTAGGTTCCGGCGTCACTTCATAGTTTGGATATTCAGCAAGCCAAAGCTCGTATGAATTAGCGATACGTTGCAAGTCAGTTGAATCTTGCAAGTAGTTCTTGTAACCATAGACCATAGGCGTATATCCAGCGTCCTTAATACGTTGCAAGGCATGCATAATTACATCGGTATTCTGTCCGCCACTCTCAACGTCAAGAGCGACAATCGACCCCTTTGGCGTTTGAATTTTAGGCAAGAAGTAATCAAGCACCGCATTAGCTGTGCCATAGTCTGTAATATCCTGCCACCACACATACGTGTGTGCACGCTTTCCCTGGGCGATTGCATATTGCACTTGCGTAGCATAAGTGGATTGATCATAGATATACCCGTGATACCCACCAATTTGAGCAATGGCAAACTTATCGTGACCGTATCCAAACTTACCTTGTGAGCCTTGATAAATTGACCAGTCGACACCATGATCGCCTTTGGCAGCATGTACTGATGGTACTGATCCCATAATTGAAAGTGCTCCAGCCGTAACCAAAGCGCTTTTCAGCAATTTATTCATATTAAACCTCCGTTGTTGTCGTTACCTGAGTGGGAGCTGAACTTACTGGTAGTCCTTCAGGAACTTCAATGATTGGGTCTGGCACATAGATTTCTACGTCAGCTACCATCTTCTTAATCTTAGCCAAGCCAATACGTTCCCAGTCCTTCGTGTTGTCAGACAACTTTATTCCATCTGATTGCCCTAACGTCATCTGTCCGCCTAAGTATTGGGTAGAGTCTTCCAAGTTACGGATTGAATAAGGCAAGATTACCTGCGATAGTTCAATTCCCGTTGGCCCATTTTCTGGTTGAATTTGTGGTGCGTTAAAACTTACTGACACTGTCATTATTTTTGTCCTTTCATGACGCCTGTTAAATGTTTGCAGATACCCACGTTTTTCCATCGGTTGTCTTCTGGAATCCGCTTTGAGTAACTCTTAGCCCATAATTGCCTGCCAATATGGTGGTTGATGCAAGAGTTGTGTTGCCTGTGAACGTCTTGTCACCCGCAAGAACTTCGTTTCCAGCCTTGTGTACTAGTTGTGCGTCGTTGCTTGGAACATCTTCTGGAGCTGGCGTCCAGTCAGTAGGTATATTGCCTCGCTCAACTTTAAGGCGGGAGTAATACGTATTTGCCATCATGTTGTCCGTCCGGATAACCACTCGTGTGCTTACAGTATTATCATCCATGCTTATAGAACACTGACTTAAACCATTAGCATTATAGCTAATTTTTTCTCCAGCAGTTGATGTTAAGATGTTCCCATTTTTGTCAAGATTTTCTAGCACAATATATGATGTCCCTCGGATTAAATCATTTGCGTGGTCAGCGTTGTTAATCATCACAGACGCATATAAATATTTACCAAGACTTTTATCATACTTAATGTTAGCAACTTCCATATTCCAAGTCTTGGCTTGGACTACATTATCGCTAGTTCCTAATACTAGGTTCCTTCCACCCACAGCAATCTGGGATAGGTCCACATCGGATGAAATCCACTTTACTATCGCACCACCTGAGATAATACCTGTATACACAGTGCGCCTTGAATTTAATCCTGTTACACGAATAGTCCCTGCGTCGCTCCACATAGAGGGTTGAATCTCTATAGTAACATTGGTGTCAATTGTGCCATAGGGACCGTTCTGTATGTTATCAGCAGCCGTAGCAGTCCATACACCTGCATAATCTTTCACTGACTTAGCTACAACAGCTAAGTCAGTGAAAGTCGATTTACGTGGTGCTAATGAATACGCAGTAGTCCCAGTAGGACCCTGTGGTCCAACTGGTCCTTGAGGCCCCATAGGTCCTTGTTGACCCTGCGGTCCTTGAATACCTCGGTCTCCCTTATCGCCTTTGTCACCCTTTGGGCCTTGAGCTCCTGTGTCTCCCTTAGGTCCCTTAGCTTCACCAGATGCAATGTAATCAGCAATCTTCTCATCAACTGAAGCCAAAACAGTATCAAAGGTTATTTGTGGGACTAACTTCCCTTGTGTGCCATGAAGGTTCTTACCAACCCTAAAGTCGATTGTGCCCTGTGATGGATATACCTCAACATCACCATCTGAATTGGTAACAGATACTTCCATGTGATACGTGTCAGGTGTCAATTGCTTTAGTAGTTCATTAGAGAAGTCCAACGACACCACACTTCCATCAACCGCAGCTGGTAAATCGAATAGATAGCCAGAATCATTAGCAATCGTGAACGACGCAGTCTTACTAGCGACATCTTGTGCCTGGCCTTCATTAAAAAGCCGGAAATCAAAGACTGTTGATGTATCGGCAACCTTATTTACTGTGTCACCCAAAATCTTTACTATTTTCATTTAACAGTTCCCTTCTTCATTATTTGAAAGCCTCCATGATTTCACGTGAAAGTTCTTCTCGACTATCTCCGCCGATATTAGCTTCAATTTGCTCCATTCGCTTAACCGTGATTGGGTCTAGTTGATCTGGATAGCGCTTCTCGAACAAAGCAAGTGCCGCCTTAAAGTCGAATGGCTTCTCAATGATTTCTTCTTGATACGGAACCATTTCGCCAGCTTCATTCACACGTGATGTCTTCTTGATTGAAACAACGTGTAATTCAGTTACGAAGCGAATGAACTCCTTTAGAACTGGGTCTGAAACCTGCTTCTTAGCTCGTCCCATGCGATAAACCTCCTTTTTTGTGCATTTTTTAGCCTAAATGTATTTTAACATACAAAAAAACAAGCAACTTAATGCTTGTTTGCTCGTCTTTGATTAGCGATGTGAGCTTTTGCTAGTCTTAAACCGGTTAAGCTGTCCATACTTAGCGCTTCTGTGAATGAAACGCCGATTGATAGTAGTGTATCAATCAGTTCATAGACGCGATAACCGAGTTCGATGTCTTTTTCTTCAACATAATCTGACGGTAGTTCTTCTTCTTCTGAATCTCTGCGTTTATCCACGTTGCTTTCGAAACATGGCACGCAAGATTTCTCCCAGCGTAACTTCTTCTTGATCTTCGAACTTATCTACGAACTTAGCACGCGTCTTTTCGTTTTGCACAATCTTGGCACCGTCAGTTTCGTAGTACATCCAAGATAGCAACTCAACGATATTCTCGTGCCATTGCAGAGCGCCCATTCGTTCGTTGGCTTCAGTGGCTAAGTCGGCATCCTTTTCGTTTTCGGAATCAACTAGCGTCTGCCAGATGAAACCGATTTGTTCAGAAAAATCTTCTCCTGTTGCGTCGCGGTATTCCTTTTCAACCAGAAGCGTTCGGTTGAACTTCCAATCGGTATCTACCGTTTCAACTTCCATCGTATCCTTGTTAAGCTTCTTCTCTGTCAATTTAAAGCGCATGTGTGTTTGTTTCTCCATTTCTTTTAGTAAATATATAGACTTCTTATAAAACGCCTTAGAAACGCTTTTAAAGCCGTTTAATGACGTTTGATATTTTGCGATAAATTTTAATGACTTTCATTTACTTTTGAAAAAATCAAAAAAACGTGTAAATAAC
>OIZV01000338.1_pt1 | contig 25929 bp, 26 predicted proteins | sample 1588681 | NCBI WGS metagenome assembly OIZV01 (sample SAMN03283281) | human gut metagenome | biome: human-associated habitat; material: feces | host: Homo sapiens | place: Peru | collected 2012 | reverse complement strand
AATGAGCATCACAATCAGTGATGCTCATATAACTAAATTTATAAGTTGATAGGATTATTGAATTAAATCTAATATCTTATTGACGTTGTTTCTACCATTTCTAATTCCAAGCCCAATGATCACAGATATGATTACACAAAGTATCATACCAACAATACCTACAATTCTTGTTATGAGAGATGTAGGTCCAAATAAAATGAACGCAAGGAATAATGAGGAAAAAATGATTGAACACTTTAGCCATCTCTTTAAGTTGTTAAGCATCTTAGTTTGATATTTTACTTCTTCTACATAATGTGATTTAAGCTCTTTATTCATGATAGAACGCTCCTTTATATTAGTATTTTAATCCAGGGTTGAAGAATCCAACGACTACACCTACAAAAGCAATGACTACAAGTAATAACATTACTTTGATAGGAGACATTTTCTTCTTAGATAATAGATACCAGCAAAGAATAACGAATACTGCTGTTAAGAATCCAGGATAAACACCATCTAATGTTTTCTGTAATTCTAAGAAAGGTTTAGTTGCACCAGCTGCAGTCATTGTGAATGAAGTTTTGATACTTACCCAAGTAGCTGCAACAGCACCAATAACGATACCACCTAACATTGTGATAGATTCTCTTAGTGCTTCACCCTGAGGACCTACTAAGAAGTCTACGGCTTTACCACCAAGTTCATAACCTTTGAAATATAAGAATTTCATACCAAAGTATGCGAATAAGTTCCATACGATGATATAGAAGATAGCACCAAGAGGAGAACCTCCAGTACTCATACCTAAAGCGATACCTAATAAGATAGGAATAACAGTACCTACAACTAATGAGTCACCAATACCAGCGATTGGACCCATTAAACCAGCACGTAAACCATTGATTGTTTCATCATCTACGTCTTCAGCACCGTTTGCACGTGCTTCTTCAAGACCAGCAGTTACACCAACGATAACAGTACCTAACTGAGGTTCAGTGTTAAAGAAAGCTGTATATGTTTTTAAAGCTTTTGCCTGATCTTCTTTTTTGTCATATAACTCTTCGATAATTGGTAACATTGATGTTAAATAACCAAAAGTCTGCATATGTTCCTGTGAGAAACATGTAAGGTTACCATAATACCAATGATGGAATGATTTTGATAGAGTTTTCTTTGAAATCTTCTTTTCCATTTTAGATATCCTCCTCGTCATCATCATCTAAATCATCTGCAGCAACAACAGCTGTTTTTGATAAAGAAAGCATTTTGATCTTGTAATTGATTAAAGCGAATAATGCAGCAATTAATGTTGCAGATACTAAGTTAATGCCAAGTGAAGCAGCTAATGTGAAACCAAAGAAGAATGGGATGAAATCTACTGCTTTAGTAACAATCTGTTTTAATAAGATAGCAATTCCGACACATGGTAATAATGAACCAACAGTGAATAATGTCTTCATAGCAAGACCATCCATTGGTAAGTAGTTCTTGATTAATTCAACCATTGGTGCACCCATTTTACACATGATTAATGTTGGAATGAATGAACAAATGATATGTGAGATCCAAGGAAGTACCCAGTCAACTGTATATAATTTCTTGAAATCACCTTTTTCAACTGCAGTCCAGCCAATATGCTGCCATGCTAAGTTGATAGTCGCTGTTCCATAGAATAATACTGTACCTAATGTACCAACCATTGTACCAAATGAAGTAGCAAGACCCTGAGCTTTAACTGAAGCAGGATTTAAACCATAAGAATGAATCGCAATCATTGCTAGTGGAATACCAATGTAGCTGACAGCACGAACGTCTGCAGATACTGTTCCACCAGGAGTAACTAATGCGATATAAACTAACTGCATAGCGATACCAACAAGAATACCTGTCTTTAAATCGCCTAAGATAATACCACAAACTAAACCACCAACTAAAGGTCTACCTAATGTGTAGTTACCAATAGAAGTACCACCTAGACCTGGCATACTTGATAAACAAGCAAATAGGCCAAGTAGGGCAGCTTGAAACCAACTAATTTCCATAATTTTTTCTCCCTTAAATATAATATTTGTTAATAACCGAATTTACCTTTGAAGTCATCCCATGTACCAATTGATACATCTGGTAATAAGGCAAATTTGATTTTATAACCTGCTTTAGAAATTCTTTCGAATGCATCTGCTTCTTCCTGAGTAATAGACTGGTTATTACCAAGCTTTACAGCGCCTTCACGGTCATTACAAGGACCAACAATAACTGTATCAATACCACACTTGAATCCCTGATCTACTAGGATTGTAGCCATATCAACAGGATTCTTAGTGATTAAGAAATACTGAGTATCAGAGTCTAATACCTTCTGAGATTTCTTAGCAAAAGCATCAAGTGTCCAGACAAATGTCTTTTTACCACTTGCAGCTTTATAAGCAGCCTTTAATACGCTGTTATCTGCTGCTTTATCATTAACAGCCACTAAACCATCACAAGGATATTCTCTAGCCCAGCGAGTACAAGTCTGACCATGAATCATACGATCATCAATACGAATAAATGAAACTGACATATTTGTTTTCCTCCTTAAATATCGTCTTCTTCGTCATCATCTTCTGATGCGAGTTTAAATTCTTTTAATGCTTCATGTGCTTCACCAAGTACTGCCTGAGGAAGCATTTCCTTATCCATGTTATCCTTCATTAATACTGTAGTTAATGCAAGTGGAAGGTTCATACCACCAAGAACAACTGTATTATTTGTTAAACCTTTTTCATTGATTACATTGAGTGCAGTAGTTAATGGTGATCCGCCAATTAAGTCACCAAGAAGAATGATTTCATCTTCTGCAGTAATTGAACTTACTGCTTCTTTGAATACTTCTGCGAATTCATCTGCAGTCTTACCATTTTCTAATCCAACTGCAATAACTTCTTTCTTTTCTCCAGCTAACATAGCAAGTGCATTGGCTAATCCCTTAGCAAACTCACCATGGCTTACAAGTACTACATATTTCATTTCTTTTCTCCTCCTGTGACTACATTCTAGCATTCAAGCGTTTTCATTCCATCTGTCTAAAGTCATGACTTTAATATGACATTTGTCATATTAAAAAGAGTGGCTAAGCCACTCTATTCATTCAGGTATTTATTCACTTGTTTTTGTAATTCTATTAAAGAGAGATCAAAATCATCACTTGAATGAATCATCTTTATCATATTGGTATCAATCATAGTCTTCGCCGCATCATATTTCTTAAACTTTTCACGGTTACGTGCGCCCAGCAATGCCTGATTTAATAACGACATACTGATTTTAGAATCACCTGTTTCTTCATCGAGCATATCAATGATTGTTTGTGACTGTGCAACCTTCTTCAAAGGAGAAATTCCTTGAGAGTATTGTGTTATAGATTGCTGAGTTGTTTGATTGTGACATAATTCTTTTAATAGATTCCAAGCCTGTGATTTATGATATGATTTTGCACTCATACCCATCAATAATGTTGATACCTGTGCACTTCCCTGATTCTTTGAGGCAGTAGGCATCTTTAAACAATCCCATTCAAATGTAGAATATTTTTTAACACGCCATGGATATGGCTTATACGTACGATATACAGCTAAAGAAAGAGGTGAAAAAGCAACTAACCCTTTATCGAATTCTTCAGATGTGACTGTATGTCCTTCATTTAAATTATTGAGTTTACGATAAAATTCTATAGCACGCTTCACAGCACTCTGATCTAGATAACATTTAGTTCCTTTTTCATTAAAGACCTGTGCGCCATATGCATAAATAGAATCAAGCCATTCATAATCATAATAGCCATAATAATTTGAAGAATACTCACTTACCTTTTTACATATAGAATAGAAATCATCCAATGTCCAATCATTATCAGGCATCTGAATATGACAATTTTCCAGAAGAGTCTTATTCACAAACATCAATGTCGGATTACATTCATAAGGAAGTGCATATTGATTATTCGAATACGTTCCTGCTTTTAAAACACTGGAATAATAATCATCCGTACTAAAATTCTGATCATGAGTCATATAACTATCAATGTTTGCAAGTGCACCGATAGAACTTAATGTATTGAAATCATCATCAAGAATCATAAAAACATCCGGTTCTTCTCCCTTGACAATCTTATCTGAAAGCCATGAAGAATAATCATTCTTCATGATTCCACTCTCATACTTTACTTTGACCCCTGGATATTTCTTTTCAAATCGTTCTATAGCGCCATCAATGATTTTATAGCTCTCTCCGCTTGGTACATCCCAGTTACTTCCTGAGAAAACACCTAACTCCAAGGTAATTGTATCTGGGTAATTTGCGACAATCATGAAAAAGAGTGAAAAAACAACAATACTGAGAAAGACCTTTGACCTATTCATCATCAAACGTCCTTGTCATAAGACCACTTTCTACTGCCCATATAGCCAGCTGTGTGCGGTCTCTTAAATTTAATTTAGAGAGAATAGAACTCAAGTAATTTCTTACAGTTCCTTCAGATAAGAAGAGTTTCTGGGCAATTTCTTTATTGGATAAGCCATAGCCCACATGCTGGATTACTTTCCACTCCGGCTTGCTGAGTGTTTCTACATCTTTTTCATCTACTTGTATTGTGTAGTTGTTCTGCTGCATCTTAGAGAACATACTGAAGACTTTTGTCGCAATATCAGGATTGATCATTGCGCCTCCTGTATTCACTGTCACAATGGCCTTATAGAGTTCATCCATGGATACACCTTTCAGTAAATAACCACTGGCCCCATAACGCAAAGCACTAAAGACAAAATCATCATCAAATGTTGTCAAAATAATAATCTTTGTATCAGGATACTTAGATTTCACTTCTTTTGTTGCCATAACTCCATCCATTCCTGGCATACGAATATCCATTAAAATAACATCAACAACATTCTTTTCTAAACATTTTAATACTTCAAACCCATCAGATGCAGTCCCTACTACATCTATATCCTCATGTGTACTTAATACTATCTTCAATGATTCTCTAATCAGTTCCTGATCATCCGCAATCATTACTTTAATCATAAAGTTCTCCCTCCTGTATTGGAATTGTGACCACTGTCAAGAAACCATGATGTCCATCATATGTCACTTTTCCATTGATCATAGATAAACGTTCTCTCATCTGTTTTAATCCAAAGCCATAATGGATTTCTTCACATCCCTGTCCATTATCCTGAATTCTAAGATATAAATCATTTTCTTCTATATATAATGAAATATCAATATGTGTTGCATCACCATGTCTCACTGCATTGGTGACACTTTCCTGAATGACTCTAAATAAGATATCTTCCTTCGTATTTTCAAAATCCACCTTATCTAGACGATAGTCCAGAGTGATTGTTAAGTCACTGACACTCGTGAATTCTTCAATCATATTCTCTATTGCTCCTTTAAAGCCATGCTGTTCAAGAGCACCAGGTCTTAATTTATTCAAAGAATTACGCACATCTACAATACCTTGTCTGACAACTTTACTGATTACTTGCAATTGTTGCTTAGTTGCCTGTGGATTAATATCGATCATCGCAATACAAGCATCAACACCTGCCGCAATACCTGTTAAAGCATGGCCGAGTGTATCATGTATTTCACGAGCGAGTCTTTTTCTTTCTTTATCTTCTGCAATCTTTTCACTTACTGCAGCATAATTCTCTAATTCATGATTGACTTGATGAACCATAATTAATTCCTGTGTCATACGTTCATTTTCCTGTACTTCATTCGCAATATAAATCATCAAGAATAAAATAAAGAACAATAAATTCACAATATCTAGTAAATTGATTCCTACCTGTAATAACCCTCTTGTCGTACTTGTATATACATTGAGATATGCATCCGCATTCACAAGAGGAAATAATGTACTGAAGAAATTATAGTTAGAAATAATAAGAAGTAGACTTAACGGAATAGTCAGCCACTTAACGTATTTATTCTCTTTAAATCTAAATAATGCATCACTGAATATCAAATAGATAATACCACTATAAATGAAATACAATGATTTCATAATAATAAAGCCTATAAGTGTTTCAATAAGTAGAAAGAGAATATTCTCAAATGGATATTCCTTAACACGATGATCAAAGAAATTCATAAGTATCATGATGATTATATATAAAATCAATGATTTAAAGAAAATAATGGATGGATCTGTAGGAATGTAGTTAAGAGAACTCAGAAAGTCTCGTGAGATATTATTCATAATAATATACTTGGTACTAAACATGAATATCATTGCATAACTTGTAATCATGATGAAGTTCCAGAACATCATTATTGCACGTATTCTTTTTAAATTAAATTGTTCCAACATTACTGCCACCCCCTGACATTGAAGGTATCAATATTGTCTTTTGTGATCAGCGTCACAGGGACCTCTATTATTTCAGGCACATCTTTTCTATTGAGAAGAGAATACATATTCTTTGCGGCCAATCTACCAAACTGGATAGGTGACTGAGCGGCCGTCCCTGCCACTAAAGGACTCTGCTTAATGAGTGACTTCAAATCCGGTGTACCATCCACACCATAAACAAGAATATTTGTGCGCTTCATTGACTCAATAGCTGCCAAAGCACCTAAAGCTGAAGGATCATTTAAAGACATAACAACATCTACTTTAGAATGTCTTTCTAGAATATTCTGCATCACTGGCATCGCACGTTCAAGCTGTCCTTCACACTCTGCAGAATCTACAATATGATATTGTGGATTGTTTTTAATTGTATCTACAAACCCCTGAATTCTAGATTTAGCTGATTCCGCTGTGGAATGTTTCAATAAGACAATATTCGCTGATTGAAGCCTCTTCATCATATCTTGTGCACATAATACACCTGCATCATAATTATCTGACTCAATCGTGCAATCTATAAGATCACTATTATCAACAGCAGCGTCAATGGCGATAACAGGTATTCCCGCTTTTCTTGCTGATTCTAAAGAACTCAGTTTATCAGAAGCAATTGGATTCACAAAGATTCCATCCACCTTCATTGCAACAAATTCTTCTATCTGCTGATTCTGTTTTTCTATATCGAGTTCAGGATTACGTACAATAAGTTCGTCCCCTTCTTTTTCTATATCTTTTTTTAATTCATTATTAATAACTTCATAAAATGGGTTGTTCATAGTCATATAAGTCGCCCCAAAAACAAGATGCGTCTTTTGAGGCATTAAATAACTGCTATAAACTGTCCCTAATAATACAGCAACCACTAATCCTATAATGATCTTAAGTGTCCTTTTACTTCTTTCATCCATACTTTTTCACCTACTTGCATTCATTTTACCACAGTTTCAATCCATCATGTAGAATTAAAAAATCACATCTTTGTTATATAATTTATTACAAATCATTTTATTTGTATTATAATATATCTAGCAAGGATAATCTCATTGTTTTTTATTATTCGAGGAGATGATTTTTTTGTTAGATCTGAAAATTTTAACACGCCGTGAGCAAGAATTCCCCCACCTCTATAGGTGGTTGGATAAATTGCGGTAAACACGGCGTTTTTGTTTTGCTTTTATTATCAGGTAGTAGTACAATATATATGTAATCAGAAATAAATGGAAAAAAGGTCATAAATACTATGAAATTAGATAATAATAACCATTCAGTGTTCTTACTGAATTATCAGCTTATAATGTGCACTAAACATCGTAATAAGGTGATAGATGATGTGATCTCAAATCGTCTCAGGGAGATGTTTGAGAATCTATCTGTCAGATATAATATCTCATTGGATGAGTGGAATCACGATGCCGACCATGTTCATATTCTCTTTCGAGGACAGCCTAATTCAGAGATAAGCAAGTTCATCAACGCTTATAAATCTGCAAGCAGCAGGCTCATCAAGAAGGAGTTTCCAGAGATACGCAAATCCCTCTGGAAGGAGATGTTCTGGTCACCAAGCTTCTGTCTACTGACTACAGGTAATGCAACAGTAGACATCATCCAGCAGTTCATGCAATCCCAGGGAGGTAAGGATGGCAAACAAAGCAATAAGGTACAGACTGTATCCAAACGCTGATCAGAGAATTATGTTTGTAAAGACCTTCGGCTGCTGTCGTAAGGTCTATAATCTCATGCTTAATGATAAGATTGAAAGCTACAAGAAGACTGGCAAGTTTGTCGCTGTGACACCTGCCATGTATAAGAAGGATTATCCCTTCCTTAAGGAAGTGGATAGTCTTGCACTTGCCAATGTTCAATTGAATCTGCAGGCTGCATTTAGAAATCATTTTGATAAGCTGCGTAAGAAGCAGACTGGATTCCCAAAATTCAAGTCTGCAAAGCGCAGTAGAAAGTCGTATACTACAAATAATCAGAAGGGTACTGTCGCTATCATTGGTAATAGTATAAAACTTCCTAAGATAGGAAGAGTGAAGGCAGTCATCCATAGACAGCCTGAGGCTGACTGGGTTATCAAGTCTGTTACTATATCTCAGGAAGGTGATGGCACTTACTATGCTTCTGTATTATTCGAGTATGAGAAGAATGTCGTAAAGGTTAGGAAGTCTGATAATGCCATTGGTCTTGACTATGCCTCTAATGGACTCTATGTAGACGATAAAGGCAATATCGGCGATAACCATAATTATTATCGTGAAAGCCAGAAGAAGCTTGCAAAGGCACAGCGAAAGCTTTCACGTATGCAGGGCGCTAAGAAGGGTGAGAAGAAATCCAAAAACTATCTTAAGCAGCTCCGCAAGGTAAACAAGATCCATAGACATATAGCCAACCAGAGACTTGATAATCTGCACAAGTTATCTACTGAGATCGCCAATCAGTATGATGTTGTATGTGTTGAAAGTCTTGATATGAAGGCTATGTCTAATAAGGGCTTTGGAATTGGCTTGGCTACTATGGACAATGGCTATGGATTATTCATAAACATGCTGGCCTATAAGCTTGATAATAGAGGAAAATATCTTATCAATGTTGACAAGTGGTTTCCATCAAGTCAGATCTGTCACTGCTGTGGCAAGGTTCACAGCGAGATGAAGGATCTGCGCATCAGAACGATGCGCTGTGACTGTGGTCTTGCAATGAGCAGAGACCAGAATGCAGCCATCAACATAAAGCTTGAAGGCTTACGTATACTGAAATCAGTATAAAACATATAGGCTAGGAATTAGCCGAATATAACGCTTGTAGACATCATGTAGTCCTGGCAGTACCGTAAGGTTACCAGCCAGGCAGTGGTGGTTGAAGCAAGAAGCCCTGACTTCTAAGCAAAGCGTAAGTCGGGACAGTTCACTAATAGCACCTAGTCCTGACAATAGGACAATTGACGGCATATATGATACAAATGTAGTAATCAAGTTTGAAACCGTACTCGCAATCCAAGGTCCAAACATAGGAATGATAAGATATATTAATAAAAACTGAATGATATGATCCATAAGCTTATATACTAATCAACCCATTGATTGATTACCTTTCTTAAGATTTTCTATTATAAGTTGTTTAATTACATTGATAGAGATCAATCCTGCCTAAAGTGTTTCGAGCAAATCTCTTACTTAGGTTATACTTTATGACACAAGGAGAAGTCATTATTTGAATGCACAATAGGCAGGTTATTTAAAATTCTAAGATTTATTTTCCTTTTGCATCACCAACCTTCACTTATAATGTATGTCCTTTTATTTTTCCCTCTTTTTACACATTCTTTTTTGAATAATTGAATTCTGTTAATCAAATATGAAAATGAGGATAGATGGACTACAAATCATCCATACTATCCTCATATATAATTCTTACCATCCGTGATCTATTATTCTAATTTAAGTTTTCTTCATCTACTCCCTCATATACTTTCATTAACTTATTATTGATACTCTCTTCATCTGACATCATCAAATGCTTAAATTTTTCTATAGACTCATCAAACATATTTGGATCATAAGTGATATGTTTACCCAAAAATAAATTACCAGCATTATAATAAGTATCAATCTTTAGCAGAAGTGCATGTTTAGTAATCATAATTTCATCCAAACAATGTTGCTGTACAATTTCAATAAGTTTAGTGTACAAACGTACCTTGAACAAATATTTAGACATTTTGTTTTTTCTAGAATTGTAATCATCACTCTTTCTAACAAACTCACGAGAAAATTTCATTACATATTTACTACGTTTGATATGATATTGATATGTTTTGTCATGATAGAGTTTAATGTTCTGACTAATATACTTATCAAACATACACTTGTGTTGCTTTGAATAATCTTCCATTCGTAGTGGGCCATAGAAATATGCATGAGTGATTCCGTGTAAACGTGTCAGAAATAAAGGGTGATTTAATCCTTTATATTTAATGCTATTTAATTCTTCAATTTCTTTTTTTGATTTAACTTTATCTAATGATTCATATTTCATTGTTATCACCATCCTCACTTATAATATATGTCCAGTTATTTTTCCCTATTTTTATACAGATAATCATAAATAAAACGATTAATTTGTTGAATCTAAAACAGGGAAAAAAATACTCCCTTACATTATAAGTAAAGGAGTTGATTAAAATGTCAAATAAAGTATGGGATGAAGAAAGAATTAGAGAAGAATTTAAAAGACTAGATAGCATGACTGGATTACATGGTGCTGATTTACCTATCACATTTGGGAAAGCTAAGCATACATTAGGATGTTTCTATATTGACACTATTAATAAGAAACCAAAGAAGTTTCATTTCTCATTGTTTTATTTTGGGAATCCTGAATGGTCTGAAGCATCTGCTTTAGATGTAATTAGACACGAGTATGCACATTATATGGATTTTATGCTTAATGGTAAATCAAGTCATGGTGCTTCATGGAAAGCGTGTTGCCGAAAGATTGGAGCATTACCTTCAAGACTTTATAATCCAAAAGTAGAAGAAATCAACCTTCATATGGAAAATAAGCAAAAGAAACTTGATTCACAAATTGAATCTATTAAACAAGGAAATATGGTTATTCACCCTACATACGGTATTGGTATTGTGAATAGTGTTTCAGATGATAAAAGAAAACTATACATTAACTTCAACAATGAAATGAGATGTTTAAGTGCACCATGGGTGACTGAACATTGTCAGATTGTTAAATAAAACATCCTCTAGGGGATGTTTTTATTGTGTGTCCCCTAAAGGGGTTACCTATTATGAATAGCCATAAGAAACAATTATAGAGCTTTTCACTTATAGTTTCCGTCCCCAACAGGGGTTACATATTATGAATAAGAGGGTATATTCAAGCAATTGAAAAATTACTGTTTCCGTCCCCAACAGGGGTTAACTATTATGAATATTAAACAGTGTGTACCGTTGGAAAAAGACGATGTCGAGTTTCCGTCCCCAACAGGGGTTAACTATTATGAATATATGAAACTGTTGTTTATAGGGTAGCGAGAATGCTTACTTTTGGGTTTCCGTCCCCAACAGGGGTTACCTATTATGACTATTAAAACTTGGAATATCGAAGCAATTACAGGATATAAGCCAGTTTCCGTCCCCAACAGGGGTTAACTATTATGAATGTTGTCAATGGCGGTCCTGACTGTGATTACCTAAGATTTAGTTTCCGTCCCCAACAGGGGTTAACTATTATGAATGAAGATCCGACGGCGGAAGTGGTACAGCGAATGCTTGTTTCCGTCCCCAACAGGGGTTAACTATTATGAATGCCTTACCTACAAAACCCTGATAAATACTACTAAAAATAACCAAAATGCGTGGCAAAAAGTATAGATAAGAGTGTTCTTACATCATCAAGAACACTCTTATCATACTTTAGTTAATCAATTCTTTCAATAATAACATCAAACGTTTAACTAATAAGCATTGCTACAACATTTGGTAAAGGACCTGGAAATCATTCCCGGTCCTTTACCATTAGAATATTATTTCATATTCTAAAATACTTTTAGCTTCATTTTGTGCTTCACTTGATACTGTTGTATTACCTGCCATCTTCAAGCTTTTCAATATCATATCTACCTTCACTGCATCATTTTCCTTTAATCCTGACGAACTACTAAATTTAATATTTAATGTCTGACGGTTAACAGTTCCATTAGGATTCATACGCATCGCAATCAAATTCTGTATATTAGGATCATACTTAAGATATCTTACATGAGGCATGACTGGTTCATGTCCAGGAAAACTCATTTCAGCTGCAATATCCATTCTATCATATTTTTGTTCTGTCGCATTCACCTGCACTGAACCATTACCCTTTTTATGAATTGATCCTTTTCCATCAGTACTTTTCTTACTTAAAGTTGTTTTTTCTTTCATATATGTAACTCTAAAATATTTAGCACCTAAATCTTGCGCAATCTTCTGTAATTCACTCACACGTGCCTGTTTCAATCGATCAAAGTACTCATCTAACACAATATAACTATCCTTATTAGTAGGATCTACATAATAGAAGTTCACTTCATCATTTGGATATAAATTTAATCCAAACTTATCAACTGAATCCTTAAAGATATTCATCCATCTTTCGCCTTTACAAGTAGTCCAATACCCAATAGAACCCTTGCATACTTCTATGTCGAACTTCTTTTCTCTTTCTACAATTCTAATTAGTCTTGAATAGCGCATTCCATTTAAATCTTGTAAGAAAATTGGCTTTAATCTTTTTAAATCCCATTGACGTTTACCTTCTTCAATTGTTTTAGCTAAATTCTGAGCTACATCCACTGTAGCATCACTAAATTCCTTTGCATGCTTATCTAATTCAGCCTTATCAACTACATCTATTACTTTCAATTTAGCTTCATCAATACCATCTTTTACATCGTCAATCATTTTACTGATCTTCATAAGTGCTTCCCTCCTACATACCTTTTTCTTTTCTTATTTGTTTTATTTGATCTTTATATGTTTGATTATTCTCTTCACTCTTTACTGGAATAGAATATCTCTGTATATATTCTATCACTTTCTTTTGTTCCTCTAAAACTCTAATCGTATAATTGATTTTATTTACTTTCTCTTCTATTACAGTTTCCTGCTTCATTCCTTCTAGAATCAGTTTTATTTCCTTTAAATCTAACCCCATTTCCTTGTACCATAAGATTTTCCATAGTCTTTCCATTGTCTCATCATCATAAAGTCTATAATTATTCTTTGAGCGCTTAACAGGTAATATACCTTCATCATCATAATATTGTAATGTACGCTTACTGACTCCTGATAACTTACTCACTTCTTCAATCTTTTTAAACACTTTTTACATCCTCGTAACTTGAGGATACGCTATCACGTAAACGTGATAGCAATACCCACACTACGAATCTCCTTTCCATTAAAGAAGATGTAAAATTCGCGTATTAAAAAAGATGGTAATATACCCATCAAACCGTTAATTCTATTGGAGTTAATCTATAAAATTCATATCAAGAAAGAACTGTTTCACTTATAGTAAGATTTATGAAGTAAAGAATATCCTGATGTATCCTATTCAATCATTAAGTCTATTAATATTAAACATGATCAAGAAATATAAGAAGAATATGGTGTATTACCTACTGTATTTTGATATTGTGGGTAATTGGAAAGACTGTGCGAACTTAGAATCAATCAAAAAAGCACATATTCTAAAGAATGATGAACTAGAAATAAGCCTACACACATTAAGATTAAAGGATAATCTATAATTTTTTCTAGTTTTTTGAATTTTATTGATTTTAGTAATAGAGTTTTCTACAATAATCATAGAGGAACTTAATAAACATTAAGTTCACTCCTTAAATAAAAAAGCCTATTGGGATGCAACTCCCGCAAGGCTTTTTTATTATTTATAATATAATATTTATAAGGGGTTTTAATTAAAGTTTTTTATTTGTTTTTTTATATTCATTTGCATTGATACCAGGAATTTATTAGTATACTTATAGAATGTTTTTTTCATAATATATTTTCCTTTTTGTCTGGCCTGTCTATTATTAGACAGGCTCTTTTTCTTGTATACATTCAAGTGATTCTACAGCTTCCCTATCATATTGTTGCTAAGTCCGTGCTACTTGCACATACTGGATTGGCAGTATTTACGATCACATCTGCTTATCCGTCACCATCAGATACATCGTAAGCGCCAAATTATATAGTGTACCTAAAAAGGACGATTAAATCGAAAATGTGATTTAATCGTCCTTTATTCCAAACTCTTCTTTTATCTGATCACTCCAAGGCATGAACCAGTCAATCTTCTCTGGATGCTGAATGATATCGATCTGAGGCATTATCTCCAGTATGTACTCTATGTAATCAAAGGGACTAAGTCTATTAGCTTTAGCTGTCTCAATCAGGCTGAATATTGATGCACTTGCATCTGCTCCTTTGGTAGAAGTACTAAATAGCCAATTTTTTCGACTCACGGTGAATGGTCTTATATTACGTTCATCTAGTTATCCTAAATTTCGGATAACTAGATTTATTCAGAAAAAAATATTATACCCAATTTTCACATTAATACCTGTAAGTACAGGATTTTTATTTGAAAATTTGGGGATAATTCTTATTCTTTTCATATTGTTATGATATAGCTTTAATCAAAGGAGGATTGAAGCTATGTTAGATTTTTATAAGATTCTTTGCGATTGTACATTGTCTAATATTACTGAAGATTTCACAAAATCATATTCTATTAATAGACTATATACTGTTGCAAGTCAAATGCTTTATATCAAACTGAAGGAAGTCGATAAATATGATTTTGACTCGTTGATTGAATGGATCATATCAAATAAAAATGTTTGGTATAAAGGAAAATGGAAAGCTGTTAAACATTTTACTTATATGATGGATGATATCTATCATAATCGTGATTTTCCAATTGATGGAAAATATACTTATTTCAATAATACAAGTAATTATCTTAAATTGAATAATGAGCATCGAAAGTTGATTGATGATTTTATAAAAACACCGTCATTAAATTACAATTCAATTAAAAACTATGTCGCATATTTCTTAAGATGTCTTGAACTCTCAAAAGTTAAACTCGAAAAATTATCGTATAAAGATATTTATGATTTTATCTGTAAAAACAACAATCACTCAAGTGAGGTAAATTTTTCTAGAATGTTAAACTATATTAGTAGATTTCTTGAATATTGTTATGAAAAAAAAGTGATTGATAATATTTTGCTGGCATTCATCACAGATAAAAAAGTTATAGGCTTTTATGAATACCTTTCTAATATAAATCTAGAAATATCCAATTTATCAACAGATAATTCTTTAAGTCAATCTCTATTTTGTAGACAAATTACGTCATTTATGAATTTAATGAAAGAAAACGATTATAGCCGTCATCATTTAATGCATGCACCCTATGTTATTGAACAGTTTGCTTTGTTTGTAGACATGTTTCATTTACCAATTTGCTATGAAACAATTAATTTATTCTGTTTAGATATTCTTAAAAACTTAATTTCATCATATAAGGAAAGTAGGACATTACTTTATCGATATTTTGATTATATCAATGGAAAACCCATTAATTTCAATTCATGTTACTGTTTTAAAGAAAAAAACTATATCAAATCATGTCCTTCGTGGGCAAGACAAAATATTGATGATTATCTTAACTATCGTAAGAGACTGGGATACAAAAAAAATACTTTGGAAATGGATGTCAACTCTATATTACGCTTTACATTATATTTGGATAAAACAGGAGTTGACAGTTTCAATAAAATCACGCCTCATCTTTTGTGCGATTTCAAAAACAGGGACTATCATTCCACCGTAGAAGGTAAGAATGCCTATTTGATACGAATTAGACAGTTTCTATGCTATCTCTATGACAAAAAGATCATACCAAACTATCATGAATCTATATTATTAAAAGGATATAGATTGCCGAAAAAGTTGATTGTTATTATGGACTTAGATACTTTAGAACTGATTTATAATCATAAAAATGATTTCAAAACAGAATTAGAATTGCGAAGCTATTGCTTGTTTCTTTTAGGAGTTCGAATGGGATTAAGAGCTACAGATGCAATCAACTTGAAAAGAAAGGATATCTCATTAAAAAAACTTACAATTACTTTTACACAAGCCAAAACGATGAAACAGCTAACTTTGCCTATGCCTGTAATGGTTGCCAACAGTATCTATCGATACATGAAATCTCTTCATCATATTTCTAATCATGATTTTCTATTTCAAACCCTTCATGCACCTTATAGAGTTCCTAGTAAAACTGTTTGTAATAGTGCAATAAAAATAGTATTGGATAAATTAGAGATAGATTATAAAGGAATAACTTTCCATACTTTAAGAAGAACCTATGCATCAAACATCGTAAGTCACAGTTACAGCACTACAGATGCTGCATATGCATTAGGTCATGCTGATGATTCTACTGTAGATAAGTATCTTTCTCTTGATAAAACTAGAATGAGAAATTGTTGTATGGACCTGCATTTGATTCCATATGGAGGATTAGATATATGACGTATCAATATAAAAGTATATTGAAAGATTACATGTTGGCATTTGAAGAATTGAGATTGAATTTTGGTTACAGTGAAAGTACACTTTACTACTTAAAAATGTTTGATAAATTTTTGGTTGAAAATAAGTATACAAGTAGCCATATTACCAAAGGAATCATTGATTTATGGGCTGTACAAAAAGAAACTGAAAATAAAAATTCAAGAAATCATCGTGTTTCAAGTGTTAAACAATTTTGTCTATATCTTAATACACTAGGTGTTGAGGCTTTTGTTCCTAATTATCATTTTTCCTATGAAAAACCAGTTCCTTATGTTCTTACTGAAGAAGAAATTCAAAAATTATTTGAAAGTATCGATAACTTATTTGAAAACGTTATTCACGTTCGCGCAAAACACTATCGTTTTATGGTTCCCATCCTGATACGGTTATTATACGTTACAGGCCTCAGGAATAATGAAGCTTGTTCATTAAGAATAGATGATTTAAATGCTGATGCAACTCTTACGATACATAATGCAAAAAACAAAAAGGATAGAATTGTTTATCTTTCTAATGATATATATCTATTGTTAAAAAATTATATCAAAAAAAGAGACAAATCTATTGTAAGTGATTGGCTATTTCCATCTGGTAATAAAAACAAGCATATATTGAAAACAACTATTGATAGTTATTTTCATAGAGCAGTTGTAGATGGTCATATTGGAAAAACTACTCATTATCCTACGCCCCATTCTTTAAGGCATACATATGTGGTACATTTAGTAGACAAATGGTTAAATGAAGAAAAAAATTTAAATGATCTAATGCCTTATTTATCAAAACAACTGGGACATACCACTACCGAAGAAACATATTACTACTATCACATGCTGTGTTCCAGTTATGAAGCAATTGATATAAAAAAAAGAAATCTATTTCCGGAGGTGATAAGCTGTGAAGAAGAATAAAAATCTATTTTTTCAATATACGAATGATTATTTAAATTGTTATCTTAGAAAACAAACAGGTAAAAGTGAAAATACGATTGAAAGTTATAAAGATGCCTTAACAGTGTTTAGAAAATATCTTCTAGAAGACAAAAACATTAAGTTACTAAAGTTTAAAACAGAAGATTGTAATAAAGAACTTGTATTAGATTTTATTGATTATTTAAAAAGAAACGGCAAGCAAATCAGTACTATTAATCATCATGTTACAGTAATAAAAAATTATTTATGGTATATATCCGATATTGATATTTCATATCAAAGTATTGCGATTTCTATAAATCATATACCCACATTAAAAATTCCAGTAAAAGAGAAAGAAGTTTTATCTAGCGAAGCATTAAAGTTGCTATTTGAATACCCAAAACAAAATAAAAAAGGTATTCGAAACCAAACTATTATGATTATTCTCTATGAAACGGCATTACGAGTTGGCGAGTTGATTGACTTAAATATAAATGATTTATTTTTAGATATTTCAACGCCATATATGTTGGTACATGGAAAGGGTGATAAAGAAAGAATTGTTAATATTTCTTCTAAAGCTGTAGAACATCTAAATAATTATATTAAAATTTATAAACCTACAAGCTATGTATTTTATTCAGTTATTAACGGAAATAAAAACAAGTTAAGTGAATCAACAATTGAAACATTTATTCAAAAATATGCAAATAAAATAAAAGAAGAACATCCTGATGTTGATATTCCTTTAAAAGTACATCCACATATGTTTAGAAGATCACGTGCAACACATCTATATCAAGATGGTGTACCTATTGAATTAGTAAGTAGGATGCTAGGACATTCATCTACTGATACAACAAGAAAACATTATGCCAAACCTTCATTAGAACAGATGAAAAAAGTTATAGAGAACGAAAATGATATTGATGTATTACCTGAATGGGATGATGAAGATGAAATAGCTAAACAATTTGGTATTCGATAAAAAATTATCCCCAACTTTTCAAATAAAAATCCTGTACTTACAGGTGTTAATGTAAAAATTGGGGATAATATATTTTTTTGAATAAATCTAGTGAATTAGTCATTGGCACTAGACCATCATCCAGATATACACGCAATCCTTTCTCTAAATTCAGGGCATACTGAATTGCTTTGCCTATTTTAGAGCGTGTTAAAGACTTATTCTGAGCATCAGCGCACCATGAAAAGAAGTCATCTACTAATGGTTTTGACTTTTCCTGGCGTATTTTGACTTTATCTTCAGGTGGTAATGTATCAATTTCCTTTTCTATCGCAAATAGCTTGGCTATTTTCTTAAGACCTGTATAAGCCAATGTATCAGAGACATCTTTCATATCTGCAGGAAGTGCTTCATAAAATTTTCTTCTTGCATGTGCCCAGCAGTATGCATTGACTACACCCGAAATATTGTTGTAGCCACTATATCCATCAGAAATCAGTGTACCACTGAAATTTTCTAGAAACTTCTGTGGATTTTCTGCTTTTCTATCAGGTTTGTATTCAAATATTCTGATAGGCTTGCTGCTTTCTCTGATGCTTGAATATACCCACATGTATGACTTGGAGGTCGCCGGCTTACCTGGTTCATTCAACACTTGCACCGTAGTTTCGTCTGAATGAACGTACTTTTCCACAACAAGAATTTCATGCATCCTGTTTACGATTGGAATGAAATATTCTCTCGAAGCTATGATCAGCCAGTTGGCCATTGTAGTTCTCGATAGATCAAGTCCCAGGCGCTTCCATTCTGCTTCCTGTCTGTAAAGTGGCATATGATTGACGAACTTATCAGTGATCACCTGAGATAGAACACTTGGTGATGTGAATGAATGAGGAATAACAGGTGCTGGTGTACCTGCTTTAAGCATAACAACCTTTCCTCTCTTTCGACAATTACGACATTCATATGTCTTTCTGTATATATCCTTTACATAGAGCTTTGCAGGTTCATAAACTACTTCATGTCTTACAAACTCTTCACCAACTCTATGCATCTTTGTACCGCATATATCACAGATTCTATCTTTCTCATCAATATCATAAACTTCTTTTACATGCTTAAGGTTATCTAGCTTGATTTCAAGAGTGCCTTTCTGTTTCTTCTTGGCTCTTTTGTATGTGATTTCTTCAAGAAGTTCTGGTTCGCATTCTTGTTCTGCTTCATCAAAAAGAGAAAGCTGTTCTACAGAACATGGCATCTTCTCACTCTTGACGCCAAACAGCTTTCTCTTAAGATATGCATTCTCTTCACGAAGAAGGTCATTATTATTCTTTAGGTATTCATTATCTGATTTTAAGCTTTCAACCAATGCATTTAGAGATGAAATACTGGCTTTTAATTCTGCAATAGTACTAGCTAATTCAGCTGATATAGTCATGTTTTCAACTGTAGCTTTAGTAGAATTATCCATCAGAAATGCCCTCCGTTTCATGTTCTAATTATACCATAAATCGTACAATTCTTCCATGAATCAGGGCTATTATAGGACTGCTTTTGGACTCGTTTTCTTTATTCTTCCAGGCTGCACAACTGCCAGTCCCTCCAGGAGCCATCTGAACTGCTGGCGCGTTATTTCTTTTGCTTCGGATTCATCTCTAGGCCATTTGAATCTGCCGTCTTCCAGTCTCTTGTAAAGAAGTACAAACCCATCACCCTCCCAGTACAGTGCCTTCATCACTCTCGGATTTCTACCACAGAACAGGAATACTGAATTTGAAAAGGGATCTAAACTAAACTGTGCTGTAACAAGTGCACTAAGACCATCAATCTGTTTCCTCATATCTGTATAGCCAACAGCTATATAGATGTGCTCTGCCTTGGAGATATCACCTAACATAATAGTGCACCTATAATATTCGTTACAGTTCCAATATCTGTATCACAGGGAAATTCTATATGAACATCTCCTTTAGTTATGATTATGTTCTGTTTATCAAGTGTGCTCTGATCAACGGAGACAAATGATGTAGCTTGTACAGCACCTGTTTCAATTGCCATCTTTCGCAGTTTCCTTAGCCAGCAGTAGTAGGTCTGCTCACATATGTTGTTCTGCCTGCACCATTTTCTGACAGGTAGTCCACTTTCCCTGCACTCCTTGATCCTTTCCAACCACTGCTTGGTCTTGATATCATCATTAATGCTTTGAATATCCATGATCTCACCATCCTCTATATAGTGAATTTAGTGCTAAAATCACTACATATAGCAAATTTAGTGGCTAAAAAAGCTATATATAGCAAATTTAGTATCTAAAAACACTTTAATTATCTAATATGATGAGGTCTATTTCTATCCACTATATTATTTGGCGCTTACGATGAAACATTTAAATATAAATTTTGGTGATCAAGTCATATTCAATGATGCTCATTTTAAAACATGTCCTGGTCGAATCACTGGTATCATTGGTAAAAGTGGATGTGGTAAAACAACATTCCTAAAATCATTATTATACCAGTACAAAAATAATCTTCTTTATGTAGATAATGTAGTTATCAATAATTCTAATAAAGAAGATTATCTATTAAATAAGGTGTCTTATATTGATCAATTTGGGACATTCTTTGATAACATGAAAGTATATGAACATTTTGAATTTATTAATCACCTACAAGAAAGCCAATATGATCAAGCCAAAATGAATAATATGCTTCATCTAGTAGGATTGGATCTTATAGATCCATCCTGCTATCCTTCTTCTTTATCTATTGGGCAGAGAAAAAGATTCTTAATAGCGTTATCCATGTATAAGGATGCATCCATCATTATTATTGATGAACCGACTGCTTCTTTAGATCAAGAAAATAAAGAAATTATTCTCCAATTACTCGAAAAACTAAAATCAGAAAACAAATATATTATCATTACAACTCATGATGAATATCTAATAAATCATCCAGACATTACTTATAGAATAGAAAATAGAATTCTTGTATGCGATCAAAACATAGATGAAATAAATCAAACTACTCAACTCAAAAAATCGAACATCAGCAGCTATCATAAGTACTTCTTCTATAAGAATAAAAGACAATGGTTTCAGTTTATTCTTGTATTACTTCTAGGTTTTATTATGACTATCTCTATTTCTACTAACGTAAGTGATAGTCTATTACAGGAAAATAAGTTATCGAGTGGTATAAAACAAGCCAATAAAGCAGAATTATATACAGGTAAGATGAATGATTCTTATATTGCGAATGGTGTAGATAGTTATTATATCGGTGATGCAGAGGTAAATCTTGACATAAGTACTGAGGAATTGAATCGTATTAAATCAATCAAACATGTAAAGAGTGTTTATCCATTTGATGTATTTGATACAATCAATCAAATGGAAGATGTGAGCAAAGGTACTGTTTATTATCAAGGAAGTAAAACACAATTTGATTATTTTCAGGAAGGGAGTCCAATGGTCGTTCCCTATTACTCTTTCCAGAATATTAAAGTAGATGGAAAAGAACTTAAAGGAAATGCGATTAGTCAATCATTCGCAAGAAAGCTAGGTATAGATGAAAAAGAAAAGAACTTTAAGATATCTATAGATGTATATGTTCCTGTCCAACAATATACTTATCAATGTGAAATTGATGATTCTAAAACATTGGGCACTTTATCACAGGTTCTTACTAAGAAAGTAAATCTTGAAATAGAAATCAATCATATTATTTCAACAGATGATTATTATAATGAATTTCTTAGTGCTGGATATGTTGTACTTATGAATGACAAATCATTCTATACTATTTTAAATCAATACAATAACCAGACTCCTGATAGTTTACTAGATGCCAAAGAATACAATGCAGCTATTACTCCTTATCAAAGTAAGAATTATGTTGTAGAAGTAGACCGTATTAAGAACTTAAAAAGTGTTGAAAAAGAAATATCTCAGATTTCTAATAATTTCATTACTTATGATCAATATAATTCAGTGACAGATATGGTTGATGTCTATAAGGAAGAAAGAAAAGGAAGATACATTTTTATGGCTGTAGTGATATTAATCGCAATATTCCTTTATGTTCTTGTACAAATGAATGCATTGGATGATAGAAAGAATGAAATTAAATTGTTGAAGGTTTATGGTTTAAAGAATCAAACAATTTGTTCTTTAATGAATGATAATATGATTGTACAGTCCATCTTATCTCTATTACTAAGTATTCCTGGTTTCTTTGTGATTAATCGTCAGTCTATGACTATGAGTTTATTACTATTTATGATTATTCAAATAGGTGTGACTTTAGTTATTTGTTTCTTATATATATGTTATAGTCAATGGTTTGTAAAGAAGGTGGATTTATGATTGAGATGAATAATATCAATCTATCTTTTAAGAATCATATATTGTTTAAGAACCAGAATATAAGTATTCCGTCTTCTCAAATTACTGTAATCACTGGTGAAAGTGGTTCTGGTAAATCTACTTTATTATTTGAACTCGCAGGATTAACACATTATTCCAAGAATGAGTTTTATACCGACAGTAATGATTATGGTTTTGTATTTCAGGATTGTAGATTATTTGATGATTTAACAGCAATACAGAATATTCAACTATTTAGTGAGCTTGCTGAAGTTCCATTTCATAAAGATCAAATGATGAAGCTATTGGATGAATTAGATTTAAATATTGATTTAAATGGAAAAGTAGATATTTTATCTGGTGGTCAAAAACAAAGATTACTTATATTATGCTGTATGATGAAGAATCCGGATATTATCTTTCTAGATGAGCCTACCGCTTATCTAGATACGATCAATAGAGAACATATGAGAAAGATTATTCATGAATTATGTCATAGATATCATAAGACAGTTGTGATTGCGACACATGATATGGGTATGTTGGAGATTGCTGATATACATTACCATATAGAGCACCAGCAAATCATATTAAAGAAAGAATCTTATACAGAAATCAATAAAATAGAACCTAAAGAACATATTCATACAAATCCTGTTACCTATTACTTAAAGGCTGAGAAGTCCAATAGAATCCATTATAAAAGAAATATTGTGATAAGTATTATGATGATCATAGTGACATATATGATGTGCTTTCAAGCTTATTATCAAAAAGAAACAGACACTATGATTAATAAAGCAATTGATAATGAATTAAGGATTTCTTATAAAGATGGTGGTAATGCTTATGATATGGGCGGTCAGCCTATTCCTAAAACACTCATTCAAGACATATCCAACAACAGTATGGTTCAAAGTATTCAGCCATTCTTCCAATGGAATGTCTTAAGTACGCAGGAGACTATTGTCATACAGCCTTATTATGGGAATATGAAAACATATAAGACTTATACAAAACAATCATTCAGTATTGAGAATAAACAACTCAATACTGATCATGTCTATATTTCTTATTCTCTCTATCAAAAACTAAACAAGAATATCCATATCACAGGTATTCTTCAAATACCTACAAGTAATACCTACACCTTCAATAAGATTCCTTTTGAACTCGTTAATGCGAATGTCACAGATAAAGATATTCATAACCGATATACAAAAACAACAGAAAACATTATTTATATATCTCCAAAACTGTATCAGAAAATAGTAAATCAATATACACAAAACAATACATATCAGTCCAATGTCTATATCATCAAAGTAAACTCATATAAGAACATTCAATCTGTAGCTGAATTTATTAAAAAACATGATTCTGATATAAAGGTCTATAATCCTGTTTCTTCTGCAATATTAAATAAAACAACTACATTTGGATTTGAAATGATACAGCAGTTCTCTATGATTATGTTTGTCATGTTTATGAGTACATGTTTTATTATTGGAATATTTGATATTGTTTCTAGACGTTATCAATATGCACTACTATTAGTGAATGGACTTAATAGATTACAATGTCTACAATTAATATTGAAAGAAAGATCTTCTTATTGTCTGGTATCTATCATTCTATCTATGATTTCAGTCTTATCTTTATTCTTCTTCCAATATCATATATTACCTTCTATAATGATAGAACAAGCTATTTCTATCTTAATCCTAGTGAATTCAGTTATTCTAATTATTCCTTGTTTGACTTTTCTTGTATTAATGAGATCAAACAATGAAGGAAATCTATTAAAGACAAGTGAGTGATGATTATGCAAAAACTTCCCATTATTATAGTCTCTGTAGGATGTATTATTACTGGTCTTATTGTAAGTATGACTCCTGCAGTGAAAGTTGTGAATAATACTACGTATTCTTATTTCAACTATGAACTTCTCGGTATTGGTTTTTCGATTAGTTTATTGCTTGGTATTATCTCCTTATGGTTTATAAAAAGAAAAGGAAACTAATCACATATTAAATTCGGAGGGAAAAACATCTCTCCGATTTTTTTCAATACTCAATAACTTATCTATAGCTCCGTGCTTGTATGATATAATTTTTATGTGAAACAACCATATACGGTAGATGGTTATCCTTGGTCGTAAAGACGAAGGTACGCAACCCTTCGTAATTCTTCTTTTAAGTTGAAAACGGAGGTGATGCCTAATGACAACATATGAAATAATCATGATCATGTTAACATGTTTAACACTTGTTGTTAGATTACTTCTTCTTATTATTGATAAGAACGTAAAAAAATAACTACCTCACTCCCTGGTAAAGTTTGAGGTAGTTATTTTCTCATTCAAAATCCAAGGACAACCGCTTACTGGTTGTTCCTTCTTCGTATTTATTATAGTTTTTACTCAAATCAAAATCAACATATGCGAATTATGGCTTATAGAAAGAAGGTTTGATTTGTGAAAAAGATATTTTTGATTATTATTTCTCTTATTCTTTGTGCCTGTCATACTACACCACAATTAGAAGGTACATGGAAATGTGAGAAATCTCCATTAGAAAATAAAGATATCTATACTGCATATCTCACATTAGAAATAGATAAAAACTTATCTTTTAATATGTATGATGCAGAAGCAGGTAATCCTGTAATAAGAGGAAAAATGATCAAGAAAGATGATACACTTACTCTCCAATGTGATCATCTTGATGATTTTGATCCACCTGCTTCATGGGAATCCATGAAGACAACTGAAACGATTCAATATTACTTCAAGAATAATAAACTGTATCTAAAGTATAATAACTCTACATTAGTGTTCTACAAGAAATAGAAGATTATATCTTCTGTTTTTTTATGCTTTTAACTAATGCTCCAAACAATACAATAAGTATAATGGCTGAAAGCCAGAACTCTACTTTCATTTCTACAAGTATGAAACCAACTGAAAAGAGACTGATTAATTGATCAAAGTATTCTGATATATTATTAAAGACAGGAATCATCATCATAGCACCTGTTTCTATCATGATGATCATTAAGCATAATACAGTAATTACTATATGATTGATATGACATACCTGAATAAAGAAATAAAGGTTAATCACTGCAAT
>OIZV01000328.1_pt1 | contig 26559 bp, 23 predicted proteins | sample 1588681 | NCBI WGS metagenome assembly OIZV01 (sample SAMN03283281) | human gut metagenome | biome: human-associated habitat; material: feces | host: Homo sapiens | place: Peru | collected 2012 | reverse complement strand
TTTTTTATATTAAAGTTTGTTTTGTCATTGACAAATGGCACAACATATCAGGAGGCAAAAATGGCAGCGTCAAAGAAAAACCAAAGCCAGACTGAAGAACAGAAGCCTGAAAATCCGCAGACGGAGAATCTTCCGCCGGAAACACAGGCTTCCGAAGAACCCTTAAAAACAGAAGAATCAGCTGAGCCGCAAAACGCTGAAAACAACGGCGGCGAGGAAAGCCTGAAAGAGCAGCCGGACGACAAAAAGCCTGGAGACAAGAATGAGGAAAAGACTGAGCCAGAAGAAAATCCGGCAACGGCGAAAAAAACGGTCAGGATGGTCTTGAGGCACAAGAGCCACACGCCGCGCTACCACCGCTGCGGTCTTACGCTCACGCAGGTCTTCGCGGAATACGATGTTCCAGAGGAATGCGTCGCGAAAATCAAAGCTGACAAGTGGATTGCAGTAAAGGACGGCAAATGAGGAATCTCCTTTCCGTAGAGGAGCTTGAGGAGCGTCTTCCAGCAGGGACGCTCCCTCTTGCGCCTGACAGCGACGAAACTGACAGCCGCCGCGTTGAAACCGCGCTGAACGATGCGACTGGAATAATCGTGTCACAGCTGCCGTGGCTTCTGGACAAGGAATCCGGCGACATCATAGAGCCTGTTCCGCCGCAGTTCGAAAACGCAATCCGCTCGTTCTGCTCCGACATCGCCATGCACAAGCTGACCGACACGGTTACAAGCCGCGAGGACGAAAGGGAATGGTTCAAGATGACAATGCAGCTGATAGACAAAATCGACAAGGAATACAAGGGCGGTCTTTCCGGGCCTGCCGAGCAGGAGAGCTTCGTTGTTGAAGCGAATAAAGCTGACGGAATTCCAGAAACGAGGTTCTTCAAGAAAGGAAGGCTGTTCTAGTGGACGGCGCATTTGTAAAAATACAGGACGACGAGCTGAAAGCTCTGTGCTCCCGGCTCAATGAAATGGCACTCTCGCCTGACGAGCGGAAATCTCTTCTCGCCTCAATCGGCGAGGAGATTATGACGCAGACAAAGGACAGGCTTGCGGAAAAGAAGACTCCGGACGGAGACGACTGGGCTGACATAGCGGACTCAACAAAAGCCTACTACAGAAAAAAGTTCGGCACGGAAAATCCGGGAAACGGAATCCTGTGGCGGCAGGGCGGACTTATGGACTCGCTGACTCATGAGGAGAACTCCTGGAAAATGATTGCTGGAGCGACAAAAGTCTATGCCGCAGTGCATCAGCTCGGATGGAGACAAAGGAGCATTGCCGCCCGTCCGTATCTGGGGCTTGGAGATGACGACAAGGCTGAAATCGCCGCAATGATAAATCTTCGTCTTGAGGAAAAAACAGGAGCGAAGAGTTGAGCAGATACACATATCTTGACATAAGAAATGAGGCAGTCCGCATAATAAGGGACTCATTCCAAAGACAGAAAATAAAAATCAGCATAGAGCCGCACGCAGGAAGGTTCACGGAAAACGAGATAAGAAGGCTGGCAACAAAAGCTCCTGCTGTCCTGACCTCCCTAATGCAAATTCTTGACGGAAACGGAACAGACAACGCTGAGTGCCGCTTCATAAGCTGGGTTCTTGCAAGGGCTGATAATAAAGACAGAATCTATGACGCAGCCCTTAAGCACATATCTCTTTTAATCCCTGTTATAAGAAGCATACCAGACAATTCAGTCTATAATGCCACTGATGTCTCGGACATCGAGGCTGAAAATTTATACACAGGAACGCTCGACAGCATAAACATTTCAATGTGGGCGGTTTCCTGGACATGGAATGTCAGGGCGGCGCAGATTCCGGAAGGAAGCATCGCCCTTGACGATGAGCTTGAAATATTTGAAGGCGCGGACGGAACTCTCGAAACCGGGGAACGGGCGGTCGGCTCAATCACTGACATGGAGGTGTAAATGGCAATCCCATTCACTGAAATTCCTGAAGCCCTGCTTGTTCCGGGTATGTATCAGGAAATCGACAACTCGCTTGCAGGAACTGCTAGCGATGTAAAGCGCGCACTGATGATAGGCACAATGGCGGCTTCTGGAACTGCGCAGGCTGGAAAAGCCGTGCAGGTTCGTAGCGCGGACAAGGCGAGAATCCTTTTCGGAAACGGAAGCCCTGCCGCAACCATGGCGGCGGAATTTCTGAACCACAACACAACCGAGGAGCTTTGGGTGCTTCCTGTCGCAGAGCCGGAGGCAGGCACAAAATGGAGCAGAAATTTTCAGATTGAGGCATCCGACGCATCCGCAGGAAACGTGAAAATCACTGTAAACGGAACAGAGCTTTACGCGGCGGTTTTTGACGGAGCGTGCGCAGGAGATGTGGCGGCTGCAATTGTCGCCGCGGTCAACGGAAAAGACAACTGCCCTGTCGAGGCGGAAGTAGTTGAAGACAGCGAGAGCAACAGAATCTCGGTCAGGCTCGCTTCCGCCGTCAAGGGCATTACAGGAAACTACAACACTGTCTCGATTTCATCAGCCGCAAGCGGAGTTTCTATAACTGCGCAGGAAGCTGTTCCCGGAACTCTCTCTCCTGAAATCGAGACTCTGCTGAAAAATCTTGGAGCCACGCGCTACCACTATATCGCGAGCGAATTCTCAGACGCAAAGAACATAAAGGCGACGGCTTGCGAGCTGGACGACAGATACACGGCTCTCCGGCAGATTGACGGACGATGCTTCATAGCCCTTTCTGGAGAGCTTGGAGATGTTTCCACGGAAGGCACGATGCTGTGCTCAGCGCAGACAGTCAACTGTCCGCACATAATTCTTTTGCCACGCGGAAACTCTCCGCAGCACCCGGGTTTCTGGGCTGCCGCTTGGTGCGCTGTTCTCTCACGCCGCCTTGCAGACGACCCAGCTGTCCCGACCACCGACATTGAAATCGATGACCTTGAGGCGGATGAGCTCAACTTCAGCGACAGGCAGACGCTTCTTGAGAACGGAATCTGCACGTACCGAGTGGATTCTTCAGGAACGCTCCTTGTTGAGCGGGCGGTTACAAGCTACACGGAAAATTCTGACGGCGCGCGGGACACCAGCTATCTTGACATTCAGGTGGTTGAGACAGTTTCCGCAATCCGCACATACATCAACCAGCTTTCAAGGAAACGCTTCAGGGCATGGAAGCTCGCGCGCACGGAAGAAAATTTCGGAGCAGGCGCAAAGGTTATGACAACCGGCGTCTGGAGAAGCTTTCTTGCCGAGGTCTACCAGTCGCATTTCATTCAGGGAGTGCAATGGTGCCAGGACTTTGAGGCATACAAGAATTCAATAATTGTGGAGCTGAAGACAGGCTCCAAGACACGGCTTGAATACAGACACCGTCCAGTGCTTATCGGACAGTTCTATGTCGGAGCAGGCTTGAACCAGTTCCAGTAACAGGAGAAAAAAATGGCAGGACTAAGCAAGGTTATCCGGGTGGTTTCCTCAGAGTTCGGGGAGCTGCCCATAAAGGCTGACGGCGGAACTTTCAAGCCGTCTGGACACAAGAGAGAAACGCAGGACGCGGAGCAGCCTGAAAACACAGGCTATGTCGAGACTCCGACACACGCGGAGCTTAAGCTAAAGCTCAACGCGTCAATAGACCCTCAAACATTCGACACATCGGACGACACGCTTACGATTTTCACCGCGAACGGAAGCCAGCACGTAATGCCGAATGCCTGGACAACGGACATGGGCGAGCTTGGCAAGGGCGAGTACGACATAGAGTACCATTCGGCAAAAAGCCAAAAACTGGTCTAAGGAGATAGCATGGAATTCGTATTTGAGTACACATTGAAAAGACCTGTCACAGTCGGCGAGCGGACAATAACAGAGCTGAAATTCCACCGTCCTAAAGTGCGTGATTTTCTCGGCACGGACGGACACGATGCCAGCAGCATCGGAGCAGACCAGGCGTTATGCTCAGCCCTTTCAGGCGAGCCGGAGGCGATTGTCCAGGCAATTGACATCGATGACTGGGCTGTTATCCGCCTTGAGCTTCAAAAAGTCTGGTACATGTTTTTCGGCATAAGAACTGAAAAAAAAACAGAGCCGGACTTGGAAACAGAAAGCGCAGAGGAGAATTCCTGACAATCAGGGAAGCCCAGGACATTGTCTCTGACATGGTTGTAGACCTTATGGCTGTCCTTCCCGGAATAAGCTACGAGACAGCCATGGGCTTTTCCTGGTCTGAACTAAGTTTCTGGCACGAAAAGACAAAACGACTGAGAGGACATAAATGAGCGAGATAAAAGCGGGCGTACTGCTCTCTCTGAAGGACAAGTTCTCTCAGGGAATAAAAAACGCCGGCTCTGGTGTAGAGGCGTTCGCGTCAAAAGCGGCTTTCGCCGTCAAGGGCATAGACAAGGCTTTTTCAGGTCTTGGAACTGCGGCAGGCGCGCTTGGAGTGTCGCTTTCAGTCGGAGCCGCCACAAAGGAGATAATCAGCCTTGACAACAGGCTTACACGAATCGGGCTGACAGCCGACGCGTCCGCAGAGCAGATTGCAGCTCTGAAGCAGAAAGTTTTTGACGCGGCTTCGGACTCAAACATAAAAATAGACACGACAAGCATAAACGACGCGCTCGATGTCGTAATGACAAAGACAGGCGACCTGAAATATGTTGAGGACAATATCCGCAACATCGCGATAGCAATTCAGGCGACCGGCGAGCAAGGCTCTTCCATCGGCTCTGTATTCTCAGAATTTCAGAAGTTCGGGTATACAGCCGACCAAATATCAAAGCTGATGGACGACATGGTCAAGCAGGGAGACCAGGGAGCTTTCACATTCGGTGAATTCGCGAAGGCTGGCTCTGCTGTCATTTCCGCATACTCTCCAATCGGAACTGCTCCTGACGACATTAAAAGAGCCAACGCCGCGATGCAGATTATTATGATGGGCACAAAGAGCGCGGAGATTGCCGTTACAGCTCTCGGCTCCGCAATGGCTGAGCTAAGCAGCCCAGACAAGCAGGCGAAGCTCATGGCTATCGGAGTGCGCGTCCGCGACGAGTCCGGCAAGTTCCGCGACTTCAACGACATCATGGCAGACCTGCTCAAAATTTCAGAGAAGGTCGGAAACACTGATTTTCTTGGAAGCATTTTCGGGCAAAGCTCGATGCAGGCAATCCGCGCATACGGCAACTTCTACAAGGATATGTATCCGAAGCTCATGGACTTGGGCGACACGACAGGAGCAATGGAGAGCAAGTCCGCTACAATGGCTAGCAGTCTCGCCGCGAATCTGCAGCAGGTTCGGACAGCATTTGTAAGGTTCGCAGACTCAGGTCTTGCAAAGCCTTTGAAGCAGCTTGCCGACTTGCTTAACTATTTAGCGGAAAAGCCGGAACGCTACAGCCTGGTATTCAAGACAATAGCAGCCGGAATAGCCTTGATTGGCGTCTCAAAAGGAGCTGCGGCTGTCATGAATCTAGTCTCCGCTTTTAAAAGCTTTAAAGGCAGCGGCAATATAAAAATCGGCTCCGGCATGGGCGGCGCAGGAATGCCTGTCTATGTCACAAACTGGGGCGGAAAGCCGGGCGCATCTCCGTTTCCGAATCCGGGCGCGGCTGGAAAACCGAAGCCAGCAGGAAAGACACCGTCAGGACAGACGTCAGGGACTTACCTGAACAGCGGCTCGCAGGGAAAAGTATTTCAAAAAATGGGCGGAGCTGCAAGCCTTGCCTTGAAGGGAGTGCCGAAAGCTCTGTATATGGGCGCAGGAGCTGCCGCCGGTATCGGAGAAGCCATGGTTGCCGTTCCGCGCGCAAAGGAAGAAATCTCATCTATCAATGCAGACGAGACATTGAGCAAGAAGCAGAAAGCGGAAGCAAAAGGCGGAGCAGTCGGAGACGCGGCTGGCTCTATAGCCGGGGCTGTCATTGGAGGAGCAGGAGGAATAGCCGCCGGAGCAGCGGCAGGCGCGGCAGTCGGCTCGATTATACCGGGACTTGGAACTGCCGCAGGGCTTATCGTCGGAGGAATTGTCGGTCTAGTCGGCACAAAGCTCGGCGGAATGGCAGGACGGAAGCTCGGCGAGACAATCGGCGGTGCTATGGAAAAGGACGTTGAAACAGAAAATCAAATTCCAGAGAATGCAATTCCGGCGGAAACTCTTCCGTCTGAAATAACAAGCCAGCATACGGCAGGCGGCTCACAGTGGCACGGAGCTAGCGCGGAAATTGCGGGCCAGGCAGATGTAAACCTTAATCTTACGCTTACAGACAAGCGAACAATGTTCACAGCGGAGACTTCACGCAATACATCGCGGAATATCCGGGTGAACACAGGCTCTGCTGTCGAGGCAAGGAGCATGATATGAGCACATCAAAAGCGGCGGTCAGTTTTGACTCTTCCTTGCCTAGAACATACAGCGGCTCATGGCGCGAGGCTTACGGACAGAATTCGGACACACCGCGCCTCACTTCATACCAGGCCCCGGGCGGAGAGCCTGTCGCCTTTGCATACGACTCCATATCGCTCGGAGGCGGACAGAATATCGACACGGCTGAATATCCATACGGCTTCTGGTCAAACACAAGGCTCGGAGAAAAGCCGCACACAATACGGATAAAAGGACATCTCATCGGAGAAAAGTTCATAGAGCAGCGTTCAAGGCTGGCGACGGCGTTGCAGACTGAAACAGACGACGACAACCCCGGCTTCCTCGACCTTCCTCTCTGGGGACGGTTCAAGGTAGTCGTTGAGTCATGGGACATTGACGAGGACAAGACAAAAACTGGAATGTCTGAGTTCTCGTTTGAGTTCAAGCGCGCAGGCTACTCTGACTCAAGCCGATTTGACGCAGCGTCTAAAAATCTGGCTTCGCTGAATATAGACGGCGCAGTTGACAACCTGAAATCAGCGGCAGTGTCCGCGTTTGCCGCAGCTGTGGAGAAATCAATGGATATTGCCACGCTGTCCCGGTCTTTCGGAAAGCTTGCCTCAAAGCTCCAGTCGGTTGTCGGCAGAATTCAGGGAAGCGTGAACACTCTGAACGCGATGACCAACAAAGTCATGGGCATAACAAACCTTATAGCGCAGGCGGTCATGATTCCGCGTTCCCTTGCGCAGGCATTCGTAAACGCCGCGTTCGGCATTGTTTCAGGAATCATGGAAATAAAGAACGCGGCAAACGAGGCTGCCTCGTATTTTATGGGAGATGATGACGATTCCGGCAGCGGAAATTCCAGCAGTCCTGCAACGTCAAGCACTCTTTCAAGAGAGAAGCAGGAATCCGTAATGGAATCGCTCATATCACGGAATGAGAAAAATGTGCTCATGCAGTTCCTTGCGGCTTCCAGCTACACGCTCGATGAGGAGGCAATAACAGAGCAGCAGTTCAGCACATCTGCGGCTGCCGAGAATCTTTACAAAGCCACCGCATTCGGCGTATGCGCCCAGCTCCTGACCAGAATGGATTCCGGCACTGAAACCTATCAAAGCCAGAGCGGGCTTTGGAAGCTGCTTGAAAAGCTGGAGGATTCGATTTCAAAAGAGGACTCCGGCTTGTTCGCCGCAATCGAGGAATGCCGCGTGTCATGCGCCGAGATGCTGCTTTCATTCAGCCACGACACCGAGATAAGGCGCACAATAAGAAACGAGATGCCGCTGCTTGAGCTTGCTGTGTATCTTGGCTGCGACGCGGAAAGAATCCGCTCCCTTAATTCCGTTGCGGACTCGTTCCTAATCAAAGGAGAGATTGTGTATGTCTGAAGTCTCTGTCGCTGTCTGGAACTCAAGGACAAGAAAATATGTTGACATCTCATACAGGCGCGTGATAGTCAGAAAGTCGTTGGACGAAATCTGCCACTATGCGGAAATTGAGATTCCCTCGTCAGAAAGAAGCCTTGTGCATAAGCACGGAATTTTTCAAGTCCGCTACCTGAGCAGATACATAACAGAAGGACGCGACAGCTACGGCGGAGAATACGGATTCCACCCTGTAACGACAGTCTACATTGACGAGGTGGACGAGGAGACAGAGAAAGCCTCCCACGGAATAATCGTCACAGGACGAAGCGCGGCACGCGATATAATTGACAGCAAGTGGAGCGACACAATTCTAGGCTCGCCCACGCTGCTCACTGTTCTAAGGCAGATTGCCGGGGAGTTCGGCTTTGAGAAAAAAGATGTAATCTGCCTTCCGACAAGCAATGGAGACATCACTAAGCCAGTGTTCTCCTTTTCATGGGAAAACGAGAGTCCATGGGCAAAGCTGCTTACTGTGGCTGACGCGCAGGGCTTCATAATAACATCGAACCAGCTCGGAGGTCTCTATATCGAGCAGCCTGCAAGAAGCTCATGCAGCTGGGGCTTCGCAATCGAGGAAGGCGTCAATGTCCGCCATCCAAGAAGAAGCGAGAGCGGAGCCGAGCAGTTCCATGAGTACATTGTGAACTGCAGCTCGAAAGTCGGCAGGGCAATCGACAGCACCTGCCCGAACAAACGGAAGCTCACGATAAACCTTTCAGAATTCATAATCGACCAGGAGAAGCTCGACCGCCGCGCAAAGACGGAGATGCTCCGCCGCCGCGAGGACAAAATAACCTGCACTCTCAGCGGCTGGGGACTGACCGAGGAGCAGATAAGAAAGCTCGGCGGAACATACCACAAGGAAATCTTCTGGGAAGTCAATCTTTTAATCCCTGTTAAAATACCGTCCTGCAATATGAATGCTAATATGCTCATATCGCAGGTGGAGTACTCTGCTGACAGCAAGTCGCTATCCTGCGATGTTACGCTAGTCAAGCCAGAGGCATACCGTTGAATTTTGGGGAAATCACATCAAGAATAAGGAATTTGTTCCAGCCTGCCCAGCTCGTCAAAAGAAATGATGACGGAACTGTTCAGGTCAGGACAGCATACAACCGCACTATCGACAACCTTTCAGAGGCGTTTCCGTACGGATTCACAGCAAAGGCAAAAAAAGGAGACATAACAGTTCTCTGCGCAGGAGGAAGCCTTGACGCGGTACGCATTCTTCCTGCCGAAAGCGTGGAAGACGCGCCCAAGCTGAATGATGGAGACGCGGCAGTCTATTCTTCCGGCGGCTCTTTTATTGTCTGCCGCGACGACGGAACTGTTGAAGCCAACGGAACAGAAAACGGCGGTGTCATTGTCGCGCAGGAGCTTAAGAAGCAGCTTTCGGTCATGACAGCCCGGCTTGACGCAGTGTACATGGCACTGAAAAGCTCTCCCACCGCAAAAATGGACGGAGGTGAAACCTTCAAAGCCGGAATCGCCGCCGCTCTTTCAGCAGTCATTCAAAAAGAAGATTTTTCAAACATTGAGAGCGACAAGGTCTTGCACGGCAAAGGAGACGGAAAATGACTTCCGGAAAAATTGAGAACTGGCTTGACATCCGCGAACTTGTCCTTATGAGCATAGGAACTGACAAGGGCAGATGGTGGGCTGACAAGAATTTCGGCTCTGAGCTGTGGAAGCTCAGGCTTGCAGGAAAAATCACGCCGGACACAGCAGAAAATATGCGGCAGATGATTCTTGACAGCGTGCAGTGGATTGTTGACGACGGGCTTGCATCAAGAATTGAATGCGCCGTGGAGCAACAGGGGCGCGACAGGATTGCGTACTGTGTAACGGTTGTGCGTCCTGACGGCAGCGCGATGAGAATGAAGGAGGTATGGAATGGCGTTTGAGCGCGAGACATTGCAGTCACTTTTAGACAGGACATACTCTAACTACATGAGCCTTCTGAAGCCGCTTGACAAGACCCCCAGATACAACCTTATGAAAGTCCTTGCCTATACAGAGGGCGGAGATGTCCACCAGCTGCTCGGAGACCTTAGCTTTCTTTCATTGCAGATTTTTCCAGACACTGCGAGCGGAGAGTTTTTGCGCGCGCACTGGTCTGACAGAGTTTCGCCTCTTTACGCGAGCGCGGCTGCAGGAAAGGTTGTGCAGACAGGCTTTCCGAATTCCTCTGTTCCAAAAGGGCTTGTCTACTCTTCCGAGTCAGGAAAACGCTACTACACAAGCCGCTCATACACAATAGGAGAAACCGGCTCTGTCGAAGTCTGGGTTACAGCGGAGGAGTCAGGAACAGAATCAAACCTTGACTCCGGCAGCAAACTGATAGTAGTTTCCGCCTTATCCGCAGGACTGGATTCATCAGCTAAGGTTTCAGAGAGCGGCATTGCAGGCGGAGTAGACAGCGAGACCGACGAGGAGTATTTAGCGCGTGTCCAGACCGCTTTGCGGAACATGACACGCTACGGAAAGCCGGGCGACTTTTCCGCATGGGCGGCAGACTCGTCAAGCGAAGTCACAAAGGCTTTCGAGATTCCCAATTTCGGAGTGTTCGGCTCTCTCCTTGTCCAGTGCATACACGGAAATCAGATTGACGGCGTGGAGCAGGTTCATAACATCGCCGAGATAAAGTCTTATATCGAGCAGTACGCGCCGCCAGTGATTTTCACAGTCGCAACCCCGGAGCTTGTCGAGGTAAAGCCGACAATACATCTTTTTGAGGGCGAGGACACCGTGTCAAACAGAAACCTTGCGCTCCAAAGGCTGAAAGTTTACCTGAACGCAAAGGCAGAGCCGGGCTGCACTGTAACTCAGGCGGCATTGCAGTCAGCGATAACAGACGGCGTGACAATATCAAAAGCCATGCTTGCTCTTCCCGGCGGAGAAGTCGCAACGACTGTCCTCCAGTACCCTGTTCTAGGAGAAGTGTCATGGTCTTGAAAGACAGCGAATGGACTGACTATGTCGAGCCACTCAAGAAGCTTTTTCCTAAAGGCGAATATTGGGACAAGCTGCTGAAAGATGAGAACAGCGACGTGTCTCTTGTCTGCAAAGCCCGAGCCAAGACGCTTGCAAAGTTCCGTGAGCGCATAAACCAGCTCCAGCGCGAAGCCTTTCCTGATTCAGCTGCTGAGACTCTAGGCGACTGGGAGCGTGTCTATTTTGGATATGAGAACAGCGGACTTTCGCCTGAGCAGCGACGCTCTCTTCTGTACATACAGAAGCTCGGCGGCATAAACACCAGTATCGCAAGGGCTGTCGCAGGCACTTACGGAGGAACTGTCCAGCGATGGGAAATTCCCTACACTCCAGCCGCATTCGGTCATGCGCAGTTCGGCGCGTCATATATGCCAGGCATCGCAGGCTTGTGGGTGGTGTTCATGCATGTTTCAGTTCCCGGTAATTCAAGAAAAGAATTTGAGTCTGCTATGCGGAAAGCGATGCTTGCGAACCAGACAATATTTTTTATATACGGAGACTAGGCTATGGCAGGAATGTACCCAGAGAACAAGGAAATCACAGTTTTTGGAAAGACAGTGAAATTTCCGGGCGTAAATGCCGAGGGAAAATTCACGAACGGAGACTTCTCAAATCCAGATGTGCCGCCAAGCTATCTTGACGCAGAAACTTTCAATCTTATCATCGACAACCTGAACAGCCTGATTTCTCATCTTGGAAACTCGGCGGACAATAAAAGCACAGACCAGCTTTCAAAACTGTTCACGGTCGCCGCTGAAGCGGAAAAGGCTGTGAAGCGGGACAGTAGCGGACGCGCAAAAGCCGCAGCTCCTTCAGAGGAGGACGACATTGCTCGGAAGAAGGAGATTGACGACATAGTCAACGGCATTGTGGAGTTCAAGAAGCTCACTGTTCTTGGCGACATCATTCAGAAAGGCTCGAATAAAGTTACCCACACAGAAGATGTGTACACCAAAAATGACAAAATCCATCTCAGGGAAGGAGCTGTCGCGGCTCTTGCGGATGGCGAGCTTGCAGGGCTTGTCGCTACGCTGTATGACGGAAAGACAAACGGAGTTCTCGGCTTCGACAGAAACGGAACTGCCCGGGTCGGAGATGCTGACGATACCCAGCCTCTCGCCACACGCGCCGAGGAGTCCGATATGCAGCACGGAGCTTTCGCCGTATGGAACGCCGTTACAAAGAGATTTGAGACTCAGGGCGGAACTCTTGTTTCTGTAACTGACTCATACGATACAGGCAGCATTGGTTATGACAAGACGGTGGTCATAAACGCGTCAGCTCCATGCATACTCACGCTCGGCGCAGGCTCTTATACTGGAGTTCAGGTCAAGATTATAAACTCGACACAGCATGACCATGCGATTAGGGGAACAACAGCCAGAGGCGCGGACTCGACATTGAAAGCCGGGCAGATTCAAAGCGTCATCTGGAACGGAAAGGCGTGGGAAGGATTGTCGTGTCCAAGAATAGACGATGTCTATGTGCAGTTTCCGCAGCAGCCAGCACCGCAGGACTTGTTTATATGCACAAAGTGGGCAGAGCTTGCTTATGACGGAGCGTTTTTCCGTGCGGCTGGCGGCAACGCGGCAGCCTTTATAGAAAAATCGGGCGTTTTGAGTAAGCAGGGAGAACTTGTCGGATCTCATTCGGATTCAGTTACTGTTACCGGCGGTAGCCATAAGCATTCGTTTTCAGGCAATACATCTGAGAATGGCTCTCACTCGCATTCTTTTCAGGTTAACAACACCAATAATAGGCCCGGTGGATATACTACAGCCTATGACAGTGGTCAGAAAATATTTGACCAGTACACAAGTTCAAGCGGCAGTCATACACACTCTTTTTCTGGAGAAACGGATTATAGCGGAAACTTATCGATGACTGGAATTGTAAAACATACAGCTACAGAAAACCGACCAGAAAATTACACAATAAAAATTTGGAAAAGAACCGCTTAGGCAGTGCGCTTCCAGACGCGGATAGTATAGTTCGCTGGTTTTGTTTCTATGCTGCCTGTTTCATCAATGCTTACAGAGCCAGACGGAGTTATGGAAAGTCTAAATCCAGCTGGTCTTGAAGACCAACTGCCAGAATCCAAGTTTATAGGGGCAGAGCCTATGCTTGAGAATATACCCAAACAGTCTCTTATAGGAGAACCGCCATTCACATTGTTGTTAAGATATACTTCACCCTCTTGTTGATTGCCAGAAAAACTTGCTGAATGCTTATGGCTTTGTATGCTCTGCCCCTGCTTACTCAAAACGCCCGAAAATTATAGACAGTTTTTTAGCGCATTTTCGATAAGATACCGACTGACAGATTTGCCACTTTCTTTTGCAAGTTTTTTTATTATTTCTTCTTCGTCAGGATAAATTGTGATTGTAATCCGCTTAGCGATAACATCCTTTGTTGTTCCGGCAGGTCTTCCTGCTCCTGTTCTTTTTCCGCCTTTCATAATTTTAAGATAATCTATTTATGATTTTTAGTACATACTTATATCGGGCGTTTTGAGTAAGCAGGGGCAGAACCTGTTAAAACATGAACATGGTTTCTCTTGGGCAGGTGAACATAAACACGGAACAACAGACCCGGGGCATTCACATGGTTATGAGCTTGGGGTTGACGATGGCGGCACTGGACGTGGAGGAGAGCGAACAAGTCGTTATTTTAGCAATGCTTCAACATACAGTGCAAGAACAGGAATTTCTGTAAACAGTGCAACAATTTCAATTTCTGGAACAACAGAATCCGCTGGAGGAAACGAAACCCGCCCAGAGAACTTCACTATCCGCATTTGGAAGAGAACGGCTTAGGCAGTGCGTTTCCAAATACGAATTGTATAGTTCTCTGGGCGAGCTTCATTACCGCCGTCAGAACCAGTTGTGCCTTTTGTACCTGAAAAGGAATAACTGCCACCAGATATTGATACACCCCAAGTTTTTGACCATTTATTTGTAGCAGACTGTCCAAACAACCCTGAGTTAGTTATAACCTCTCCACTTCCTTGATTTCCAGATGATGATGTATATGTTTGTGTATATTCTCCACTAGGATTAGATTTTACATTAACCGTACCGCTTGGCATGAAAGTATGGCTATGACTCTTATTCTGGCTTTTCTGCTTACTCAAAACGCCCGATTTTTCTATCGATTGCTATTCTGAATAAAAATATTTACTAAATATCAAATAAAGGCTATAAATCAAAGAGGTGATAAAATGGTTTATGGCTATATCCGCGTGAGCACTGGCAAGCAGACGCTCGAGAACCAGAAACTGGAGATAAGGCGGTACTGCAAATTCCACAGGCTGCGGAACATCGTCTTTGTTCAGGAGACCGTGAGCGGAACAAAAAGACCAGAGAAGCGGAAGCTGGGGAATCTGATAGAAAAAGCGCAGGAGGGAGACATAATCGTTATAGCGGAAATCTCGCGGCTCGGACGCTCTCTGATGATGATTCTGAATGTGTTGCAGTCGTTCCTTGAAAAGGGCGTTCAGGTGCGGGCAATCAAGGAGGGCTACGAGCTTGGCGACAATATCCAGTCGAAGGTGCTTGCGTTCGCGTTCGGACTTTCGGCGGAAATCGAGCGGAATCTGATAAGCGAGAGAACAAAAGCGGGACTTGCAAGGGCTTTGAAAGAGGGAAAGAAGCTCGGCAGACCTAAAGGACGGAAGCCAAGCAGGTACAAGCTCACTGGAAAAGGCGGAGTTATCCGAAGGGCAAGGCTTGAGGGCAAGAGCAAGTCGGAGATTGCGAGAAGCCTCGGCGTTACGTGGGTTACGCTCGACAGGTATATGAAGAGGCTCAAGATATGACAGCCATAAAAAAAAAAGCCCTCTGCATAAAACAGAGAGCTTTTTACACTCGTTAACATATTTCCTGCAAGAAGAAACTGTAAGCTGAAATAACGGACAGAAACCAGCGAGGTGCAACTCGCTGACAGCTGTTAGCCGCAGCCACAGGAAATCCTGCTTCCATCCGACTCATGCACGAGCATTTAAAGTATCGGTCTTTCCAGTCATAAGGTTTAGTCCCTAATATTTTTCGAGGGGATAAAATGAAAACACCTATTTCTTACTATGGTGGCAAGCAGTCGCTGTCATCAATTATTGTTGGTCTTGTTCCTGAGCACAGAGTCTACTGCGAGCCTTTCTTCGGCGGCGGAGCTGTGTTTTTCGCCAAGAATCCGTCGGAGGTCGAGGTCATAAACGACACCAACAGGGAGCTTATAAACTTCTACGAGGTCGTAAGGGACAGCTTCCCTGCGCTGGAGCATGAAATCAGCCTTTCGCTCCATAGCCGAGATATGCACCGCAGGGCGGAGGTCATCTACGCGAATCCTGATATGTTCGACCGTGTGAAAAGGGCATGGGCGGTCTGGATGCTCGCGAACTGCTCCTACGGCTGCAAGCTCGATGGCTGCTTCGGCTATGACAGGACTGGCGGAATGAGCAGGAAGCTGGACAACAAGCGGAAGTCTTTCACGGAGGAGTATGCAAAAAGGCTGAGCCGGGTACAGATTGAGTGCTGCGACGCGCTGCGCATCATAAAAAGCCGGGACACCGAAGACACCTTCTTCTATATCGACCCTCCGTATGTCGGAGCTGACCAGGGGCATTACGACGGTTACACGCAGGAGGACTTCGACAGCCTGCTCTCTCTGCTGGAGGAAATAAAGGGAAAGTTTCTTCTAAGCTCATACCGCAACAAAAGCCTGAATGAGCGTATAGCCTCGCACGGCTGGCACACTGCGGAAATCAGAATGCACTGTCCTATGACAAGCCGAGCCGCACAAGTGCACAGCAAGGTCGAGGTTCTGACAGCGAATTTTCCGTTCAACCTGAATCTTGACGGAACCCACAAGAAGCTAGTTACTGGCGCAGAGTAGCATAAAAAAAGAGGAGCGAACTGCTCCTCTTTTGCATAATATGAAATTTTGTTGCTTTCTGTGTGATAATTTCTTTGCGGAATATGACTTCCAATTTTATGTTTTATGACTGCGCGTTACAACATTTATTTCTAAAAAAAAAGATAATTTTTTCAGAAAATTGTTTTTTATACAAACAAAAAATGCCGCGTCAAGTGGCGTGGCATTTTTATGCATTTTTAAGCAAGAAGAATTTTTTTCTTTACTTTCCGATTTTGTATCTTGCTGTTGTTACAACGTGTCCATTGCTGTATACATCGTACCATATTTCTTTCTTTGAACTGGTGTCCAAAGCCGCATAGAATTCTTCAAGATTTGAAACTTTCTTGTCGTTTACAGCGCAGATAATGTCGCCTTCCTGAAGTCTCAATGCTGCGGCAGGAGATTTTTCAAATACTCTTGCAACTACAACGCCTTCAACTTTTTCTTTTTCAATGTTAAGCCGCTTTCGTAAATCTGGAGTAAGCGGAGATGCTACAAATCCTGGCCAGAGCTTTGTGTCGTTTGCAGTAACTTCTTCGTTGCGCTCGTCAATTTTTACAAAAATTTCCTTTGTTGTTTTTCCGCGCAGAACTTTTACAGTTGTTGTTTTTCCTGCCGGAATGCCTCCTATTTCGCGGATAAGCTGGTCTACGGATTTTATGTCATGTCCGTTCAGTCCGATTATAAAGTCGCCCGGAAGAATTCCGCCTTTATAAGCAGGGCCGTCGAGGAATACCTGACTTGCAAGCGCACCCTGCTGTTTTTTGTCTATTCCGAGCTGCTCTTTGTACTCATCTGTGATTTCAACGAGACTGATTCCAACCCATCCGTAAGTTATTTTTCCTTTGTCAATGAACTGGTTTATTGATTCCTTGATGTTGTTTATTGGAATTGAAAATCCAAGCCCCTGAGAGCCACCGGAATTTGAAGCAATCCAAGTGTTTATCCCGATTACTTCTCCCTGAATATTTACAAGAGGACCTCCTGAGTTTCCCTGGTTGATTGCCGCGTCAGTCTGGATAAAGTCGCTGATTGAGCCGATTTGTCCTCCACTTCTGCCTGTCGCGCTTACAATTCCCTGTGTTACAGAAGCAAAATATCCAAGAGGACTTCCAAGTGCAAGAACGATGTCTCCCTGATGAATTGTGTTGCTGTCTCCGAGCTTTGCAATTGCAATTGACTTGTCGCTGCTTTCAAATGAAACAAGAGCAATGTCCATGCGCTCATCTTTTCCGACGAGTTTTCCTTCAAATTCACGCTCATCGTTAAGTTTGATTTTTATTGAAGTCGCGTTTCCTACAACGTGGTTGTTTGTAAGAACATAAACTGTGTTGCCTGTTCTTCTTACAATTACGCCGGAACCAAGCGCAGACTGCTCAAGTTCTTTTGTTTCGTCTCCTTCTTCTTCATCGCGTGGAATTCCAAAGAAAAATGGAAGGTCTTTAAATGGAGAAAATGTTTTTACTTTTGTTGTTTCCTTTACATCAACTTCTACAACGGCTGGAAGCACTTGGGAAGTTATTGAGCGGAACGAGTCCTGTAAAGCCTGAGTGACTGCCAATGAGTCCTGCGGAATTTGCGCGGCTGGAGTTTCTGCAAAAGCGACGTTTGCAGAGCCTTTGTTTACTTTGCATGAAAGCGAAAATATTCCGGCTGCCATTACTGCGGCTCCGGCTATATACGCAATTTTTTTTACTAAGTTTTTCATATTAAACTAAAACCTCCTGATTTTTGAAGTTTTCTATGCTAAAAATTTCTTTACTAAAATAATAAACAAATTTTGCAAAGAGTTACATAGTTTTCAGAAAAAAATATTACATTCAAATTGAAAAAAATCATATCATAAATTAAAATGTTTCTATGAATTTAGAAGATTACAGGCTTAACGCTTATTCAGCTGGAGCCGGTCAGAATAAAAAACTTGTCCATAAGCCGGTTTTTGAAAATGTAAATTCAGCGATAGACCGAATTGAAAAGCAGAACAAAGAGCATGCGGAGAAGCAAAACATCGAGCAGGCAAAAATTGCGGCAAAAACTGGAACTTGGTTTGAAAAGAAAAAATCAGCGACTTCAGACGATGTGAAAAACGCGGCAAAAAATCTTACGAGCGGTGGGCTTGTAAAGATTCCAGCTTCTTCAACAGAAAAAGACAGTATATATAGAAGAGTTGCAAAATTTCTTGTGATAGTCGGAATTGACGAGGCTGCAAAAATTCTTCCGCATTTGACAGAAGAGCAGACAGAAAAAATAATTCCAGAAATCGCTTCAATTCAAAAAATCACGCCGGAAGAGTCAGCTTCGATCCTTGAGGAATTTGAATCTCTTGTTGAAAAGGCGAGGGAAGAAGGCGGACTTGAAACTGCGCGGAATATTTTGACCAAGGCTTACGGTTCTGAAAAAGCAGAGGATATGCTCAAAAAATCTGTAAAGTATCCGGACGGAAAACCTTTTGATTATCTTTCGGATGCGAATGCTGAACGGATAAAAGTTTTGATTGACGGAGAATCTGATGCTGTAAAGTCGCTTGTTCTTTCGCAGATTGAGCCTAAAAAAGCCGCAAAAGTCATAAACTTAATGGACGTTGATGATAAAAAAAAGATTGTCCTGCGTCTTGCAAAAATGAAGCCGGTTGCTCCTGAGGTCCTTGCGGAAATTGACAGGAGCCTGCACGAAAAGCTTCTTACCCAGAACACGGAAAATTCACAGAACATGGATGGACGCGGAGTTCTTGCCCAGATTTTAAAACGAATGAATCCTTCCGTGGAAAATTCAATTATCAATACATTGAGCGAGCAGGACCCGGAACTTGGCGAGGACTTGCGCAAACGGCTTTTTACAGAAGAAGATGTTATCGGCTCGGACGACAGGTTTATTCAGAATTATCTGCATGACATGGAAGACCGCGACATTGCAGTTTTGATTTATGGAAAAAATGATGCGTTTAGAGAAAAAATTCTTTCGAATGTTTCCAAGAACAGAAGACGCGTTATTCTTGATGAAGAAAGCATGATTCATCATTTGACAAAATCCGACAGTGAAAAAATGACTTCATCGTTTTATTCCGTTCTTAGGCGCGCTTGGGAAAACGGAGATTTGCGTGTTTCAGGAAGAGATGAAGGCGAGGTTTATGTATGAAAAAAAATGATGTTTACAAAGGCTTTGAAGTTCTGGATGTATTTAAAATTCCATATTACGATTCAGAAGGAATTTTCTTGCGGCATAAAAAATCCGGCTTGGAAGTTTTTCACATTCTGAACAACGATGAAGAAAATCTTTTTGCATTCGCCTTTAGAACTCCTTGCAAAGACAGCACTGGAGTTGCGCATATTATTGAGCATAGCGTTTTGTGTGGCTCAAAAAAATTCCCGATAAAAGATCCGTTTCTTCAGCTTAGAAACCAAAGTATAAACACTTACCTTAACGCCTACACTGCAAAAGACAGAACTGTTTTTCCGGCAAGCTCTCTTATAAAGACTGATTATTTTAATTTGATGTCTGTCTATGCGGATGCTGTTTTTTTTCCGATTTTAAATGTTGAAACTTTTTTGCAGGAAGGCTGGAGAATCGAAACCGACCAAAACGGAAATCCTGTAATTCAGGGAGTTGTCTTTAACGAGATGAAGGGGAACTATTCGTCTTTTAATTCTGTTGCGACTGATGCGGTTTTAAATGCTTCTGTTCTTGGCACTGGATACGAAAAAGATTCCGGCGGAGACCCTTTGGAAATTCCAACTTTGTCTTACGAGCGGTTTAGAGAGTTTCATAAAAAATATTACTGCGCGGCAAACTGCCTTGTTTTTTTATATGGAAACATTCCGACAGAAGAGCAGCTTGATTTTCTTGATGAAAATGTAATAAAAAGCATAAAATCTCCCGGCGAAAAATATTCATTTGCTTCTGAAAATTCTTGTGTAAAAATGAAGAAGCGGATTGACGCTTTTGGTCCTGCAGAGAATTCAAAAAATACAACGGCTTTAGTTTGGAAAATCGGAGATTCCGCGGAAAATGAAAATCTTTTTTCACTGCCAATGGAAATAAGCTTTTTGTCCGAGCTTCTTTTGGGAAACGATTCTGCACCAGTGATAAAACTTTTGCTGAACAAATTTAAAGGCTGTGATATTGCGCCGCAAACTGGATGCAGCATAAGCTCAAGATTTTTTTCCATAGCAATCGGCGTGAACGGGCTTAAGCCTGAGCAGGCGCAGGAATTTCAGAATTGCATTGGTGACGCTATGAAGTCTATTGTTAAAAATGGAATAAAAGAAGAAGACATTGAGCGCAGTTTTATGAGCTTTGATTTTTCAATAAGGGAAGTGAAAAGGTCTCCATCTCATGGACCGTATTCGCTTGTTCTTCTTAAGCGTGTTTTGCGTTCCTGGACTTATGGAGCAAATCCGAAAGATGCGCTTGCTTTTATTGAATCATTTGAACAGATAAAGAAAAAAATAAAAGATGAGCCGGAATATCTAAAAAATCTTATAAGAAAGTTCTTTGTTGAAAATAAAAATAAAACTTTAGTAACAGTTTCACCGTCAGAAAAATGGAGCCTTGACAGAGCCGAAAAAGAAAAAAAACTTGCATCTTGCCTTTATAAAAAAATCGGGAAAAGGAACGTTTTTCTTTCACTTGAAAAACTTCACGCATTTCAAGCTGGCTCAGAAAATGAAAATTTGATTCCTGCTGTTAATATTGAAGAACTTGAAAATCCTGCTGAAAAAATTGAAACACGCAAAACTTTGTGTGAAAAAATTCCTTTCTATGTAAATCAGGAAGCCTGCAATGGAATTGTCTATGCTTCTGTTTCTTTTCCTGTTGACCGGCTTGATCCTGCGGACTACAAATTTCTTCCTTTGCTTTCCAGCTGCATTTCAGGGCTTGGAACAAAAAAAAGGTCTTGGGAAGAAACAATCTCGTATTCTGACAGAATTATGGGTGATTTTGGAGCTTATATACGAAGCGCAAAAGTTCCAGAATATTCCAAAAAACTTGCCGAAGAAAATCCTCTTATAATTGGCCGCGAGTGGCTTGTGATTCATTTTAAATTTATAGAAGAAAAATCCGCGCAAGCCTTTGACTTTGCAAGTGAAATTATTTCTTCAATTGATTTTTTAGACAAGCCAAGACTCAAGACAATTGTAAACGGCTTGTGCTCCAGTTTAAATGCGTCTGTTGTTCCCGGCGGACATTATTTTGCAATGCTTAGATCTTGCAGGCTTTTAAACCGTTCGTGCGCTGTTCAAGAAATTAAGGACGGACTTACTTCTGTCTTTGCGATAAATGAAATAAAAAAAATGAAGCTTTCTGAAATTTCTGAAAAGCTTGAATCGATTTATAAAAAAATAATCTCAAGCGGCTCCCTTTTTCATGTAACAGCCGGAATCTCAGGAATTGCTGCGGCCAAAAAAGGATTTGCTTTTCTTGTAAAAAATCTTTGCCTTGAATTTCCAAAGCCGAAGAAGAAAGTTTCTGACAAGGAATTTTTTAAGCAGACAGAGATTGCAGGAAAAATTTACTGCGAAAAAAATCCTTGCGTGGATGAAGTTTTTGTTGTGCCGGGGAACATAGGCTTTGCTTCTGCCGCTGTAAAAAGTTCTGGTGAAAAAGGAAAAGAAATCATGGCGGACACAGTTTTTTCACATCTGCTTGAAACTTCCGACTTATGGAAGCAGATTAGAACTAGCGGCGGAGCTTACGGTGTTTTCCTTTCTGTTCAAAGCTCAAGCGGCACAACTTGCTTTGCCACATATCGCGATCCAAAGCCTTTTGATTCGCTTGGATATTTTGAAGAAAAGCTTCCGCTTCTTGAAAAAGATGAATTTTCTTTTGATGATATAAAAAAAGCGATTGCCGGAGTTTATTCAGATGAAATCGAGCCGTACACGCCGGCAATGAGAGGCGGAACTGGGCTTATGCGATGTCTTTATGGAATTTCCCTTTCCCTTGATAAAATCAGAATAAAAAATCTGCTGAGCCTAAAAAAAAGTGATATTGAAAAGTCAGTCTGCTGTTACAAAAACGCTGTGTTCTGCGGAAAAAAAGTTGCAATCTGCGGAAAAGACATGATTTCTGATAAAATTAAAAAAATAAGTGGAAAAATAATAAAGATTTCACTATAATAATAAGACATTATATGCTTTTGCAAAAATGAAGGAAAAAAATGACCAACAAAAACGTAGAAGAATTAACAAAGTTGATGAGACAGCTTGTTTCTGATGTTCAGGGCGCACCTTTCCCTAGCGAAAAAATAGAGCCGGAGCTTTATTCAATTTGGTATGAGCACGTTCAGCGCGGCGCTCAAAACTGCTTTGAATTTTTGGAGCAGCACTTTCCGCTAGACAATTCTGAATTCAAAGATTCTCTAAAGAAAATATTTAAATAAACATAGCTTCCTGCCGAAAATAAACCTAAGGCAATCTTTGTAAAATTATTTAGGTTTGCCCAAAAATGCCGTGCTTTTTTTAGTGCTGGCTGTGTCTTGTTTTTGGTGGGAAGATATATGGCTGCAAAAAAAATTTGCCGTAATGAAAAACTACAACTAAAAGGTTCCCTTAAGAAAAATGGTTTTGATCGCTGGCGGCTTGTTACAAATGCTGTAAGCTCGGTTTCCGGCGAAGAAAAGACTTTCTTCATTGAATTCTATGCTGTGAATCCTGCCTTGTCTCCCAAAGAATGTGTGCTTGGATTTAAAAACCGCTTTAATAAGTCTACGGAAGATTTTCAGTATGTTTTGCCAGGTTCTGAAACTGCAAAAAATTTCACTTCTCAAACTTATGTTTCGCCTTCATTTTTTATGATAAAAGCAGGAGTTCTTTCTGCAAGCGCAAACCAGATGAATTCTTATTTTCCGCCTGAAATCCTTTCAGCAAAAAAAAGCGAATATATAATTTCAGCCAAGCAGGAAGAATTGCCGGCCTGCATTTTGGCGCACGATTACACTTCCGGTGCAATAAAAGTTACAGACGAAGACTTGCGCGCTCACCCGGAATATATGGGAAGTTCCGGCACTATGTCTTGGAATTTAAAGTTTTCACGGAGCATTTCGTTTTCTTCAGACTACAGAGCAAAAGACATAAACTGGGCTGTTCTTGGTGGCAAGACTGATTTTTCCGGCACAATCATTTTCAACAACGAAGAATACAATGTGAATCCGCGGAATTCCTTTGGATATTATGATAAAAACTGGGGCAGGGATTTTTCTTCTCCATATTTCCATTTAAGCTCTTCAAATTTTACAAGCGAAATTTCCGGGCGGCTTTTGGAAGCTTCTGCTTTTGCGGTTCAGGGCGAATACAAGAATAAAGTTTCGGTGCTTGTTTCAATTGAAGGAAAAAACATTGAATTTCATGCAAACAAACTGAAAAAAAAACAGATAAGCTTTGACTGCCAGGAAATGAACGGGACGGAAGACGAAGGTCTTAAACTGCATTGGTCTGTTAGTGTCCATGACAGGCGTTATGTAATTGACATTGATATTTTCTGCAACACAAAAGATATGTCTCTGCGCGATTTTGAAAGTCCTGCCGGCGGAAGAAAAGTTATGCGGATTCTTGCAAGCGGCTCTGGAACTGGAAAATTCAAGTTGTACAAAAAAATGAAGAAAAACCTTGAGCTTTTGGAGCAGGCCGAAATCCTCAAGTGCATCTGCGAATACGGCAACCTTGAAACAGCTGAAAAATAATCTTTAAAAAAAATTTGATTTTTAGTTCGGAAATTTGTATATTTCTTTTTAGAGGAAATTTATGAACTACGAACAGATGACATTAAAAATGCAAGATGCGCTGCAAAGCGCAAGCAGCTTGGCCCAGCAAAGAGACCATAGCGAAATAGGCAATGAGCATCTTTTGTATGCCATGCTTAACCAAAAAGACGGAATGATTCCGCCGTTAGTTGAACGGATTGGACTTCAGCCTTCTTCTTTGCAAAAAAATCTTGAAAACTTATTGGACAAATATCCTGTAGTAAAAGGCCAGACTCAAATGTCTTTGTCTTCTAGCGCGCAGAAAGTTCTTGCCAAGGCAGAAAAGGAAATGGCTTCTTTAAAAGACCAGTTTCTTTCTACTGAACACGTTTTTCTTGCGATGATTCAGGCTGATGACAATGTTGGTGAGCTTTTGAGAAAATCAGGATGCGACAGGAATACAGTTCTTGAAGCCTTGAAGTCCGTGCGCGGAAATCAGAGCATTGATTCCCAAGATCCTGAAAGCAAAATGCGTTCTCTTGAAAAGTACTGCACGGATTTAACAGCACGTGCGCGTCAGGACAAAATTGACCCGGTAATCGGCCGTGATGAGGAAATCCGGCGTGTAATGCAGGTTTTGTGTCGCCGAACAAAGAACAATCCTGTTCTGATAGGTGAACCTGGTGTTGGTAAAACCGCGATTGTAGAAGGTCTTGCACGCAGAATTGCAAGCGGTGATGTTCCGGAAAGCCTTAAAAACAAACGCCTTCTTTCGCTTGATATGGGAAGCCTTGTTGCCGGAGCGAAATTCCGAGGTGAATTTGAAGAGAGGCTAAAAGCCGTAATCACTGAAGTTACAAAATCTGAAGGTCAGATAATTCTGTTCATCGATGAGCTTCACACGATTGTTGGTGCTGGTGCAAGCGAAGGTTCTATGGACGCTTCGAATTTGTTGAAGCCGGCTTTGAGCCGTGGCGAAATCCATGTTATTGGTGCCACAACTCTTGACGAGTACCGCAAGTACATTGAAAAAGATGCCGCCCTTGAACGAAGATTCCAGCAGGTTTACTGCGCCGAGCCGAGCGTTGAGGATACAATCGCCATTTTGCGTGGACTTCGCGACAAGTATGAAATTCATCACGGAGTTAGAATCAACGATGAGGCTTTGGTCAGTGCGGCAGTTCTTTCAAACCGCTACATTACAAACCGATTTTTGCCGGACAAGGCGATTGACTTGGTTGATGAAGCCGCAAGCCGTTTAAAGATGGAAATTGAAAGCCAGCCTACGGAACTTGACCAGATTGAGAGAAAACTTTTGCAGCTTCAGATTGAAAAGCAGTCTTTGAGCAAGGAAGACGACAACGCTTCAAAAGAGCGTCTTGAAAAACTTGAAAAAGAGCTTTCCGAGTTGAGTTCAAAACGCGATGCCATGAAACTTCAGTGGCAGAACGAAAAGAACAGCATCGACAAGAGCCGCAAAGTAAAGGAAGAACTTGAAGAGGCACGCTTTAACGAAGAAAAATACACTCGCGAAGGCAATCTTGAAAAAGCTGCGGAATTAAAGTACAGCACAATTCCTGCTCTTGAAAAGCAGCTTGCTGAGGCCGTTGCCCACGATAAGGAAGTTGAGGCGAATCCGGAACGCGAATCCCTTTTACGTCAGGAAGTTACGGAAGAAGACATTGCGCGAGTCGTAAGCAACTGGACAGGAATTCCTGTTGCAAAAATGCTTTCAAGCGAAAAGCAAAAATACTTGCAGCTTGAGGAAGTTCTTCACAAGCGTGTTATCGGTCAGAATGAAGCTGTGCAGGTTGTAAGCGATGCAATCCGCCGTAACCGTTCTGGTTTGAGTGATCCGAACCGTCCTCTTGGAAGTTTCCTGTTCATTGGACCGACTGGTGTCGGTAAAACTGAGCTTGCAAAAACGCTTGCAGACTTCTTGTTCAACGATGAAAAGTCGCTTACTCGAATAGATATGTCCGAGTATATGGAGAAATTCAGCGTGAGCCGTTTGATTGGTGCGCCTCCGGGATACGTTGGCTACGATGAAGGCGGCCAGCTTACAGAGGCAGTTCGCCGCCGTCCTTACAGTGTAGTTTTGTTTGATGAAGTTGAAAAAGCTCATCCTGATGTTTTCAATGTTCTTCTTCAGGTTCTTGATGACGGAAGATTGACAGACGGACAGGGCAGAGTTGTGGACTTTAAGAATACAATTATCATAATGACGAGCAACTTGGGAAGCGAGCTGATTCTTGACGCTGACACAGACGAAAAGATGAAAGATGCAAGAACACAGATTGACGGTTTGCTTAAAACTCATTTCCGCCCGGAATTCTTGAACCGAATCGATGAAATCGTAATGTTCGGTCGTCTTGACAAGAGCTGCATTGGTGGAATTGTAAGGATTCAGCTTGAGCGTGTTGCAAAACGCCTTGAAGACAGAAGAATTGCAATTAAGTTTGATGATTCTGCCGTGGACTTCATTGCGGAAAAAGGCTACGACCCTGCGTTTGGCGCCCGTCCTGTAAAGCGTGCCGTTCAGACTTGGGTAGAAAATCCGCTCTCAAAAGAACTGCTTGAAGGAAAGTTCGCCGAAGGCTGCACGATAAATGTTTCGAGCAACGGACGTGAGCTTGAGTTTAAGTAAAGTGTAGTGATGCTATGAAAAAGCTGGGGATGTCTCAAAAATGTCATTTTCTGGCTTGACCCGAAAATCTAACTGTATATATATTGTAATCATTTAGAGAAGGGGCTGTCCAAAAAGAAATGGACAGCCCTGATTATTTTAAATTTACAAGCAAATTCAAATCTGCTAAAATTTAAATATGAGCAGAGGCATAAGCGATAAAATCATATACAAAACATATAACCGGGGCGGGGCAGCGGCTCACAGCCTTCCTGAAGCCGGACTTCATGACAATCAGCACATTCTGAAGCGAGAAGCTGAAAGACCCGACAGAAGAAATACACATGTCCATGCGGAAATCCGGTTCCCTACAAAAAGACAGTGACAAAGAAAAACAGCCCGGGTTATCCGCAGACCTATGAGGGCTACCAGTGCGACAACTAAGATGGCTGCCCGTTCCGTGAGCTGTGTACTAAGTCAGAATACGACCGGCTGTTCTAGAGAAATGGGCGCCTGGCTTGAGCAGAAAGAAAAAGTAAAGGAACTTCTCGCAAGTGAAGAATATAAGACACTCATGAAAAAACGC
>OIZV01000325.1_pt1 | contig 26725 bp, 21 predicted proteins | sample 1588681 | NCBI WGS metagenome assembly OIZV01 (sample SAMN03283281) | human gut metagenome | biome: human-associated habitat; material: feces | host: Homo sapiens | place: Peru | collected 2012 | reverse complement strand
AGATGCACCTGACCACAAGCAGCGCACTCTGGAGCCGCCGGCACTTAGTCTCCGTACTATGGAGACTTATGTGCCGCTGCGAGCGGAAGGTAGCGAAAGCGTGCCTGCGGTGGTCTGTGCATTTTGCGCAACGTCACTTGCGAAAAAAAAGTTGGTTTTGTAAATATCTAAAATAGTATGGAGGAAAATAGAATGGCAAAAATCAGCAGCAGTCACATTGCAATTCCAACAATGTTAAAGGTAGAGGCAGGAGCACTCGACAGAATTGGCTCATATTTACGGGAAAATAATTTACGGAAGGTTGTGATCTACTTCGGAAACGGTCTGATAGATATGTTCGGTCAGAAGGTTTTTGCATCCCTGCGCGACGCAGAGGTTGAAGTGCTCGAATATTGCGAGCTGGACACCGTGGACATCGACGACATCATCCGCATTGCCTTCGCACTTCCCAACTCGACGCAGGCAGTCATTGGTCTCGGCGGCGGCAAGGTCATTGATGCGGCAAAATATATGGGCTTTCTTCGGAAGCTCCCCTTTATCAGCGTTCCCACCTCATCCTCGAGCGACGGCTTCTCCAGTGCAAGTGCGTCTCTGATCGTCAACAAGAGACGGACATCGGTACCCGCGCGTCTCGCCTACGGCATCATCGTTGACACGGATGTCATTAAGAGCGCACCGGATAAATTCCTCTACTCCGGCATCGGCGATATGGTGTCCAAAATCACAGCTCTCTATGACTGGCAGTTTGAGGCGGCACACGGTGCTTCGCAGGTAAACGACTTCGCAATGATGATCGCCAAGAAAGCGGTGAACAGCTTTGTGCGCACCCCCTTTGAGTCGATTCACGACAGTCTTTTCCTGAAAGAACTTCTGGACTCCCTCGCCATGAGCGGCATTGCGAACGAGATCGCGGGAAGCAGCGCCCCCACCAGCGGCAGCGAGCATCTGATCTCTCACGCGCTGGATAAGCTGTTGGAGATGCCGCAGCTTCACGGCATTCAGGTCGGCATTGCGACCTACCTCATGAGCCGCGTGCATGACCACCGCTATCAGAGAATCAACACCGTCTTCACGCAGACAGGCTTCTGGGATTATGTAAGTACCTTATCCCTGAACGTCGAGGACTATCTCGCAGCGATCGACCTCGCCCCCTCGATCAAGCCCTTCCGACACACCTATCTGCATGAAGAGCAGTACCGTGAACTCGCCAAGAAAATCCTGGTTGAGGATGAGACACTGAAAAAGGTCTTCCACATCGCTTAACCCAGACGGCATTACATATTCTTTGACTTCTCAATACATGCTTCCATGGCATCCATCACGGCTGCGCGGAAGCCCTTCTCCTCGAGTACCTTGACGGCCTCGATCGTTGTGCCTCCGGGTGAGCAGACCATGTCCTTCAGCTCCCCGGGGTGCTTACCTGTCTCAAGAACCATCTTTGCACTTCCCAGCACGCTCTGCGCCGCAAATTCATACGCCTGCTTTCTCGGCATTCCCGCGGCAACCGCCTCGTCCGCCATCGCCTCAATGAACATAAACACATAAGCCGGGGAACTGCCGCTGACACCGACGACGACATCCATCAGTCTCTCGGGTACAACGCTTGCCTTGCCGAAAGCCTCCATCAGCCCAACAATCCTTTCCAGCTCCTCCTCTGTGACATCGGCTCCGGCACAGATTCCCGTGCAGCCCTCCATCACAAGCGCCGGAGTATTCGGCATACAGCGCACCAGTTTCAGCTCCGGTCTTCCGAATGCCTCCCGCAGATAAGCTAGCGTCCGGCCCGCCGCAATGCTGACAATCAGAGTCTCCGGTCTTACAACATCCTTGATTTCGTCTATGACCTCCGACAGGAAAATAGGCTTGACTGCAAGGAATAAAACGTCTGCCTGTTCAGCCACCTTTTTGTTTTCAGGAACAGTCGTTATATTAAATCTTGTCATAATTTTTTCGATGGTTGCCGTCGTCTTTGCGGAACCGATAATGTCACCGGAGGTCACAAGACCTTTCTCCAGCATTCCTCCGATCATTGCCGTTGCCATGTTTCCCAATCCAATAAAACCAATTTTCATTCCCTTTTCCTCCTAATCTTTATATATTCCTCTGCCGGTGCGCCTCATACATCAGCAGGGACGCTGCGATTGCCGCATTCAGCGATTCCACGCTTCCCTCCATGGGGATTTTGAGGTAAGCCTCCGCCATATCCGCCGTCTCACGGCTGAGCCCGTTCCCTTCATTACCGATCAGAAATGCCGTCGGCTCCCGGAAGGAAAAGCTGTCATAATACCGCTTTCCAGCAAGGTGCGCCGCATAGGTGTGAATCCCTTTTTCCTTCATTTTTTCCATCACATCTGAAAGAGTTTCTACATATATAAAAGGGACTCTGAAAACAGACCCCATCGTGGCGCGGATCGTCTTCGGATTAAAGATGTCCACCGTCTCCCGGGTCATGATGACACCCGTGATTCCGGCACCCTCCCCGGTTCGGATAATCGTGCCGAGATTTCCGGGATCCTGCAAATTCTCCAGAACGACCAGAAGCGGCATAGGCGCGTCCAGCAGCTCGTCCAGTGTGTACTGCGGCTGCTCCACCACGCATAAAATTCCCTGCGGTGTCCGTGTGTCAGACATCTTTAAGAAAAGCTCATCCGCAACGACCTCATAGCCCACGCGCTCAAGCTTTTCACGGTATGCCGTATCTGCCGTCGCGCGTCCCGCTGCCTCCTGCGAGAGGTAGACCTCGCGTATGCGATCCTCCGGCGCCTCCTCAAACATCTTGAAGCCCTCCGTCAGAAACACGCCCGCGTTCCGTCTCTCCTTCGCCTTTGTCTGCCACTGTATCACCTGTTTTACTTTGCCGTTAGAACTACTGGTAATCATAAGCCTCCTATACTAAAGACGGCTGTCCTGTGAAAGGGCAGCCGCGTCTTCGTAACTCATCTGATTCTTTTAAATTGTCAGCAGATGGGCAACCTCGAACTGATATTCATCGATTCCCTTCTCCATCTGCAATGCATCCTCGATGTCAAAATCAACAAACTCACCGTGCTTGTATCCGACAACGCGGTTTGTCTTTCCCTGAATCATAATGTCCACTGCATATGCGCCCATGATAGATGCATAATAGCGGTCGATTGCTGTGGGATTTCCACCTCTCTGCATATAGCCGAGAATGGTTGCTCTGGTCTCGATGCCCGTCGCTGCCTCAATTCTCTTCGCCATGGAAGTAGAATGTCCGATTCCCTCCGCATTGATGATAATGTGATGAGTCTTGCCCTTCTTACGGCTGTCAATGATGTGGTTGATGATCTCCTGCTCATTGTAATCGTACTTCTCAGGAATCAGAATGTCCTCTGCGCCGTTGGCAATTCCACACCAGAGAGCGATATATCCGGCATTTCTTCCCATAACCTCGATGATACTGCAACGCTCATGGGAGGAAGATGTATCCTTTACCTTGTCGATCGCCTGCATGGCTGTATTTACTGCCGTGTCAAAGCCAATCGTGTAATCTGTGCAGGCAATATCAAGATCGATCGTTCCGGGAAGACCTACTGTATTGATTCCCAGTCTGGACAGCGCCTGTGCGCCGCGATAGGAGCCGTCTCCTCCGATTACCACAATGCCGTCAATGCCATGCTTTCTGCAGATGTCCGCACCCTTCTTCTGATATTCCGCCTTTTTGAACTCAAGACATCTTGCTGTACCGAGTACCGTACCGCCGCGCTGGAGAATATCGGAAACATTGCGTGCTTCCATGTCTATGATCTCTTCATTCAACAGGCCGTTATAGCCTCTCTTGATACCCTTAACCTTTAATCCTCTGGAAAGTGCTGTCCTAACCACCGCACGGATGGCTGCATTCATTCCCGGAGCATCTCCTCCGCTGGTCAGCACTGCGATTGTCTTTATCTCGTTTGCCATATCTTACCTCCTGATGATTTCTCTGTCAAAACTTCATCATTCTTCATTTGCCTACTCTTGAATAGGTTCATTTTAACGCTTTTCCATGAGGTTTTCAATAGGTTGTTGTTAGATTTTTAACGAGTTTTCACGGTTTTTACATTTTCCCCGCCAAAAAGCTCCTGCAACCTCTGTATCAGCTCCTCGTCCGCGTGTACGCGGCGGTTCGGCGGCAGCACCTTGATACCTCTGGTGCTTTTCAGGAAAATGACTACATCATCATTCCCATCCGAGGCCGCAATGGTGTCCAGCAGCTCCTTCTCGCGGGCGAAATAGCTCTCCGCATCGGGAAACTGAATCCAAAGCCCGGCGGGCATCTTCCCCCTCTGTCCCGCTGTGGGCTGGTTTCCGGCAGCGCCCTGCACCGGTGTTCTCCCCGGCATTGTCTTGCCGGGATTATAATTTCTCCTTCCCATCCCGCCGAAGCGTCCTGCTGCAAAAGGGCTCTCCTTCGCCTGCGCAGCCTCATCGAAGCCGACGATCTGCTCGCAGATCAGCTTTGCATCCTTGTCCTCCTCCACGGAGACTCGCCCCTTCACAAAGATCTTGGCATCCTCCGCCAGCAGGGAGCCGTACTTCTCATAGTCTCTAGGGAAGACGACGATTTCCACCGTTCCGACGAGATCCTCCAGCTCCAGAAACGCCATGACCTGATTCGTCTTTGTATACTTGACCGTCTTATTCGAGATCATACCGCCGACAATCGCGGTCGACTGGTCTGTCACACGCACGGTGTTTGTCTCTTCCTCAAGTGCAAAGTCGTTCGTATTGTTCGTGATATATTTCTGCCAGAGCTCCTGATAGCTCTCCAAAGGGTGCCCGCTCAGATAAATTCCGAGCACCTCCTTCTCGAACGCCAGCTTCATCTCCTCGGTGTACTCCCCGACCTCCGGCATACGAATGTCAAACTCCTCCTTCTGGGAGTCATCCGCTATGTCGAAGAGGGACATCTGCCCCGCAAGGTTGCTCTTCTTGTCCTTGACGATATGGTCGAGTATCTGAACATACACACTCATGAACTGCTTTCTCGTTCCGCCGAGGCTGTCGAGCGCGCCTGCCTTGATAAAGTTCTCGATTGCACGCCGGTTGAGATCCTTGTCCGCCATTCTCGTGATGAAATCCTTCAGATTCGTAAACGGCCCACGCCCTCTTCTCTCTGCGACGATCGCCTCGATCACCGGTCTGCCGACGCCCTTGATCGCCGTCAACGCATAGCGCACCTTGCCGTCGGTGACGGAGAAGCCGCTCTGCCCCTGATTAATGTCGGGCGGCAAAAGCTGAATACCCATATTTCTACAGGTCAGAATATACTCGGAGACCTTCTTGGGATTATCAATCACCGAGGTCATGAGCGCCGCCATAAACTCCACCGGGTAATAGAACTTCAGCCATGCCGTCTGCAATGCCACTACCGCATAACACGCCGCGTGGGATTTGTTGAAGGCGTACTTGGCGAAATCCATCATATCATTATAGATACCGCCCGCAATCTGCTCGCTGATCCCCTTGGAGACACAGCCCGGCACTCCTTCCTCCGCGTTTCCGTAGATGAAGTTTGCACGCTCCTTCTCCATGACCGACTGCTTCTTCTTACTCATGGCACGGCGCACAAGGTCACTCCGCCCCATGGTATAGCCGCCCAGATCACGCACAATCTGCATGACCTGCTCCTGATAGACGATGCAGCCGTAGGTAGGCTTCAGAATTGGTTCCAGCTGCGGACAGGAGTAGACGACCTCGTCATGATTATTTTTTCCTTTTATGTATCGCGGAATGAAATCCATCGGGCCCGGACGGTACAGGGAAATACCGGCAATGACATCCTCAAGGCTCTGCGGCCGCAGTTCCTTCATGAAGTTCTTCATCCCGGCGCTCTCCAGCTGGAAGATTCCCTCCGTCTTTCCGGTTCCGATATATGCCAGCACCTGCGGGTCATTGTAATCGATGTTGTCGATGTCCACCCGCTCGCCCGTCGTCTGCTCGATAAAGTTCACCGCATCCCTTATGACCGTGAGGTTCCGCAGACCTAAGAAGTCCATTTTCAGAAGTCCCAGCTCCTCCAGCGTCGTCATCGTAAACTGCGCGACGATCGCACCGTCGCTCCCCCTCGAGAGCGGCACAAACTCATCCGCCGCCTCCGGGCAGATGACAACGCCAGCAGCATGCATACCGGTATGCCGCGGCAGTCCCTCAAGCCTTTTACACATATCGATCAGGGTGTGCACCTGCTCGTCTTCCTGATACAATTTACGAAATTCGGGATTCTTTTCCAGTGCGAGATCAAGCGTGATGTTCAGTTCATTCGGCACCATCTTTGCGATTGAATCCGCAAACGCATACGGCAGATCCATAACTCGTGCCACATCCCGGATAACACCCTTTGCCGCCAGCGTACCGAAGGTGACGATCTGAACCACCTTCTCCGCACCGTACTTCCGGCTCACATAATCGATGACATCCTGTCTTCCGTCCGGGCCGAAGTCGACGTCGATATCGGGCATGGAGACACGTTCGGGATTCAGGAAGCGTTCAAACAGCAGGTCGTAGCGGATCGGGTCAATGTTCGTGATCTTTAAACAGTAGGACACGATACTTCCCGCAGCGGAGCCTCGCCCCGGCCCGACCGGAATGCCGTTCGACTTCGCGTAATTAATAAAGTCCCATACGATCAGGAAGTAATCGACATAGCCCATCCTTTTAATGACACCCAGCTCATAATCCAGCCGCTCACGCAGCGTCTGTCCGGTTGCCCCGGCGGGCTGGCTGCCGTCACCGTAGCGCTCCGCCAGACCGTCATCACAGAGCTTGTTCAGATAAGTCCATGAGTCATAGCCCTCCGGCACCTCATAGTGCGGCAGCTTTGTCTCCCCGAATTTGATCTCGACATTGCAGCGGTCGGCAATGACCTGCGTGTTCTCCACAGCCTCCCAAGCATATGGGAAAAGCCCCTTCATCTCCTCCTCGCTCTTGACGAAATACTGTCCGCCCTCGTAACGCATACGATCCTCGTCCGCCAGCTTCTTTCCCGTCTGAAGACAGAGCAGGATGTCGTGAGGTTCCGCGTCCTCCGCATAGGTATAATGGACATCATTGGTAGCGACCAGCGGAATGTCCAGCTCCTTGCTCATCTTGAGCAGCTCCGTATTCACCAGTCTTTGCTCCGGGATTCCGTGATCCTGCAGCTCCAGGAAATAATTTCCCTTGCCGAAGCATGCCTCGTACTTCCTCGCCGCCTTCCTCGCCTCATCGGGCATCCGCTTTGTGATGTAGGTCTGTACCTCTCCGGCAAGACACGCGGAAAGCGCGATGATTCCCTCGTGATACTGATTCAGAAGCTCCATATCCACACGCGGTTTGTAATAATAGCCTTCCGTAAAGCCCTTGCTCACAATCTTTACAAGGTTGTCATAGCCGGTGTTGTTCTCCGCCAGAAGGACGAGATGGTAATATCTTTCCTCGCCACCACTCAGTTCCCTGTCAAAGCGCGACTTTGGCGCAACGTAGACCTCACAGCCAAGGATGGGCTTGATCCCCGCCTCCTTCGCCGCGCGGTAGAAGTCAATGACACCGTACATGACACCGTGATCCGTGATGGCGGCGCTGTTCATGCCAAGCTCCTTGACTCTTGCAACATATTCTTTTATTTTGTTGGAACCGTCCAGCAGAGAGTATTCCGTGTGGACATGCAGATGTACAAATGCCATGTTATTCCTCATTTCTCCCGATCAAGAAAGGCACCCCCGAAAGACCGGGAGTGCCCTTTTCAGTTACTTCTATATTACAGATTTTTCTTCAGTAAGTCAACCTTATCTAACGCTTCCCAAGGAAGAGAAATGTCGTCGCGTCCGAAGTGACCGTAGCTTGCCGTCTGGCTGTAAATCGGTCTGCGCAGATCGAGCATCTTGATGATTCCGGCAGGTCTGAGATCGAAGTTCTCGCGGATGATCTCTACCAGCTTCTCATCGGAGAGCTTTCCTGTGCCGAAGGTATCTACCATGATGGAAGTCGGCTGTGCCACACCAATCGCGTAGGAGAGCTGAATCTCGCACTTCTCAGCCAGCCCTGCGGCAACGATGTTCTTTGCGACATAACGGGCTGCATAAGCTGCGCTTCTGTCAACCTTTGTGCAGTCCTTTCCGGAGAAAGCGCCGCCGCCGTGACGGGCATATCCGCCGTAGGTGTCTACAATGATCTTACGTCCGGTCAGTCCGGCATCACCGTGAGGTCCGCCGATGACGAAACGTCCGGTCGGGTTGATAAAGAATTTCGTGTTCTCGTCGATGAGCTCCTTCGGCAGAACCGGATCGAAGACATATTTCTTGATGTCCTCGTGGATCTGCTCCTGTGTCACGTCCTCGTCATGCTGTGTTGACAGAACGACCGCCTCAAGACGGAAGGGCTTGCCGTTTTCATCATATTCCACAGACACCTGGCTCTTTCCATCGGGACGCAGGTAACTCAGCGTTCCGTCCTTACGCACCTTGGTAAGCTGTCTTGTCAGCTTATGTGCAAGGAAGATCGGGTAAGGCATAAATTCCGGTGTCTCGTTCGTCGCATAGCCGAACATCATTCCCTGATCGCCGGCGCCGATTGCCTCGATCTGGGCATCGTCCATCTTAGACTCTCTCGCCTCAAGCGCCTTGTCAACGCCCATCGCAATGTCGGGAGACTGCTTGTCCAGCGCAACCATCACGGCGCAGGTATTGCCGTCAAAGCCGACCTTAGAGCTGTCATAGCCGATCTCGGTCACTGTCTTTCTCACAATACCGGCAATGTCAAGATTTGCCTTTGTCGTGATCTCACCCGTTACCAGTACAAAGCCTGTACAGCATGCGGTCTCGCAGGCAACACGGCTCATCGGATCCTGCTCCATGCAGGCATCCAGAATCGCGTCGGAAACTGCGTCGCAGACCTTGTCGGGATGTCCTTCGGTCACGGATTCAGAAGTAAATAAATGTTTTTCCATAAGTTTTTCCTTTCCTTTCATCAGTTGTTCTTGATTTCCAGCAACAAAAAGATCCGCTCGGATAAGCGGACCTCAGATCTTTCGATATGCAATCCTCTTATTGTTCGATTCTAACTCGCTCAGGGAGGCACCTTCCCATTATGGGGGTTGCCGTGGCTTCATCGATCCTATGTATCTCCACCAACTCTGAATAAGAGAAACTCTATGAAATTTTCTATACACAGATTACTATGAACAGGGCATTCTGTCAACGGGAAATTTTGAGAAACTGTCTCAACCCGTCTTCAGCTTGAACTTCCGGTAATCCTTCTCCGTCTGGACAAGCTCGATCTGCGCACCCAGCCCTTGCAGCTTCAGATGGAAATCCTCGTAGCCGCGCTGGATATACTTGATGTCATCCACAATGGTCACGCCCTCGGCTGCCAGCGCCGCGATGACAAGCGCCGCTCCCGCTCTCAGATCCGGTGCGGAAATGCTCGCTCCCGTATATCTCTCCACGCCATCAATGATGGCGGTGTTACCTTCCACCTTAATATTCGCTCCCATACGGGTCAGCTCATCCACATACTTAAAGCGGTTTTCAAAGATGCTCTCCGTGACAATGCTCGTTCCCTTGGAAAGCGCCAGCGCCACCGTGATCTGCGGCTGCATGTCCGTCGGAAATCCGGGATAGGGCAGCGTTTTCACCTGCGTATGCTGAAGCGGCTTAGATGCAACGACACGGATACAGTCGTCCGTCTCCTCAACCTCGCAGCCTATCTCCAACAGCTTCGCCGTGATGGATTCCAGATGCTTCGGAATCACGTTTTTCACCGTCACGTCTCCCTTGGTGACTGCCGCCGCGAACATAAAGGTTCCCGCCTCGATCTGATCCGGGATGACCGTGTACTCCGAACCGTGGAGTCTTGCCACTCCCCTGATTCTGATGACATCCGTTCCGGCACCCTTGATATTCGCGCCCATGCTGTTAAGGAAATTCGCAAGGTCTACAACGTGCGGCTCCTTCGCAGCATTCTCTATGATTGTCATTCCCTCTGCCATCGTCGCAGCCATCATGACATTGATCGTGGCACCGACACTGGAAACGTCCATATAGATATGACCGCCCACCAGCTTTTCCGCCACAGCCTTAATCAGTCCATGCTCTATCGTCACCTTCGCGCCGAGCGCACGAAAGCCCTTGATGTGCTGATCGATCGCACGCGACCCGATGTCACAGCCACCGGGCAGCACAACCTCCGCGTGCTTATACTTTCCGAGCAGTGCTCCCACAAGATAGTAGGATGCCCTAATCTTCTTTAATCCTTCGTCTTCTACAACAAGTCCATTGATATTTCCGGCATTCAGTGTCACATGATGCCTGTCCGTGCGCTTTACGAGGACACCGATATTCTCCATGGCATCCAGAAGGACATTGATATCCCGCACATCAGGCATATTTTCAATATATACGGTCTCGTCCGTCATAACAGAAGCAGCAAGAATAGGAAGCGCCGCGTTTTTGGCACCTCCTATTTCCACGTCTCCCACTAATGGATTACCGCCCTTGATTGCGTATTGTTCCATTTATCTATACCTCTGTCTAAGGTCATCACCAAAATAATCATAAAAGATTAAAAAAATCTTAAGACTGATTCTACCATACTTCGCCCTGCTTGTAAACCGAACACACATTCACGGTGTTTCTCTCTACATTAATTCAGGTATTTCAGCGGGTTGACCTGCGATCCGTTGATGAGGATCTCAAAATGCAGATGCGGTCCCGTGCTGACGCCGGTATTACCGCTCAGCGCAATTCTGTCACCCTGCTTTACGCTCTGTCCCACAGAGACAAGCACCTTGCTCAGATGTCCGTAACGGGTCTGTCTGCCGTCCGCATGATTAATGTATACAACATAGCCATAGCCGCTGCCCCAACCCGCCTTTGCAACCGTACCTCCACAGGATGCATATACCGGCGTTCCGGTCGGTGTCGCCCAGTCAACACCCTTATGATAGGTGCTGGCTCCCTTTTTCGGCGCATTTCTCTTGCCGAAGTTGGAGGTAAGTCTACCGCCGGAAATAGGCTTTACATAGGTCGGCGGTATCTTCGTGCCACGCTTCATGATCTTGGGTACGGCTTCCATGACAACTTCTTCCTTCAGTATCTCACGGGAAATTTCCTTGTCATTCACAAAGGAGACATTCGCCACCACCTTGCGGAAACCGGCGGAAGGCTGCTGCAGCACCTCTGTCTGCGTCGTGTACCAGTCATCCACATCGATAATGATGACTTCGGCATCATAAATTTCCTCATAATAATTCTGCTCTACTCTCGTCACCGAAAGCTCCGGCTCGGGAACCGTGATGACAAGCTCCTGCCCGATCTGCAGTGTTGTTCTCTCATCCTCAAGGCTGTCATTCATCTCGATGATCTTATCCATCGGGATATTGACCTTGATCGCAATTTCGGACAGAGTATCTCCCGAAACGACCTCGTAGATGCTCGCCGTCTCCTGCTCCATGATAACGCGGTTTGTCGCTTCCTCCACAGGTGTCAGCAGAGTCTCCGGCAGATAAGCCTCCACAACCTCGACCTTCTGCTCAAAATCCATCGTCTGAATGCCGAGCTGATAGTCTCCGAAATTCTTTTCCCTGCTCGTCACATCCTCGCTGTAGACCGCAGCAAGTACCGCGGCAATGCCTCCGCACATGCCGCTCATCTCATCCGTATCTTCATGGATGGAGACATCCTTTACACTGGTCGTCAGAACGCTGAACTCTCTCCCGGTGTCATAGGTAAGCTCCACCGCGAATTTTCCCTCGCTGTCATACTTATTGATCGCCGCCTGCAAAAGCTGCGTCACCTCGTCAAGCCCGGAGAGATTGACAATATAGTCGTTCACCTTCACCGTGTAGGAGCGGTGCATTGTCTGGATAATCCCGCCCTCAAGCACTGTCTCCATTCTCGCAAGGACATCCTTCTCATCATCCACGACACCCCAGAGAACCTCTTCTCCCGCAAGCTCCAGATCCGCCTCCATAAATACAAGCTCATTGCTCCGGGACGCAATACTCCTCCGCGCCTGAATCAGAAGCTCCTCCGCTCTGTCTCTCTCTCCCACTGTGCCAACGTCCTGCCCGTTTACCATGACGTGAAAATAGTTCTCACCGGTCTTCTCAAAGGGAGTGTATCCGTCGATAAAAAGGAGGCAGATAAACCAAGCGAACAGTGTAGTTTTAATATATGTAAATTTGTAATTTTTATGATACTTTTTCTTCTTTTCCATTTGTCTTCCAGTCCACGGCCAAGCCGTTATAAAACTTATTCTAGCAATATTTTCGGGGCTTGTAAAGTCGGTTTTCGGGAGATATAGTAATAATAACAGTTCAGCTGTAGAATGGCTGAACTGTTATTAACTTTCCCGGAGGTCCGCCATGCCAGATCAGATCATTTTCCACATCGATGTCAATTCTGCCTTTTTAAGCTGGTCTGCACTGGCACAGCTGGAGGCAGGCAGTAAAACCGACCTCCGCCTGATCCCCTCGATCGTCGGTGGCGATATGAGCACGCGCCACGGCGTTGTCCTCGCAAAGTCCATCCCCGCCAAGAAGTACGGAATAAAGACGGGGGAGCCCGTCGTCAATGCCTTCCGGAAATATCCCGGTCTGGTGAGCGTTGCACCGGATCACGAGCTTTACCGCAGGAAAAGCCACCTGCTCATGGACTACCTGAAAAGTGTCTGCCCCGATATCGAGCAGGCAAGCATCGACGAATGTTACATGAATTATACCCCGATTGCCGCAGACTATGCATCTCCCGAAGTCGCAGCTGCCGCAATCAAGGATACTGTATATGAAAAATTCGGTTTTACAGTCAACGTCGGCATCTCCGACAGGAAGGTACTGGCAAAAATGGCTTCGGACTTCAAAAAGCCAAACCTTGTCCACACACTCTACAGCTACGAGATTCGTGAAAAGCTCTGGCCGCTTCCGGTTTTGGATTTATTCCTCTGCGGGAAATCCAGTGTCGAGACCTTCCGTAAGCTCGGCATCCTGACAATCGGCGACCTTGCACAGGCTGACCCCGAAATTCTCTCCGCCCACCTCAAGAGCCACGGACTCATGCTCTGGGACTATGCGAATGGGCGGGATGCTTCCACCGTCATGTCGCAGCCCGCCGAGGCGAAGGGCATCGGCAACTCAACGACAATGGCTGTCGATGCCATGACGCGGGAGGAGGCCGCAAAGGTGCTTCTCGGGCTGTCGGAATCCGTCGGGAAGCGCCTGCGCACCGCAGGGAACCGGGCAGGTCTTGTCTGCATTGAAATCAAATACAACACCTTCCGTTCCGTCTCACATCAACTTGTGCTGGAGGATGCAACCGCTTCCACCGACGTCATCTACAGGACAGCCCTCAGCCTCTTTGACGAGCTCTGGGACGGCACACCCATCCGCCTCCTCGGCGTGAGAACCGGAAAGCTCGTGGAAGCGGCAGAACCGGTACAGCTGAGCCTCTTCGACTATGCCGCACCCGTCTCGGAAAAACAGCAGAAGCTCGATGCCGCGCTCGACTCGATCCGCTCAAAATATGGAAATAATGCCATAAAAAGGGGAAGTCTCATGACCTCCCCCAAAAATGAACAGACCTGATATTTACTTTTTCCTGACACTGTAGCCGAAGGTTCCGAGCTGTTCCCCGCAGACCAGATAGGCGCCGTGGGAATACACGATCGGCTCTGCCTTTTCCAGATGGAACTTATGCTTCTCGTCCATATATTTCTCATCCGCGTGCACGGCGACCACATCCGCCAGAAACATGTGATGTGAGCCGAGCGGCAGCACCTCTCTGACCTTGCATTCGATGTTCACCGGGCTCTCCGCGATCAGCGGCGCGCCCACATGCTCCGCCTTTAGCGGCGTAAGCCCCAGTTCCTTAAATTTATCGACATCCCGTCCGCTCTTCACGCCGCAGTAATCCGTCGCAAAGGCAAGCTCGCGCGTCGTCAGATTCACGACAAACTCTCCCGTCTCCTTCAAAACCGGATAGGAATATCTCTCCGGCCGTACCGATATGCTTAGCATCGGCGGATTCGTACACACCGTTCCCGCCCATGCCACTGTGATGATGTTCAGTCTGCCGTCTCTGTCCGCAACGCTTACCATGACCACCGGCAGCGGATAGAGCATGTTTCCGGGCTTCCAAAGTTCCTTTGACATACCATTCTCCATGATTAGAATAGATTAATTCCCAGAGCATTCAGCACCTGCAACACCGTTCCCGCAAGTGCAAAGACAAGCGCAGCGATCGATATGCCGAGCACTGCCCCCAGCTTTCCGTTGAAGGAATTTACCTTTGCTGTAATCTCCTCAAGCGCCTTCGCCTGCTTTCCGCTCTCCTCGACAACAACCGCCTGAACATTGCGGTACACCTTTACGCATTCCTTGTGGACATTCTCCTCGACGGACGTAAAGCGCTCCTCCAGCCCGTCATCCTTCTTGTTCTCCTGCGCCGAAGCCATCTGGTCCCTGATTTCCGAAACCGCGTTCGTCACATTGTCCAGATTGAGATTGACTGCATCAAGCTGGCCATTAAGGCTGTCGAAATGGGTATTCACGCTGTCCGCAAGCCCGTTGACCTTATCGTCCGCCGCATCCGTGCTCTCCTGCCTGATCTCTCTGATCTTAGCAAGACTTTCCTCCAGCAGACGGCCGATTCCGGCAGCGCTCTCCTGCGATGCTCCCTTCATTTCCTCTGTGCTTTCATCTATCAGCTTGCGGAGCTTGTCAAGACATTCGTTATACTGGGCGACCTGATTTTTTAAACGGTTCAGCTCCTCTGTGTCCGCCGCCGTGTTTGCCTTGATGATCTCCTGTGCATTCAATTTCTGTGCCAGCTTATCCATAAACATATCCATCCGCATTCCTCCAAATGTCTGTCATTTCGGTTCAAATTCCAGCCGCAAAACCTCTTCTGCACGGCTTTTCTCCCTCATCATATCACTTTTGCGCTTTTCTGACAACCAAAACTCCTTATACATTACTTTTGTGCAAAATGTATATTTATTCATTTAACCCATTAAGGTTTTTGTAACATTCACCAACTATTTACATGATGTTCATATTTTATTCATAATTAATTGCTATACTGAACTTACGTTAAGGGAAGCAAACAAGATAAATTTTTTCATAATAGCCCAGATGCCGAAAGGTGTCTGGGCACTCCTCATTTTTAGGGTTCTTTCCATAAAAGAAAAGAGCAGATTTCCAAATCCGCTCCTTTCAATTTCCTTTTTTCTGCTATTTTTCCTTCTGCTTTTCCTGTTCCCTGCTGATGGTAAGGATTTCGTCGTTCAGTGACAGCATCCTCGCGTCCAGATCGGACACCATCTTCGCACACTCTATCAGCTCGCTCTTGATATGCTCCGGCGCATCCCCTTCAAATTTGTAGTGGATCTTATGCTCCAGACTTGCCCAGAAATCCATCGCAACCGTTCTGATCTGGATTTCAACCTTCGTGTCCACGGTGCGATCGGAAAGATAGACGGGAACCGTCACGATCATGTGATAGCTCTTGTAGCCGCTCGCCTTCGGAAAGGTGATATAATCCTTCACGGCAATGACCTTGATGTCCCTCTGTTCACTGATCATGTCCGCAATGCGGTAAATATCGGAAGTAAAAGAACAGATAATGCGGATTCCCGCAATATCGTTTATGTACTTCACCATGTTGTCGATTGTCGATTCATAGCCGTTGCGCTTGAGCTTCTTGACGATACTCTCCGGTGTCTTGATTCTTGCTTTGATGTGCTCGATTGGATTGTACTGATGAACATGCTGAAATTCGTCATTGAGGATCTCCATCTTTGTCTCAATCTGCCGCAGTGCGGCGCTGTAGATGAGCGTTACCTCTTTCCAGCTGTCAATTCCCTCTCCATTATCTACTTTTAACTCCATACCTGTCCCCATACCTTCCCTGCATGTACTCTTTACATGCGGGTGCCATCCCGAACCTGCTTCTCTGTTGCAGTGTTTTTTCCATGTTGCGTATCCAGTATAACATAAATACTGACAAAAATGTATCGTATTCACAAAAAATTAATCCTTTTTTAAGAGAACCGTTCAAAGACCTACCTTTTATATCTATGCGGCTTTTTGTGAATTATGCTTGCGATTCGGGAAAAGATAAATTAAAATGATGGCAGAATCGGAAATCCGGAAGACGGATTCCAAAAGACAGGAGGACACGATATGTTCCGTTTATGGGCAAGAACCTTTAAAGACAATCATATGCTTCAGGACATCTGTATTGAAGACGGGAGCAGCGAGACCCGCACCCACAAGGTATTTCATGCCCTGGATGAAGTGTGTTCCAAATTCGATTTAAGCAAACCGATCTGGCTCGACAACACCATTGCGGAGTTCAAGCGCCACCGCAAGGCACGCTTCACCCAGGACAATTTTATTGACTCGATAGACTTTGACTACCTTGAAATTCAGGTCATCGAAGAGGATTAGTCGTCATATCCGTTCGGATTATTCTTCTGCCATCTCCATGAGTCCTCGCACATCTCCTTGATGCCGTACTTGGCTTCCCAGCCGAGCTCCTTCTTTGCAAGGCTCGCATCGGAGTAACATGTGGCAATATCTCCCGCACGTCTCGGCTTGATTACATAAGGAATCTTTACGCCGGTCGCCTCTTCAAAATTCTTAACAATATCCAGCACGCTGTAGCCGACACCGGTTCCCAGATTGTAGATCTTCAGACCCGCCTTCTCCTCGATCTTCTTCAATGCCTTGACATGGCCTACCGCCAGATCGACAACATGGATGTAGTCGCGGACACCGGTTCCGTCCGGTGTGTCGTAATCGTTTCCGAAAACGCCCAGCTCCTTGAGCTTTCCGACAGCCACCTGCGTGATGTAGGGCATCAGATTGTTCGGAATACCGTTCGGATTTTCTCCGATTGTGCCGCTCTTATGTGCGCCGATCGGGTTGAAATAGCGGAGCAGTATCACGTTCCATTCAGGATCAGCCTTCTGGATGTCGGAAAGGATCTGCTCAAGCATGGACTTCGTCCAGCCATAGGGATTCGTACACTGTCCCTTCGGGCACTCCTCCGTGATCGGAATAAACGCCGGATTTCCGTAAACCGTCGCACTGGAAGAGAAGATAATATTCTTCACATTGTGCTTTCTCATGACATCCACGAGAGTCAGCGTACCCGCGATATTGTTCTCATAGTATTCCCACGGCTTCTGTACGGACTCGCCAACCGCCTTCAGCCCCGCAAAATGGATGACCGCATCGATGCTCTCCTTGGAGAATATCTCCTCCAGCGCCTCTCTGTCCAGAATGTCTGCCCGATAGAAAGGAACCTTCTTACCCGTGATCGCCTCGACACGCTGCAGAGACTTTTCACTTGCGTTGCAAAGATTATCCAGAACAACAACATCATAACCGGCCTGCTGCAGCTCCACTACTGTATGGCTGCCGATAAAGCCGGCACCGCCCGTCACCAAAATCTTCATAGCTCCCTCTTTTCCGCCGGGAATTGTTTCCATTCCCCGCAATGTTTTTTGTTTCCTGTTATTTTCTAGGATAAACAAAAAATCCGTATTTCTCAATACTTATATGTTGCCAGAATCTGTCATAATGTTGACTACAGTGTGATGCCGTTCTTCTGGAGGAGTGCACGGGCACTGTCCACGGAATCCACACCGACGCGGTTTTTGATCGGGGCAAATTCCTTCTCACGCACTACCTCGTAGGGCAGGCAGCTCTTCATCTGGTGGATCATATCCAGCACAAGGTTCTCAAACTTAAAGCCGTTGGGCTTCTCCGGCTGCACATACTCTCCCGCCTCGTTCAGATAGGGAATCTTCTTCTCCACGATATGCAGTGGCAGACTGTTGCTCAGAATTTCAATGAGCTCGGGCACGTGGAACAGGTAATTCAGAATGACGCCGAAGTAATATGCCGGATCGCCATTCTCATCCTTCGCATTCATCAGTTCCTCTGTCAGTTCATAATACTCTATGATTGACGGTCTGCCGTCCTCGAGACACATTACGCCGACCTTCTCGTCAGGCGCATTCTTGCGCACCACCTTCGCACCTACCACACAGTTTTTCTCGATCGTCGCGCCGATAAAACAGGGATCTGCGATTCTCTGGAGCACATTGTCGACAGAGAATACATTCAGCCATTCGATGCCCTCCTTCTGCACCAGCTCCAGCAGTCCGGCATTCTTCATCGAGATGAACCAGCCGCCGTTGCCGTTGGGAGAGGTAGACAGCTTTCCCTTTTCCTCCATGTAAATCTTTCCGTTATAATCCGTCGCGGCAGCCATCTCCTGCATGAAGAAATGGACATATTCCGCCTTGTACCCGAAATAGTCATGCTCCTTCAGAAACTTCACCGTCGCCTCGTGATTCTTATCGCTCGTCATGACGAAAAGATGAATCCAGCGATCCGCCTGACGTACAACATCCATCAAGTTATTAATCAGGCACTCAAATATGTAAAGGTCTCTGGTCAGCCCGACATTGAACATTCCCTTGGGATTATCCGAGCCGAGTCTCGTTCCCATGCCTCCGGCGAGGAGCACCGCCCCCACCTTGCCTTCCCGGATTGCCTCCAGTCCGGTCGCCATAAAGCTCTCCCTGTTGGCATCTATCTCGGACATCTGCATTGCCGCAAGCGGTGTGATGACTCCCTTTTGTGCCAGCTCCTCACGATGTCTGCAGGATTCCAGAATGCTCATGTCCGTCGCCTCGATCTGCTCCAGCAGAGCCTCCTTCTCTTTCTCGTCCAATTCCCCATAGTATTTCAGGACATGTTCCTGTCCGTATTTTTCAAGTTTTTCCTTCGCCTGTGCTAAAGTCATAATCATTCTCCCTTGATTTTACTAATTTCCGAAAGGTGCCTTCCACGCCCCTCCCCATACTTTTCCAGTATATCAGAACTTTCCGGGAGCGGCAATGGTCAGAGCTCCAGTCCCGCAAAGAAATTTGTTGCGGCGGGTGCCTGAGCCATCCGCTGCAGGAAATACGCCTTCATTTCCGGGAACTCTTCCCCGATATCCTCCAGAACCGGGCAGAGATTCTCCGCATTCAGACATCCGAGCTCCGCAAACAGACTGTAATAGACCCTGTCGTTGCCCCTCTCGCGCAAGATGACCTGCCATGCCTCCTCGCTCTCACCGCCCTTGGTATGGGCTGTCAGATAAGCTGCCAGTTCGCACTTCTGCGGCTCCGCCAATTTCCACGGATAGAGCAGTCTTAAAAATGCCAGCCTCGCCTTTTCCCTGCGCCTCTCGCTGACATAGGCGAGCACATCCGTGCTGCCGTAGTCCTCCTCGCCGCAGAGCACCTGTCTCGAAAAGCCCTCCTCATCCGGAGTGTGCAGCACTGCTGCCAGCTTCGCATCCCACTTTTCCAGCCACTCCGGGCTTCCCACCGCAGGCGGCTCCAGAAGATAATATGCTCCGAAATCCGTCACCGCTGCCGCCAGCAGCTCCGCCGTCTGCAAGGTATTGCCCTGCCCCTCCGGTTCGCCGGCTCCGCACGGCGACGCTTCCCCGTACAGCACAATCCTCTCCAGTCTTGTGCAGTCTAAAAAAACCGCCTTTCCGAAGCAAAGCTCCCTGCGCGGAAGCTGTATCTCCTTCAGGCTGCTGCACGAGGCAAATGCCCAGTCGCCAATCTCCCGCACTGTCCCGGGAAGTCTCACCAGCCTCAGGCTCTTTCTGCTTAAAAAGGCTTTTTTTCCGATCACCGCCACCGGCAGCCCCTCGATCTGCTCCGGCACGGTAAGCTCGGCTGTCTGCCCATGAAATTCCACGATACACACAGCCCCGTCCTGTATCGTATATTTCAGGCTGCCGCCCTCAAGCTCCCATTCTCTCTCCTGCATAATCACTCCAGTTTCAGCTCTGCGATCTCCGACCTGATCCGGTCGCTGCGCTCGCTGAGCATCAGTTCCTCATTGTGTCTCTGATAGTCCGGGCAGCCAAAGGTCGCTATGAACTGCGCCGAGCTTGTATTCACCGTCAGCTCCGTCACGAGCAGCAGCATCTCGTTCCCCTCTGCAAACGCTTCCTCCGCAAAGACAAAGAGCGCGTGAAGCTCGTTCTGCACCTTCTCCGTCTCCTGCTTCATTCTGGCAACCATCTGTCCGTATCTAGTCTTCAAAAACTCATATGCCGCCGCATTGTCCGAAGGCGCACTCATCATCAGTTCCTTTCTGCTCTCCTCGAGAAAGCGGATCACACTGCGGTGCTTCCGCCTGTCCGCATCCGACAGCGAATTTGCGCTCTGCAGATTTTCCAGAAGCTTTTTCCTTCCCTCCGCCTGTTTCTCCAGCATGGCAAGCGTCTGCTCGACAGTACCGCTGTCTGCGGATGCTCCGACCGCCTTCAAGGGATTTCGGAGATCGGACAGAAAAGCCGCCTGTTCCATGATCTGTCTCATGTCAGCCTGTACTCTGTCAAGCAGCATTCCCAGCAGCGACAGTCTCTCGTCAAACGCTGCTGCCTTCGCTCTGGCAATCGCATGCACCGACGGATTTCCTTCCAGAATTTCGGAGATTTTATAATCCCTCTTGTACTTATTATATAGGTCGTAGTACGCGGAAAATTCCTTCACGACCCTTTCATTCCGGAGATATTGTCCGATCAGGGACTCGTCCACCGGAAGCTGCTCATCCTCGTACAGCGTCAGAATCTCCGAGAGATCCTCCCAGCCTCTCGCCGTCACATAGCTGCGCCCCTTTGTTGTCATCTCCATCACATAGAAATGCTCCTTCTTAAGATCGAGATAGCTGATGACCGCATTATGGATTCGCCGCTCCACCGCATATTCCTTCCAGACGCGGTAATCCGGCTCCACCTCCAGCAGCTTCAGCCTGTCCATTGTCACCACGTCAAACTCTCTGACCGATTTATTGTACTCCGGCGGGTTTCCTGCCGTGACGACCACCCAGCCCTCCGGCACTCTGTGGCGTCCGAAGACCTTGTACTGCAAAAATTGCAGCATGGACGGTGCCAGCGTCTCGGAGACACAGTTAATCTCGTCCAGAAACAGAATGCCCTCCTTCATACCGCTGCTCTCCATCGCGTCATACACCGACGCAATAATCTCGCTCATGGTATATTCAGAGACGCTCACCTTTTCACCGCCGTAGGTCTTCTCCGTGATAAACGGAAGCCCCAGCGCGGACTGCCGCGTGTGGTGCGTCATGGAATACGCCACAAGGGCAATGCCCATCTCCTGCGCGATCTGCTCCATGATCGCCGTCTTCCCGATGCCGGGCGCACCGAGCAGAAAGATCGGACGCTGCCGCACGACCGGCACGCGGTACTCTCCGAACTCGTCCTTCTTCAGATATAAATTTACCGAATTTTTAATGTATTCCTTCGCCTGCTTAATATTCATTCCGTTCCTCTTCTTCCAGCTCCTCGCTCTCCAGAATCACCTTCATGCTCCACGGCGGCACCGCCGCCCTGTTTTCGTCCTCGTTCAGAAATGCAAATATTACCTGATAGTCCGGCATCTTCTCCGGGTATATTCCATAGCCGTCCGTAAAATAGATCAAGCCCTTTAAATTCGTAAACTCGCCCTGCTGCCGCAGCTTTTCCGTATATTGGAAAACCGGTCGGAAATCTGTCGCGCCGAAGCCTTGCAGCTTTCCGTATTTCATAAAGGTCTCAAATTCATCGTCATTCGTGATCTTCGTGTCGCTCTGCACCTCCTGGTCACATTGCAGGATGTGGATGTTGACCTTATGAAAGAAATTCTCGCTCGACTTTAGAATCGAATAGGTCTTTTGCAGGAACGCCCTGACAATGCCGCCGCGACAGGAAGCGGAGGTGTCGATCGCTATGATGAACTCCCTGACCTTGTTCGTCTCCTTGTATTCCAGCGGCTCAATCAGCGGCAGGTTGCCGTAATGCTCCAGTCCATAGGTATAGTAAATATAGTCAAATTCCTCGTCATTGACCGTAATGTCCTCCCCCATGACCGTGAAGCGCCGGAGAATCTCGCTGTAATCGTAGCGGTCCCTTGTGCTCTCCTCGAGGTTGCGCTCCAGCGCCTCCGCGCCTGTTCTCGCCTTGGTAAACGATTTCAGATCCGCCTTCACTCTCTCGCTGATCTTCTTCCACTGCTCCTGCGTCACCTCAAGCTGCGCCGTCGGCTGCCACAGGTCGTGGCGGTCTCTGCGAAAAAGCCGCCGCAGTTCTTCCCTCTCGCCGCTTGTCAGTGGCTGGTTCCGAAAATAGCGGTACAGCCGCTCCGCCGTCAGTCCGCCCGCATCCTCCTTCAGCACCTTCAGCTTTCTCTCCGCATCCGCATCCTGCTCCAGCGTCACCCCGGCGAGCTTCATTCCGATGATCGTGCTCTCGACGGCAATGTCCGCCGCCAGATCCCATTTTTCCCTGTCCAGCTTATCATAGCGGAAGCTGTGGAAAAAGATGCAGTGAAGCAGCGTATGAAGGTAGCTCCTCGCAACCAGCGCCGGTTCTCTCTGATAGCATTGCAGCACATACACCGGATCATAAAACAATGCCTGCCCGTCCGTGGCAAAGCACCCGCTCCCGCGCTTCTCCCTCCTCGCCAGCTGCGCCAGCGGCAGGTCAAAAAAGCGCAGGTGCACCAGAAGTTCATCATGCGCCAGCGCCATGATTCGGTTTGCCAAGGATGAAATCTTCTCTGCGTCCTGCTGCATCGGGTTCCTCACTTTTTCTGTAAAAATTTATCTATTTCGCGGATGTTGCTTTTCTGCGAGCTTTCTTCTGCTACCGTCTAAGTTCCTTCATTTCATGTTTTATATTTTAACATTCTTTTAACTTGTATTCAATGATCTCAAAAAATAGGCAGAAACTCAAATGAAAGTGAAATTCTATTTAAGTTATTTTAATTTTTTTCATTTAAATTTGAGATTGTTTAATGCATTTTACGCAAAATACCGTTTCCCGACCTGTCTCTCCGGTCAGAAAACGGTATCACTCATGCCATATGTCTGTATTTTTCCCGCGTCGCCAACCCGCCCCGGATATGTCGCTCGGACTTATTGACGTCCAGAACCTGCCGCGCCTGCTTGAAGTCATTTTAAATTCATTTTTCTACTTTATTTCCACATCCATTTGATCCAAGCACTATCATAGGCTTAACATTTTGTAGTATTTCTTTAGTTGATAAATCAATAAATCTTTTAATTTTTTCCAAGCGTATTTACTTCATTTTCATTCTTCTACCTCTAAATATTGGCGGTACTATTTCAAGTTTTCAATATCATTAACAAAGAAAGATAACATGTCTCCTTTTTTTAATCTTCTTCCAAGACCTACATCTTTTCTGATTTCATAGATAATATCTTCCATTTCCCATAACATATTTTTATCTCCTTTTATAGATGATTTTCTATATTTTAACCACTTTTTTACAACTCTGTTTGATCCCCATAGAGTAAGTCCTTTTGAAAACTCAGAAACTATTTGAGTAATCTCTTCCTCGGTCATTTTATTACCGTCTTTTCGTTTTGTATCTTCCATAATTTTATAAATCATTTCTACAAACTGCTTATATGGTTCTTCTCGCTTATCGTATAAATACTTTTTTACATTGTACCTATAATCTACAACTTTAGCGACAATTGAACTAATTACAACACCTGTAATAGATACTGCCCCAGTTATCATTGCTACAACGATTACTTGATCTGATGTACTCACAAAATTTTCAACATAATTAACTACATGAGTAACTCCGTTTCCCATGATTTCCAAAATCCATTTAGCCACAAGAAACGCAACAATCACTATACCAATTAATAATATAAGCCCCAATAAAAAATTAAGCTTTGGATGTTTTTCTGCGAAGGTTTGCTTTTTTCCCATTTTTTCACGCTCTTTCTCTTTATCTATATTATGTTTTGACACCAAACATCATTTTAAGCTCTATGATTGTCCTCTATAAAACTTGTATGTATTTCTTCTGGCAAATACCTCGCCAATTCCTCCACCAACTCATATACCTTTGTTCCCGGAGCAATTTCTGTTGGTGTCTTTCCCTCTCCGTCTTTAATAATCCTCTTCGCATACCGAATTGCCAGCTTAGGATTGCCATGTTGCATCAAGGTCGCAAAAATATCGTTCATGTTTTTCTGATACTTTCCAATTCCGAGTTCCTTAAACTTATCATTCAGAAAAGAAATATACTCTGTCCGATGGTTATTCGCTGTATAATACGCAAAATGAAGCAAGAACCAGAACTCAATGCATTCATTACTCCATGCCGCATGATATTGTAACTCCGGATTAATCTTATTCAAATTATTTGCCCGTTCCTCAACACCATTGAAATGCTCCGCAGGAAAACTGTCCTTATCGTATACGCACCAGACTTGTCCCTTTTGAATTTTGTTCTTCCTTACATAGTCCTCCGCCATTCCAATTACACGCATAGTTTCTGCCTGACAGGGTTCAATCTCAATTAATACCATATCCTTATAAATTGGATTTTCTTCTATCATTTCCTTGAAGCCTGCAAAATACTGTGGTTCCGTCTGCTGACCTTCACAGAATATATAGTATCTATACTGCTTCATCTCCAAATATTCCTGACGACGCTTTTTCTTCCAATCGAGCTTGCTCGATTTTTTCTGCATTCCGGCTTTTTTAGGCATTCACTTTCCCCCAATCTATAATTCTTCTGAGGTACGGATCGGCGCCGTATTTACCTTCCAGATATTGTTTGTCGAACTTTGCATCCTTTCTGACGGACTCCCCCTTTTCATTTTTGAACTCTACCAAAGAATAAAGTTTAGAATTCTGTGCATTTCCCTTTGCAACAAACCAGATTTCATCTCTCCGGAACACTTCGCTGTTCATAGTTGACAAATCATGCGATGTAAAAATCAACTGTGCTTTATGTCTATTGATATTCATATCATTAAACATCATTATAATGTGGCGCAGTAATACCGGATGAATTTTTGCATCCAGTTCATCAATTACAAGTACCGTTCCGGCAAGCAAACTTTCCGCAATAAATGGTAGTAAGCCAAATAGCTTCTTTGTTCCGCTGGATTCATCCGACAAATTGATCTCCGTTTCCACATCATCTATGCAATGCTTTGTAAAGATTTCTATTCTATCATTCTCTTTTTCTTCCACTCTGAAATCTACTATGTCTAAGTCCATCTCCTGAATCATATCCAGCATCAGTTGCTTTACTTCTGTCGATGTAGACACGGCCATTCTAAGCTCCTGTATCGGATTTCCATAGTTCAGGAATTCTATTCCATACTCAAACCAGTTCAACACATCCTTGACCACCGCATTTCCCTTGTAGGCAATTCCCAAATAGGAAAGTAACGTAAGGGTCTTGGATAAATCAGCACTAACCTTCAGCTTCGCAAAAGCGCCTTTCAAAACAATACCCTTCTCATCTCTAGTGAAAAGAACTGACCGCCGTCCAGTCTCAAGCTTCACCCTGTCCAGGCTCTCATACAAAACAATATCTCTCTTCACATGCAGTATATATCTGTACTCTGAGCCGTCTGTCCGAAAGAATAATTCAAATTCTGTGGGTTCATTCTTGCTCTCCGAAAATGCAAATGGTTCAACAATTATTTTCTTCTGGAGTATCACTCTATCACCGCTATCCTCTGTGGCAAAAAGAGGACGTAAAATTTTTGCTGCCAATATATGCAATGCTGCTAAAACATTTGATTTTCCTCCGCCATTCGGTCCATATACAGCAGAAACCGGAAGATATTTTTCGCCATCTTTGTCTACAATTACTCTATCTTCATGTTCCGATATTGCAGCGGCTTGCATATCAAACGTCACTTCATCTCTTATACTCTTAAAATTTTTAACTGTGAACTGGCATAGCATAATGTTTTAACCTCCCGTTATCTTTATTATATCCACTTTTTATTTATTTGCAAGATGTATTTGAGATTTTTTCTCGTATTTTTGTTTCAAATTCCAATTTATTCATTATGCCATTCCGCCACCACTTAAGCAATGCACCTTTTACGCAAAATACCGTTTCCCGACCTGTCTCTTCGGTCAGAAAACGGTATCATTCATGCCATATGTCTGTATTTTTCCCGCGTCGCCAACCCGCCCCGGATATGTCGCTCGGACTTATTGACGTCCAGAACCTGCCGCGCCTGCTTGGCGAGCGTCGGATCAATCTGCATGAGCCGGTCTGTGACATCCTTATGTACGGTTGTGACGATTTGGAGCAGTTTTTATGTTACTGTTCATGTTGTTTACGTTTAATTTGTTTGCCGAATCATCATTGTTTTCTTCGGAATTCTCTGTTCCTTCAATCAACACAGCTTCATCCAGTCCCAAATCACCAATAAGACGCAGGTAAATATCTACATTACCATCCTTGTCCACTTCAATTTTATTAATCAGGCGTTTCAACTGTGCATTCGTCATTTCATGAACATCCGTGATATCTTCCAGTTGCCTGAATGTACCGTTCAAAATTGCCTCCAATTGTTCACCCTTGGTCAGATGATAAGAGACCATTTTCAGTTCATTTTCCAACCGCTCAATCTCTTTTCGCATCCCACCAATTTTCTCATTTAACTCCTCTCTGGAAATCAAATCATCGGTATACATATCCATATATTTTTCACGAGATTTACGAAGCTTGTTCAATTCTGCATTTAACTGCTTTTCGCACTCAATATTTTCATCTTTTGCTTTGTATACTCGCTGAAATTCATTAATCACGTAATTGATTACTTTTTTCTTCTTACTAAGAATCTCTTGAAAATACTCCTGCAGCG
>OIZV01000317.1_pt1 | contig 27274 bp, 24 predicted proteins | sample 1588681 | NCBI WGS metagenome assembly OIZV01 (sample SAMN03283281) | human gut metagenome | biome: human-associated habitat; material: feces | host: Homo sapiens | place: Peru | collected 2012 | reverse complement strand
CCCCGCCATACCTGCATACTGCTTTACTTCCGGTGAATCAAAATCACTGTATTTGCAGTCCGGATTAGGACAGAGATAATGCGGCGGCAGAGGATTAATTTCCGTGACGCCCAGGAGAAACATCACAAAGGACGCGCCCATCATGCTGCGATAACTGACGATATTGCCCTCTGAGCGCAATCTGGCAGCCAATTTTGCGATGATCAGATACAGCGTGGAGAAATCATTGCCAATGATTGCTCTTAATTCCCTGTCCATGCGCTCCTGAACGAGCTCCGGCAGCACAGAGCCATATATATCCTTCGCCTTTTCTGTTGCCAGTCCTTGCAGCTCCTCTTCAGCCCCCGGCAGACAGGGCAGAAAAGTACGCTTTCCCTCAGGATGCGGATAAAATGCGCGCACATCGCCAACCTGGTCTGCAATCCGATTTGGATTTGTGATCACGACCTCCTTTGCCTTCTCATCCCCCAAATATGAGAATTCATCCAGCATTTCATCGGTCGTTTTGAGATACAGCGGCGGCTGATCTGCATTCCTTTTTAGTATCTCACGATATATGGCGTCGCCAGGTTCCTTAAAATGCGCATCTCCCGTGGCGCATACGGGTTTGTTCAGCATCTCGCCAATCTGCACAATCTTGCGGTTAATATTGCGCAGTTCTTCGTCGTCTAAGAACGTACCGTTTCGCTTCAGAAACCTGTTGTTGCCGATGGGCTGAATCTCCAGGTAGTCATAGAAGGAGGCGATTTTCTGAAGTGTATCGTCATCGCTGCCCTTCAGCACTGCGCGGAACAGCTCGCCTTCTTTGCACGCACTGCCGATGAGCAGGCCCTCGCGATATTTCCGAATCAGGCCGCGCGGTATGCGCGGCACGCGATTATAATAATTCAGGTGCCCTTCGCTGACCAGGCGATACAGGTTTTCCATACCTTTTTGTGTGCAAGCCAGCATCGTGATGTGGTAAGCGCGGTTGCTCGCATCGGTCGAATAACAGGTGTTGATTTCAGAAAGCATCGAGATATGGTTTTGAGAACGCAGATCCCCCAATGCTCTGAGCAATATCCTGCCTGTGATGCGAGCCTTGCACATGACATCGTGCCCATCGGGCAATGATATGCCCAAATGCCGGCAGACAGAAGCCGTCCTGTACGATGCTTTATACTTCTGAAGCGCTGGATACTGCCTGCGCACCAGCGCCATCGTATCCAATACCGGATAATGGAACGGAAGACCAGCCGCACAAAAGGCGCGCCTGATAAACGCGATTGCGAAGGGCGCACAATGCGCTACAAGCACCGCGTTTTTGCAAAAAGCCGCAAACGCGGGCATGACGTCCGTCAGCTTTGGCTTGCCGCGCACCATGCTCGATGTAATGCCGGTGATCTGCGCTGCGTGCTCGGGCACACGGCGGCCGGGATCGATCAGTTCTGAGAATTCGGCGACCTCTGCACCGTTTTCGATTCGCACCGCGCCAATCGCGATGATCTTATCCGTGTGCGTATTCAGTCCGGTGGTCTCCACATCCAGCACGACGTAAGCCGCACTGTCGAGATTGACGTCTTCGCCTCTCTCAACGATCTCAGCGCCGTCGTTGATCATATAGCCCTCGCAGCCCGGGATCAGCTTGACGCCGACATTCTTGGCCGCAGCAAAAGCTTCAGGAAATGCCTGTACTCCGCCGTGATCGGTAATGGCGATATGTAAAAGAGAGTTTTTAAAAAAAACATGAATGATCACAGTTCCGCTACCATTCATTGCTTCGCAGGCATTTTTGACGATATTAACAATGGCTTGTTTTAATAATTGGGGATCAATTTCAATCAAGGGAAGGGAATCGTTCAGAACCAGTTCGCAGTTAAAATCCTTTCGGGATAAAAGACGAAGGGAATCACTGATCTGATTCATAAAGGCATAAAGATTGACCTGCATCAGGCTGAGATGACCGCATAGTCTGGCAGAAGAAAGTTGTGTTACCATATTTTTGAGAAAATCGATTTCTGACATGCTTTCTTTCCAGTAGTCAAAGTCCTGTACTTCCGGATGCTTTTTGGCAACAAGCTGCAAGGAACTGTTGATCAATGTAATAGAATTTTTGATTTCATGGAAAATATTAAGGTAATCGTCGTTTGTCAACATAGTACCCTGCCCTGTTCTTAATAAATGATATGCAATATTTTAACATTGTCGGTAATAAAGTTCAATCATAATAATACAACAAATTTCGACACGCGTAATGAAACATGTGCCACAGAAAGGAAGGATTTCAGATGAAAGACGCAAATTGTATTTTTTGCAAAATTATTGCGGGAGAGATTCCGTCAAACACGATTTATGAGGATGAGGAGTTCAAAGTGATCTTAGATGCCAGTCCGGCATCGAAAGGACATGCGCTGATCTTACCGAAAGAGCATTATCATGATATCTATGATATTGAAGAGGAAACAGCAGCACATGCAATGAAGCTTGCGAAAAAACTGGCATGCCATATGACAGAGGTTTTAAAATGTGACGGTTTTAATCTGGTGCAGAACAACCACGAGATCGCGGGTCAGACGGTATTTCATTTCCATATGCATTTGATCCCGCGCTATAAAGAGGCAAAGAATAATGATATCTTAAAATGGAATCACGAAGAATTTACATCTGAGGAAATGAAAGAGATCTGTGAGTCACTGAAAATGACAAAATAAGAAAACAGTAAAAATGCAGGAACTCTAAAATCGATGTTCCTGCATTTTTTTACATTTCATTATGAATTTTCTTTTGATACTTCTAAGAGAAGCCCTACGATGGTGTCGATTGAGTTGCGGCTGCTACTGTTTTCCATTGCCTGGATATATTCCTCTTTTTTCGCAAATACATGCTCAACGGCCTCAAGGAGAGCGGTGTTGGAAAGATTTGCCTCTTCCAATACATAGCTAAATCCCTGTGAGCGGAACGAATTTGCATTTAAGATCTGGTCGCCACGGCTGGCTTCTGCCGGAAGCGGGATCAGGATATTCGGTTTCCGTAGAGCTAAAAGCTCACAGATAGCATTTGCGCCAGCACGGGAAATAACAAGGTCAGCCAGAGCAAACAGATCAGACAGTTCCTGATTGGCATATTCAAACTGTGCATAGCCGGAAACGCTGTAGAGTGTTTCGGCCAGATTTCCCTTCCCGCAGAGGTGGATGACATTGTAGGATTTGATCAACTCCGGCAGCAGACCACGGATCGCGGTATTGATCGCGCGGGAACCGGTACTTCCGCCGACGATCAGGATAACCGGTTTGGTGCGGTCTGAAAAACGGCACATGGAAAATGCGTGGTTGGCATTTCCTTTTAACAGTTCCTGACGGATCGGAGAGCCGGTTAAGACAGCTTTGTCTTTCGGGAGATAATTTAAGGTCTCCGGGAAGTTACAGCAGACTTTTACGGCACCCGGGATCGCTAATTTGTTGGCAAGTCCTGGAGTCAGATCAGACTCGTGGATGATGGCAGGGATCTTGCAGTGTCTTGCAGCAAGTACCACAGGAACGGAAACAAATCCGCCCTTGGAAAAAACTACATCCGGTTTTATTTTTTTCAGAATACTGATGGACTGTGCATATCCTTTTAATACCTTAAAAGGATCCGTAAAATTCTTTGGATCAAAATAACGTCTCAGTTTTCCGGAAGAAATGCCATAGTAAGGAACTCCCTGTTCTTCGATCAGGCGTTTCTCGATCCCTTCATAGGAACCGATATAAGAAATCTCGTAACCTTCATTTCGTAAAGCGGGCATCAGGGCGATGTTTGGTGTTACATGACCTGCCGTACCGCCTCCGGTCATTACAATTTTTTTCATAATTTCATTCCTTTCGTGGAACTTTATATACTTTCCTATTTATAATACCCTTATGCCGAAAAGTCAAGAAAAGACTTGTAAAGTTATGTGCGGGCGGAATATGTCGGAAGTTGCGACCGATTCCTGTAGTGGTTCTCTTTTCAATTGCCATTGGAACTAATATAATAAGAAAGAAAACGGAGCATGTCCATGAAAAAGAGAGAAATGCTCTGGAAAGAGAGGTAATGTGCATGGAACAGATTATTCTTATGATGGCGCAGTATGCAGATATCGCCTGTATGGCATTGGCGGTTCTGACCGTTATGATCACCGGCATCACATTACATAAGCTAAAAAAGCTGGAAAAAGAGTTGTTCCAGCCGAAAGAAAGGGTACAGCAGAAAAATACGAAGGCGGATGAGCCTGTAAAAATATCGGATCAAATTCAGGAAAAGGAGGTTGTGGCAGCAGCTGTTACGGGAGAACAGGAGCAGCTGCTGGATGCCGTTTTAGGTGAAGTTTTTCCATAGAACATTTAAAAATTACCAATTTTATGGGCGAAAATTTATGGAAATATGACAGAAATGTTTCAAAAACTTGACAAAAAAATGCCCCTATGCTAAGATACGCGTTGTAACAAATCCGTAATAATTGTAACAAAAATGAATAAAACGAAACAAAGGTGTAATACTATTTAATAAAACAGTAAACACCAATGGAGGTTTTCTATGAGTTTGAAAAAAAGAGCGGTCAGCGGAGTGATCATTGCAGGAAGTTTAGTAATGATGTGCGCAACTGCAGACGCAGCTGATACAGTTATGGGCGAAAAAGTTATGCAGACAGCAGAGACAGATGCCAAGCTGGCAACTGATGGTACGGCAGGAGTTGTCGTATTATTAAATCAGGTAAAGACAGATGCCCTTAGCAGCCTGGACGAGGCAGAGATCAGTGTTGAGCAGACACAGACCAATCTGGTTGCTTCCGCAGAGGATAGTAAGATGCGGGACGACGAGGCAGCAGAAGCGGTTGTTTTAGAGACAGTACCGGAAGATGCAGCTGAAGAAACATTCGAAGTACAGAGTATTACAGACGAGACAGCAAATGAAACAACAATAGAGACTGCAGAGGATACAGAGACTACAGAAACTGCAGCGGACAATACAGCAGAGGATGTCTGGTCAAACCGCCTGATGGCAGATGTAGACGAGTTTTTATATGTCCGTGCCAGCGGAGATGCGGATGCAGAGATCGTAGGAAAGTTATACAAAGGTGCGGTAGCAGAAGTCGTTGAGGAAAGCGATGGCTGGACTCATATCAAGTCTGGAAATGTAGAAGGATATGTAAATGATGACTACTGTGTGACCGGTGAAAATGCTTATGACTATGCCGTCCAGAATGTCGAGACGGAAGCAGAGATACAGACAGATGGTTTACGAGTAAGAAGCGAAGCGGATGAGAACAGCAAGGTTTTAACCGCAGTTTCTTCCGGAACCACGTTTATGGTTGATACCGATGCAGAGACCACAGATGAGTGGGTAGCCGTAAAATATGGCGATGGAACAGCATATGTAAGTGCAGAATACGTAAGTACGGATCTGGCACTTGGCGAGGCAGTGACCATCGAAGAAGAGAAAGCAGCACTTGCAAAAAAAGCTGCTGAGGAAGCAAAATCTGCACAGGTGCAGGGAACAGAAACGGTACAGAAATCATCCGTTGCAGCATCGGTAGATGAAGTAACCTTATTAGCAGCACTGATCCAGTGTGAAGCTGGAAATGAGAGCTATGAGGGGCAGCTTGCAGTAGGCGCAGTTGTAATGAACCGCGTACGTTCCGGTCGCTATCCGGGCAGCGTGTCAGGTGTCATCTATGATGGAGGACAGTTTACACCGGCAGCAACGGGAGCTGTAGCAAGCGTTGCTGCAAACGGACCAAAAGGGAGTTGTATCCAGGCAGCACAGGAGGCACTTGCAGGAGCTGACAATACAGGCGGAGCAACCTGTTTCCGCAGAGCAAGTTCCGGCATTGCAGGAGTTGTAATTGGAAATCATGTATTTTACTAAAAGAATGTGCGAGAGCACATTCTTTTTTTAATCAGTCATTGTAATATAAAATTAAATATAGTAATATGAATAGTGATAACGTATCAAATATCATAAATGGAGGGAATTTATATGCCAGGAGTAGTTATTTCACTTGTTATTTTATTGATCATCTTAGCCTTGGTAATTATTGCATCCTGCGTTAAGATCGTACCGCAGGCGCAGGCATATGTGGTAGAGCGATTAGGAGGATGGCTCGATACATGGACGGTGGGTCTTCATTTTAAGGCACCGTTTATTGACCGTATTGCAAAAAAAGTAATCTTAAAAGAGCAGGTGGTAGATTTTCCACCACAGCCGGTTATTACAAAGGATAATGTAACCATGCAGATCGATACAGTTGTATATTTCCAGATCACAGACCCGAAACTGTATACTTATGGTGTAGAGAACCCGATCATGGCGATCGAGAACCTGACAGCAACAACACTTCGTAACATCATCGGTGACCTGGAGTTGGACGAGACACTGACTTCCAGAGAGACAATCAACACCAAGATGCGTTCTTCCCTGGATGTTGCTACCGATCCATGGGGTATAAAAGTAAATCGTGTAGAGTTAAAGAACATCATTCCACCAGCAGCGATCCAGGATGCGATGGAGAAACAGATGAAAGCAGAGCGTGAACGCCGTGAAGCAATCCTTCGTGCAGAAGGTGAGAAGAAGTCAACCGTCTTAGTTGCAGAAGGTAAAAAGGAATCTGCTATTCTGGATGCAGAGGCAGAGAAGCAGGCTGCAATCCTTCGTGCAGAAGCGAAAAAAGAGGCAACCATTCGTGAGGCAGAAGGTCAGGCAGAAGCGATCCTTAAGATCCAGCAGGCAAATGCGGATGGTCTTCGTATGATAAAAGAAGCAGCACCGGATCAGGGTGTCATTCAGTTAAAGAGCTTAGAGGCATTTGCAAAGGCTGCAGATGGCAAGGCAACCAAGATCATCATTCCATCTGAAATTCAGGGAATCGCCGGTCTGGCAAAATCTGTTGTGGAAGTTGCCACAGATCAGAAATAACCATAGGTTGTATTGAGAAAAAGCCGGGGCTGTTGCAGGATAGATTTCCTACAACAGCCTTGTTTCAAATAACAGATCAAAATACAGGACGCAGGAAAGTGATGCGGGAACAGGGAGGAAACTATGAATTTAAAAGGACGCAATTTTTTAAAACTGATGGATTACACACCGGAAGAGATCACTTATCTGATCGATCTGTCCGCAGAGTTAAAGAAAAAGAAAAAAGAAGGTGTACCACACAATACACTGACCGGTAAAAATATTGCACTTATTTTTGAAAAGACCAGTACAAGAACCCGCTGCTCTTTTGAGGTTGCTGCACATGATCTGGGCATGAATGTGACATATCTTGATCCATCCGGTTCCCAGATCGGAAAGAAAGAGAGTATCAAGGATACTGCGAGAGTATTAGGCAGAATGTTTGACGGGATTGAGTATCGTGGCTTCGGACAGGATATCGTGGAAGAACTTGCAAAATATGCCAATGTGCCGGTATGGAACGGACTGACCAACGAGTTTCATCCGACCCAGATGATCGCGGATATGCTTACCATCCGGGAGCATTTAGGCAGATTAAAAGGTGTAAAACTGGTATATATGGGGGATGCCCGTTACAACATGGGAAATTCCCTGATGGTAACCTGCGCCAAACTTGGTATGGACTTTGTGGCATGTACTTCCGCAAAATATTTTCCGGAGCAGAAACTGGTAGATTACAGCAAAAAGGTTGCAGCAGAGACCGGGGCAACCATTACATTGACTGAGGACGTAAAAGAGGGAACCAAAGATGCAGACGTGATTTACACCGATGTATGGGTATCCATGGGAGAGCCGGACGAGATCTGGGAAGAGCGCCTGAAAGATCTGATGCCATATCAGGTCAATGCACAGGCAATGGCAAATGCGAAAAAGGATGCCATTTTTATGCACTGTCTGCCGGCATTCCATGACTTAGAGACAAAGATCGGCAGGGAAGTTTATGAGAAATTTGGTTATCGTGAGCTGGAAGTGACCAATGAAGTATTTGAGAGCGCACAGTCTGTCGTATTTGACGAGGCAGAGAACCGTATGCATACGATAAAAGCAGTTATGCTCGCCACACTTTCAGAATAAGCTGTGCGGGACAAAGGAGAAACACATGAAGACAAAGGTTTTAACGGCACTGAAAGAAGCAGATGACTATATATCAGGACAGGAATTGTGTGAGCGTTTCGGCGTTTCGAGAACAGCAATCTGGAAAGCGGTCAATCAGCTGAAAGAGGCGGGGTATGAGATCGAAGCGATCCAGAATAAGGGATATAAGATCCTGTCAGTGCCGGACCGGCTGAGTGAAAGTGAACTGCAGAGCATCCGGAAGACGTCCTGGGCAGGAAAAGAGATCTTTTATTATGACGTTATTGATTCTACCAATACCAGGGCAAAGCAGCTGGCAGAAGAGGGGCACGGGACGGGAACACTGGTGGTTGCAGAACGTCAGGATGCCGGACGTGGCAGACGTGGCAGAAGCTGGGAAGGACCGGCTGGCAGCGGCATTTACATGACACTGGTGCTCAAACCGGAGATCAACCCGAATAACGCCTCCATGCTGACTCTGGTCGCTGCGTTGGCAGTATCGGGTGCAATCACCACATGTACTGGTGCCAAGGCTGGGATTAAGTGGCCAAATGATATTGTGATGGATGGGAAAAAGGTTTGTGGCATTTTGACCGAGATGAGTGCACAGTTTGATTATGTAAACCATATTGTGGTCGGAATTGGCATCAATGTCCACAATGAGAGTTTCCCAAAAGAAATCGAGGATGTAGCGACTTCCATTTATTTACAGAGTGGGGAGCATATCAACCGTGCCAGACTGATCGAGGAGATCTTAGAGCAGTTTGAGCGTTACTATACAATCTATTTAAAGACAGAAGATTTGAGCGGGCTGGTAAATGAATACAACGGCCGATTGGTCAATATGCAGCAGAAGGTCAGAGTTTTAGACCCCAATGAGCCATACGAGGGAAAAGCAATGGGCATTACCGGACGTGGCGAGTTGATCGTGGACACATGGGAGAGCCGGAAACTGGTGTCATCGGGGGAAGTATCAGTGAGAGGAATATATGGATATGTCTAAAGAAGAAGTCGTGCTTTGCGGCGCAAGCGCATACAACAAAAAATATTATTTGAATGAGGATTTCAGAGGATTGCCGGAGTCCGTGCGCGATGAATTAAAAATTATGTGCGTATTGTTTACCGAGGACATCGGCGGGATTTTCCAGCTGGTGTTTGATGAGGAGGGCAATCTTGAATTTAAAACATCCTGCGATGAGGGAGACCTGCTTTACGATGAGATCGGATGCGGGCTCAAAATCAGAGAGCTGCAGAGAACCAAAGAAGACTTGCTGCGTTCTTTGGAAATGTATTATAAAGTACTATATGTAGGAATATAGGGGTGAAAGAGATGATATTAACAGTTGATGTAGGAAATACCAATATTACAATAGGTGTGTTTGATGGGGACAAGATACAGGCAACCTTCCGTCTGACAACCAAGATGGCGCGTACCTCGGATGAGTATGCGATGATCCTGACCAGTCTTTTAGAGCAGAACGATATCAAACACGAAGAAATCTTAGATGTGATCATTGCTTCGGTCGTTCCAAATGTAATGCATTCCTTAGAGGGAGCCATTGTAAAATATTTTGGCATCCGTCCGATCGTGATCGAACCGGGAACGAAAACCGGCATCCGTGTTGTGACTGAGAACCCGCGCCAGATCGGGGCAGACCGTATTGTGGATGCAGCCGCAGCGTATGGTATTTACGGCGGCCCGGTACTGGTTCTGGACTTTGGTACGGCAACGACTTACGATCTCGTGGATAAGGATGGTGCATTTCTTTCCGGAGTAACGGCACCTGGTATCCGTATTTCTGCAAAGGCATTGTGGGAAGATGCAGCAAAGCTTCCGGAGATCGAGATCCGCAAGCCGGAGAGTATTCTTGCAAAAGAGACCATTTCAAGTATGCAGGCAGGACTTGTTTATGGACAGATCGGACAGACAGAATATATCGTCCGTCATATGATCGAGGAATCTGGTCTTGGCGAGGTAAAAGTAGTGGCAACGGGAGGCCTTGGACGTATCATAGCAAATGAAACAACAGCGATTGACGTATATGACCCGAACCTGACTTTAAAGGGCATGAACATTATCTACAAAAAACAGAATCGGAAATCCGGGAAAATAAAAGCATTATGAGTACAATAAAGCAGTTGCAGATAGGAAATGTGACACTGAAAAATAATTTAATACTGGCACCGATGGCAGGCGTAACGGACCTGCCATTTCGCTTGTTGTGCAAGGAGCAGGGCGCAGGACTTCTCTGCATGGAGATGGTAAGTGCAAAAGCGATCCTATACAAAAATAAAAACACGGAGGAACTTTTGACGATCGATCCGCGGGAAAATCCGGTGTCGCTTCAGCTTTTTGGTTCCGACCCGGATATCATCAGTGAGATCGCAAAACAGATTGAAGACCGTCCGTTTGACATTTTAGATATCAATATGGGCTGCCCGGTACCAAAGGTGGTCAATAACGGCGATGGTTCTGCACTGATGAAAAATCCCCTGCTGGCGGGTGAGATTATCGAGAAAACAGTCCGTGCGATCAAAAAGCCGGTCACAGTCAAGATCCGCAAAGGATTTGATGATGATCATGTCAATGCAGTCGAGATGGCGCATATCGCCGAAGAATCCGGCGCAGCAGCGGTGGCGGTGCATGGAAGGACAAGAGAGCAGTTTTATTCCGGGAGGGCGGACTGGGATATCATACGGCAGGTAAAAGAGCGCGTATCGATACCGGTCATCGGAAACGGGGATCTTCTGACGGCAGAGGATGTGATCGCCATGGAAAAACAGACTGGCTGCGACGGTTTTATGATCGCAAGGGGAGCAGAGGGAAATCCATGGATCTTCCGTCAGATCCTGCACTATTTTGAGACAGGAGAACAGCTTCCGAAACCGGATTTTTCAGAAATGACAGAGATGCTGCTGCGCCATGCAAAGATGCAGCTTGAGTTCAAAGGGGAATATACCGGGATTCGTGAGATCCGCAAGCATGCCGCATGGTATACGGCAGGATATAAAAATTCCTCAAGGCTGCGCGGCAGGATCAATGAGGTGGAAAATTACGAGCAGTTAGAGGCATTATTCCGGGAAGTCCAGTCATATAATGTGGAAAGACAAGTATGATGCGGACTGGAGATCGGAATGTCATATGCCAACGAATTTTTAGCAGAGTTTACACCGGTATATTTTGGGATATTGCAGGCAAAACAGATATTGCCGGGGCACGCCAGAGTGGAGATCATAGATGAGGATGACAGATCGGCACAACAGTTTCAGATGCAGGACTGCCGGTCGGTATTGGAACAGATCGGGGCGGAACTGAACGATGTCACGATCTACACCGAGCGGCCTGCATATTTTCGTGTGTTTGCAGAGAAAATGTATGAAGAGAATGGGCTGATCGTAAAGACGATCTCCAAACGGTATATGTTAAGGCGGAAGGATGCGACGGGGCATCCGGTAAAAAATACGATCCTGTTTGATTTTGAGTGGCAGGGGAAATGTTACGATGGACAGATCCGTCTCGGCAAACATTACATTCCAATCTACAAAAAACCTTGGGAAAAGGCGGCAAATCTTGACATTGTGGTGCCTATCGGTTATAATACTGTGATTGTTAAGAGACAGGGAAACATAAGAAAAAAGCCATACCGCGACCGGTTTGAGGCGGCATTTTTTCAATAACAAAATAAATACAAATAGAAGGGTAAAAGCGATGGATAAGAAAAATATTCTGACTTACGAAGGATTGAAGAAACTTGAGGACGAACTGGAGAACTTAAAGGTAGTCCGCAGAAAAGAAGTCTCTCAGAAGATCAAAGAGGCGAGAGAGCAGGGAGACTTATCAGAGAACGCTGAGTATGATGCAGCAAAGGACGAGCAGAGAGATATCGAGGCTCGTATCGAAGAGTTAGAGAAGATCTTAAAGAACGCAGAAGTTGTTGTCGAGGAAGAGGCTGACTTAGATAAAGTAAGCATCGGATGCAACATCAAGATCTTAGACTGCGAGTTTGACGAGGAATTAGAATATAAGATCGTTGGTTCTACCGAGGCAAACAGCTTAAAAGGAAAGATTTCCAATGAGTCTCCGGTCGGCAAGGCATTATTAGGCAAAAAAGTCGGTGATACCGTAAAAGTTGAGACTCCGGCAGGAGAGTTCGAATACAAAGTGCTTTCTATTCACAGAGCAAACTAATACCAGTAGGAGGAAGAAAATGGCAGAGCAGAACAATAACCAGCAGGATTTAAACCAGTTGATCCAGGTTCGCTATGATAAGCTGCATGAGCTGCAGGCAAATGGCAAAGACCCGTTTGTTATCACAAAATATGATGTGACACATCACACCACAGATATCCGCGAGCATTTTGAAGAAATGGAAGGTGCAGAGGTAACCGTTGCCGGACGTATGATGTTCAAACGTGTTATGGGTAAAGCATCTTTCTGCAATATTCAGGATTTAAAGGGTAAGATCCAGGCATACGTTGCAAGAGACAATATCGGAGAGGATTCTTACAAAGATTTCAAGAAATACGATGTTGGTGATATCTTAGGAATCAAAGGTACTGTTTTCAAGACCAAAACAGGCGAGATCTCCATCCATGCAACAGAGGTAGTTCTGCTTTCCAAGAGTTTACAGATCCTTCCTGAGAAATTCCATGGACTGACCGATACCGATACCAGATATCGTCAGAGATATGTCGATCTTATTATGAACGAGGAAGTAAAAGATACTTTTGTAAAACGTTCCAAGGTGATCAGCACGATCCGCCGTTATCTGGATGGACAGGGCTTTATGGAAGTAGAGACCCCGATGTTAGTACAGAATGCAGGTGGGGCAGCAGCTAGACCTTTCGAGACTCATTTTAACGCATTAGACGAGGATTTACGTCTTCGTATCTCTCTTGAGTTATACTTAAAGAGACTGATCGTAGGTGGCATGGAGCGTGTTTATGAGATCGGACGTGTATTCCGTAACGAGGGACTAGATACCAGACATAATCCGGAATTTACCCTGATGGAGTTATATCAGGCATACACCGATTATCACGGCATGATGGATCTGACCGAGAACCTTTACCGCTATGTAGCAAAAGAGGTTACCGGTTCTGAGATCATCCAGTATGGCGAGCACACCATGGATTTATCCAAACCATTCGAGCGCATTACCATGTTAGATGCCGTTAAAAAATATGCAAATGTTGATTTTAACGAGATCCATACAACAGAGGAAGCAAAGAAATTAGCAGATGAGCACCATATCGAATACGAAGAGAGACACGAAAAAGGTGATATCTTAAACTTATTCTTCGAGGAATATGTAGAGGAGCACCTGATCCAGCCTACTTTCGTTATGGATCACCCGATCGAGATCTCTCCTTTGACCAAGAAGAAACCGGAGAACCCGGATTATGTAGAGCGTTTCGAGTTCTTCATGAACGGCTGGGAGATGGCAAACGCTTACTCCGAGTTAAATGATCCGGAGGATCAGAGAAAACGTTTCGAAGCGCAGGAAGCTCTGCTTGCAGCAGGCGATGAGGAAGCAAATCATTTAGATGAGGACTTCTTAAACGCACTTGCGATCGGTATGCCTCCGACAGGCGGTATCGGCTTCGGAATTGACCGTATGGTCATGATGATGACAAACAGCCCGGCAATCAGGGACGTGCTGCTGTTTCCAACGATGAAGTCGTTAGATAAATAAATCCAGTGTTTTATGCGGGTTTGAGGCATTTGAGTACGTCAAAGGACGCATTAAAAGACGCATTTTGACATAGTCATTTACATCAGTATGAAAGAGTATACAATCTGAAAAGAAAAAGATTCAATCAAATATGAACTACTAAGAGGACATTTTCTAAAGAAATTTAGAAGATGTCCTCTTTTTTGCGTTATGGAGAAAATACGTCATTTGTTATGAAGTCAAAGTGAAAGGAGCACAGCAATGAATGAATCAAAGAAGAAAGATAGATATGAGGATGCAAAAAAGTTTGTAAGATATTCAGATGGTGCAAAAATGTACAGTATGGGAATGACAAAATTTCAAGAAGTGGCTAAGGATGCCAAGGCTTGTTATAAAATTGGTCAGCTTGTACTTGTTAATACAGAAATATTGGATAAGTATCTTGAAACTTTTCATATTACAGATTCTGAGTTTTATAAGTAGGTGATGTTATGCATTGTAGATTCTTCTGGGGACATAACAACAGATGTGCCAATGGAACATGTTGTAAACCATCTAAGAAAAAAGAACAGAAACTTCCGACGGAATGTGTCGGATGTCCATATTATCGAGGGAAGAGAGATGGGATGCAAGAGAAAAGGGACTTACATTATCTGCTTTTGAATGGGAGAAGGATAGAAAAACGCTGATATATGGGCAGGTAGACTATATGTATGGAGAAGCACTTTATAAGCCTGAAATGAAAGAAGGAAATCCTATAAGGTTATATAGTTTGGATGAAATCACGGAGATATTCTGTAAATTAGGACTTCGTATTTGTAACAGCTTTGCTGATTTCAGTGGAAAGCCGAGTTCTGATAATGATATTCAATTGATGGTTTATTCCATACGGGAATAAATCTTCATCAAATCTTTATTTTTTTCTGTTAGGTTATATTTCAGTAAGAAATGAAATATAGAAGGAAGGATAGTAAAGATGGAAATGATGTTACAGACACAAAATCTATGTAAATATTTTAGAAAACAGAAAGCGGTAAATAATGTTTCACTTAATATCGAAAAGGGACAGATTTATGGACTGCTTGGACCGAATGGCGCTGGTAAATCTACCACATTGAAAATGCTGACCGGTATGATGAAACCAACTGCAGGAAAGATTTACTTTGATGGAAAACTTTTGGATAGGAAAGATTTATCAAAAATAGGAGCGTTAATTGAAAATCCGCCTATTTATGAAAATCTTTCCGCCAGAGAGAATTTGAAGGTAAGACAATTATTGCTTGGTACAGATGAAAACAGAATTGATGAGGTCTTGCAGATTGTATCACTTACAAACACCGGAAAGAAGAAAGCAGGACAGTTTTCTTTGGGGATGAAGCAAAGACTAGGCATTGCAATGGCATTGCTTGGAGAACCGGAACTTTTGATATTGGATGAACCTACGAATGGATTAGATCCAATAGGCATCGAGGAATTACGAGAGCTGATCCGGTCTTTTCCGGAACAGGGAATCACTGTAATTCTCTCCAGTCATATTCTCTCAGAGGTACAGTTACTTGCAGATAAAGTCGGGATTATTTCAGGTGGAATCTTAGGATACGAAGGAGCATTAAAGCAGGGAGATAATCTTGAAGATTTGTTTATGAATGTGGTAAGAAAAAACCAGAAAGCAGGTGAAATCCATGGTTAATATTATAAAAGCAGAACATCAAAAAGCCAAAAGAACCATGCGAAAAAAGTTTATCTGGGGATTTCCTCTTCTTACATTTGTCATGGCATTTATATTTACTCTTGGGATGACAAATGCTTATGCAGAAAGTGTTTGGAACTGGTGGTATACACTTTTGCTGCCGGGGATGATTGCTCTATTTTGTTATCTTTCTGTGGCGCAGGAGAAAAAGATAAAATACTATCATTTAATGACTATTCCCACAGACAGAAGAAAATTGTTGCTGGGGAAAATTATTTATATTGGGTACATGATTTTGTTTTCTAATGTGATTGTGTTTGCAGGAGCAACGCTTGGAGGCTTTCTTCTAACGACACATGTTCCAGTTGGAGGAGCGTTGATTGCAGTATTGTTTCTGACGGTTTCTGAGTTATGGGAGATTCCGGTAGCTTTATTTTTAAGTGAACGATTTGGAATGATTGTAAACCTGTTCGTCTGCCTATTTATTACCGTCAGCGGTGTGGTAATATCACAAACCAGAATCTGGTATGTACTTGTTTCTGCAATCCCTATGCGAATGATGTGCCCGTTGCTTCATGTTTTACCAAATGGACTTGCCGCAGAAGCAGGGAATCCTCTTTTGGATACGGGAGTCATTGTTCCGGGAATGTGTCTCTCAATCATCTGGTTTGTTTTTGTAACGGTTCTGTTTTTGAAATGGTTTGAGAGAAGAGAGGTGAAATAAGATGATTGGAAGATCTCTTAATGCAGACTTGCGAAAGATGAAAGGAACATCTGTGATTCTGGCACACTTACTGATTCCGATTATAACCAGCGTTATATTTTTAATATATTACTTTTTTTCACCATGGAATGAAAATATGAAAGTGATTGCATTTTATCAGGCAATAGGAGCAGGACTTCCGGTACTTATTGGAATTTTTACAGCAAGTGTGATGGAACAGGAACAAAATGCAGGTGATTTTCAAAATCTGTTGTCTTTACCGGATAAACCTGCAGCATTTTTATCGAAACTGTTGATGCTACTGGTTTTGTGTCTGTGCTCTATCCTATTGACAGCAATCATATTCGGAATTGGATTTGGAAGAATCGCATCAAGCGATATCGAAATCATGAAAGGATGTATATTTGCAGCATTGCTGCTGTGGGGAAGCAGTGTTCCACTTTATCTGTGGCAGCTGATTCTGGCTTTTCAGTTTGGAAAAGGGGTATCCATTGGAGCAGGGATTATATCAGGACTAATTAGTGCATTGATGCTTACCGGACTTGGAGATTATGTGTGGAAATATGTATTTGTCTGCTGGACGGGTAGAGTACCATATACTTATCTGCAATCTGTATTGGGAGAAACTAGTGTAGGTGAATGGTTGTCATTCATACCAGGTTGCTTAATATTTACAGGGATTAGTATGGTATACTATTTTTGGTGGGTAAACCACTGGGAAGGAAACAGAATATCGGAATAGAATCGAGGGAAACTATGGCAAAAATACTGGCAGTTGATGATGAACCGGCAATTCTGGAAATGATAGAAAGCATTTTGAATAAGGATGGACATCTGGTTACCAAAGTAAGTAATCCGCTGAAACTTAATATGGAAGAATTACATCGTTATGACCTGATTTTACTTGACATTATGATGCCTGGAATGGACGGCTTTGAATTATGCAAAAGAATCAGGGCACTTGTGGATTGTCCGATTTTGTTTCTTACCGCAAAAACGGAGGAAAAAAGTCTGGTGAACGGACTTTCGTTGGGAGCAGATGATTATATTTCAAAGCCATTTGGAGTGATGGAACTTCGGGCAAGGATTCATGCACATCTTAGAAGAGAGCACAGGGAACATTCTGTCCGGATGGTTTTGGGGAGGGTCTGTATTCAAATATCTCAAAAGAAACTATTGGTTGATGATAAGGAACTTCCTCTTACGAAAGCGGAGTACGAAATTTGTGAATTCCTGGCTAAAAACAGGGGACAGGTTTTCTCGAAAGAACAGATTTTAGAAGAGGTCTTTGGTTTTGACAGTGAGAGTAATGACAGTACCATTATCACGCATATCAAAAATATAAGAGCAAAATTTGCGGATTATGATTATACACCGATAAAAACAGTCTGGGGGATTGGATATAAATGGGAAGAGTAAAGAGAAGCAATGCACTCAGCTGGATTTTTATGAGATATGTACTGGTCATGCTTGGATCATTAGTAGGTTTGGTGATTGTTGCTTGGCTGCTGCTGTACCTTTTGATTAGTGTGGGCTGTATCTATCCGGCGAATTATGCAGAGCAAAAGATTAATGAAGCATATGATACGATTTTACGTGCGGATAAAGTAACTGCTGAGATGATTCCTGCACTTTGTGATTATGTAATCTTTTCAGAGAATGGAGAGAAAATAGGTGGAGATCTGTCAGAACAATACGAACAGATAGCATGGAATGTTGCAAAGTACGGAAACGCATCCGGGAAATATTTTTATAAAGTAATTGTAAGGGAAAATGAATATGTTGTATTGCAATATCGCCTGACACCTCAATATCATTCAGCTTTTTTGAGGGAGCATTTTATAGGACCACAGAATGTGATGAGTATTATGTCAGTGATTGGAGCGGTAGCGATTATCATCATTCCGTCCATACGTTTTGGAAAAAGAATCAAAAAGCAGATGCAGCCTGTATTAGACGCAATCAGACAAATAAAGGATCAAAATCTGGAATATGAGACATCCTGTTCCGGTATCAAAGAGTTTGATGACTGTTTATCGGCAATCGATGATATGCGAGATGCATTGCGAGAATCTTTAGAAAAGCAGTGGAAAACAGAGCAGGAAAAGAAACAACAGATGTCTGCTTTGGCGCATGATATTAAAACACCTCTTACGATTGTACGGGGAAATGCAGAACTACTTTCAGAGACTGAACTGACCACAGAACAGAAGAATAATATCACTTATGTTTTGAACGGCACAACACAGATACAAAGTTATGTAAAACAGTTGATAGATGTCACAAAATCATGGAATTGCAGTGATGTTACCTATACAACGGTGAGGTTAGAAGATTTTTTCGCAGATATAAAGGAACAGGCGCTCGGACTGGTAGAAATCTATCACCAGAAAATAGATTGGAAGGCGGGACAAAGTGATAAAAAGGTAACGATTGCTTATGATCCAATGTTCCGGGCCGTAATGAATATGATTCAGAATGCAGTGGAGCATACAAAAGAAAATGGAATCATTTATATTGACGCAAAGGAGCAGGATGGCCGGCTGACATTCATTGTGGAGGATAGCGGATCAGGATTTACAAAAGAAGCATTATTGCATGGCACAGAGCAGTTTTTTATGGATGACACAAGTAGAAATGGCGAAGCCCATTATGGGATGGGACTATTTTTTGCAAAAACTGTGGCTGAAAAATATGGTGGAGGTATTAAACTTTCAAATTCTGAAAATACAGGTGGGGCGAGGGTAGAAATATTTTTCCTGAGTAGTCAAGAAACAAGCTAAATAGACCGCAATTAAGCTATGTAAAAGAAATTTTACATGCTTTTATCTAATATGTAAAAGCCTTTTGATAGACATTACTACTACGTTTGCTGTAATCTCATGGAAGAAGGAGGAAATCTTATAGAAGTACAAACACCAATTAACTAAAACTGATATGAAATGGATTTAAGGAGAAAATGCGGATATTTGTAGATGCAGATGCGTGTCTGGTAGTGGGCATTGTTGAGACAATCCCTTGATGGATACCACATGGTGAAAAACGACATATATTCCAAGACTTGACTAAACTTCCAATTGCCATAACCTGCAAAATACGATAAAATATTAGCAAATCTGTAAGACACAAGGAGTAACAGTTATCATGCAGTTTAAGAGAACACTGGAAATTAAGGCGGATCATAAGCATATGGTAATCGATGTTACAGATATCCTATATATCAAGGCATCGGTGAATGACTGTTACATCCATGTGACAAGCGGAAGCGTATATAAGACAAGAAGCACCTTGGAGGCAATGGAAGCACAGGTCGGGGAGTATTTTCTGAAAGTGCACCGCACTTATCTGGTGTGTATCATGGCAATCCATGCATTGGAAGATACACTGACACTTATCAACGGAGAAGAGATTAACTATGCAACCCGCAGGAAAAAAGAAATCCTTGCCCAGCTGCGGGAAAAGCAGAAGAAGCTGATTGAGGGCTTTGCCATGCCGAATACACCAAAGACACCGGAAGAGTATCATGCGTTCTATCGGAGCTTTGATCAGATGCCATTTGCCTTTACGGATATCGAGATGGTATTCAATGAGGACAGGCATGCAGTGGACTGGATATTCCGCTATGGCAATGAGAAGCTGGCAGAGGTGGAACGTATACCTTTAACAGGGCTGATCGGGAATACCTTCGGCAGTATCTTCTCCAATATGGATGATAAATGGCTGTGTACTTACGAGCGGGCAACGTTGTATGGAGAACGGCTTGAGATTATGGCGTATAGTCCGGAGATAGATACCGAACTTAAGATTATCTGTTTTCCAACCTTTCCGGGGCATTGTGGATGTATGCTCTTTCCTTTGGACGAGATACATTATGTACAGAAACAGGATGAGTTGTCACAGATATGGAAGGATTACCTGTTAAAGCAGGAATAAATGCTGTGACGAACTGCATATATTGACTAAAAAATGTCATTTCATCACAAAAAAGTGGTGGAATGGCATTTTTTTGAGAGATTTTATGTGAAAATTGAACAAATTGCCACATGAATCTTGAATAAAATGGGGGGGTATGGTAAAATATTCCCAAATATATGATAGAGAATCTTCTATCAATGACATATAAGATAGACGCAGATGATAGGATACACGAACTGCCATACGGCTGCGAGCCAAAAGCAGTTTAATCCACAGCTATAAGAGAGGAGGCAGTCTATGAGAAAAAAGATAAGCCGGATAAAAAGAGGTCTGGCGGTAATGCTATCTGTCTGCATGGTATTCGGTGTGGCACCGATTCAGGCAGGAGCAGAGGAAAATGATTCAGAAATTGCAGTGCAGGCAAATGATAGTGTTGGAAAGACTGAACAGCAATCCACGGAAGAGAAAGAGTGTAAGCATGAGGGTGTTGAAATAACTTTCAACAGCAATGGTTTCGGAAACTGCCCGAAATGCAATGCAACTGTATATCAGCCTGCTGTTGAAACAACTGACAAATATGATATTGACGATGACGGCATGAAAGAGACTGTTTACGAAATCAGCAATGCAGGTCAGCTGTACTGGTTTGCAGGACTTGTAAACGGCACTCTTGATGGAGTTGAACAAAACACATTAGCCAATGCAATTCTGACAGCCAACATCACAGTAAATGAAAATCTTCTTGATTCCTTACAATACGATACAGAGGGCAACGTTTCCAACGGAAGTGATTTTATAACCTGGACACCGATTGCAGATTGGATGGGAAATCGTACAACACAGTATTCAGGAACGTTTGACGGAAATAATAAAACCGTAAGTGGTTTGTACTTTAATGGTGATTCAACATGTATTGGATTATTCGGAAGTTCAGAATCCGATGGCAACATAAAAAATGTTGGAGTCGTTGATTCCTATTTCAAAGGGAATGATCATGTGGGCGGTGTGTGCGGAAACAATGCTGGCACAATCACAAACTGTTATAATGCAGGGAATCTTACCGCTATTGAGTCATCTGCTACTATAGGCGGTATATGTGGATATAATAATGGTGGCACAGTCACAAACTGTTATAACACAGGAACTGTTACTGCTACCGGCTCAGTAGCTTCTGTAGGTGGTGTGTGTGGCTGTAGTACTGCACCAGTTTCAAACTGTTATAACATAGGAACTGTTACTGCTACTAGCTCAAGTGCTGATATAAGCGGTATATGTGGATACAATTTTGGGCCAATCAAAAATTGCTATCACCTCGCAGACACAGAAGATGAAAATGGCGGCAAAACCACCGCACAATTTGCAAGCGGTGAAGTTGCGTATCTTCTCTCACAAGGTTGTACAGTAGGTGAAGGTGAAGATGCCGTAACTTACAGTGGCTCTGTATGGGGACAGGCACTTGGCGGAAATGGTGATACATATCCTGTTCTTGATAGTACAAAAAGAGTTTATCAGGTAGATAAATATGACGGCTGTGAAGGAAAACCGGGCAGTTCAACAAAGGTATATTCCAATCAGAGTACGTCAATATATGAAGAACATTCTATTGCTTATGAGCCTGTAGAAAATGGAAATGCTATTAAGGCAACTTGTAACAAGTGTAATGCAACCTACACAGTAAAACTTACACGGCCGGCAGCAACATCAGATGAAAAAATTGTCTATGATGGAACAGAAAAGAAAGCCGGAACAGCAATAGACTCTGGCAACACAGATATAGAGACAATTCCTGAAAATGCCATTACCTATGCAACGGTAACAAATGGCACACCATCTACTTATAGTACAACAGCACCGAAAAATGCCGGTACATACAAAGCAAAGCTTACATTAGGCAAAGGAGATAACATAGTTTCTATTGAGATAAATTTTACGATTGAAAAAGCAGCTTCACCGACCATAGCTGGTGAGGAAAGGAGTTATATATATTCAACCGGTTCAGACGGCAAGACAATCGGTGTGGATATTGCAGGAAAGCTCCCGACGGATAGGGGCATTACAACATATGCGGTTGCAAAGACAGATACAGAGCAGCTTTTAAGTGAGGTAACTGTCGATACAGCCGGAAATCTGACCTATAAAGTAAATCAGGTAGACTCGACCAAGGTTGGAAAGACAGCAATTATCGCGGTAACAGCTTCAATGGAGAACTATGAGAATGTGAGCGTGACAATCACCATTACTTGCAGTTCCTGTGACCATAAGAATACGGAAGTGAGAGATAAGAAAGAAGTTACCTGTACCGAGGATGGATACAGTGGCGATGTCTATTGTAAGGACTGTACCGTATTAGTGACCAAAGGATCTGTGATCACGCATCCGGGTCATCTGTTAAGAGAAGTAGCAGCAAAGGATGCGACAGCGACTGTGGCAGGCAATATAGCATACTATGTATGTGAGAATGCAGGCTGCGGCAAGTACTTTGCGGATAATGCGGCGAAGACGGAGATTACCGATAAGTCAAGCATTATCATTCCAGCTACAGGAGGTGGTTCTTCATCCAGTGGCGGTGCCTCAAGTGGAGGCTCATCAAGTGATGGTACATCTGGTGGCGGTACATCATCGGGAACAACCGATAAGCCGTCTGTACCAAAAAAAGGTACGAAGATAAAGGGTAACGATGGTTCGACTTACATAGTTACGAGTGGCAAGGGCAAAACACCGACAGTACAGTACACTGCTCCAAAGAGTACTGCAAAAGGAACGGTTACCATTCCGGCAAAGGCAAAGGTTGATGGAGTATCTTATAGAGTAACATCCATTGCGGACAATGCCTTTAAGAACAATAAGAAAATTACAAAGGTAGTGATTGGCTCAAACATTGTTACAATTGGAAAGAATGCGTTTGCCAAGTGTACAAATATAACAAGTATTGTAATAGGAAAGAATGTTACAAAGATAGAAAAAAATGCTTTTTATGGCTGCAGGAAGTTGAAGAAGATTACGATTAAATCAGAGAAACTGACTTCAAAATCAGTAGCGAAAAATGCTTTTAGCCGTATCGGCAAAAAGACAGTGATCAAAGTTCCCACAAGTAAATATAAAGCATACAAGAAGATGCTTTATACAAAGGGACTGAATAAGAAAGTCCGAATTTTGAAATATTGATGCAAAAAGAGGGTTGGTGATATCATACCAAAGTTGGCAAATCAGGGAGGATTTATAGGGCAAACCCCATGCATCAAGATGTTGCAGCATTATGATGTTATGGAGGCGGCAGTACCACATCTTACTAGAGTGGTGTCTGCCGTTTTCTAACAGCAGTATGTATTTGCTTCCTTTGCCTGTTTGGAAGTATACAGGTATATGCGGCAGAATATTATGGAGATTTTCAATACGAAGATAATGGAGAAAACATATCAATTTATGCGTATAAGCCATGCAATTAAAATAACTGGTATAGTTATTGTGAAGGAAAGAGGACTACTATAGAGAATTTGTTTAATAAAGTCGGGTGGAAAGAGATTTATAATAAACTTTATAAACCATTGTGTATTGAGACGCATGAGATTATTATATTGTCAGAAGACATTCTGATATAACGTCGGAGAAAATACTAGAAACAAAAGCATTAAAAAATGAATTAGTAAAACTCCAAAACCACAGATGCAGATCCACTCGGACTATGATATAATTCCTGCTATTAGTAAAAATGCTTTCATTCCTTTTGTAAACGGATATGAACAGATTCTTCTCTGTCTGATACCTATCGCATAAAGTTTCGCTGCCTTAAAGCAGACAGTAAAAAAGCACAATCCAAACAATAAGATGTATACTAAGTGTAAGCTGTTATATGTAACTCCAAATGCTAGGCTTGCGGAATAATACAGCAACATACTCAATATTCCGAAGACACGAATATCGTAATCAATAGCTGCCCCTTTCTTATTTCTTAAAAGCGTAATAATTGTTAAAGGGACAATAAATAACAATATAGTAAAGTCAGAGCCTATAAAAATCGGAGCCTTAAAGTAGGAGTCGTGAGCATATATGCCTGCTCCCCACATTTGTATATTTTCTCCATATTGATTAACAATCTCATAGGAATATGATGTATCAAAGGAACTAATCCCACAAATCGTTATAATCAGCAATAACAGTATAATTATAATATTTAGAGCGTTGTATACCGCGTTCCATTTATTCATTATTCAGGTTACTCCTTTCATTTATCCATTTATCGTTTGGGCTAAAAAAGCTTTATATGCCATTTCCTGCTGTGCATAAATTTCATCCGTTGAAATGCCCGGCATAGTCATGGAAAATATTGTGCCAAGACCGATTGTATAAATTAGCATATTCAGATGCAGTTTTTTTGCCTGTTCTATGCTGATATTAATATTTTTAGAAATAAATTCTGCTACATGTGGATTTGTTTCCGATTGATACAAATCGTCCAAAGAAGAAATGCCGTTTCGTTTATGCAGAATAAAAATCTTAAATAAATTTGGCTCTTCTTTCGCTAATTGGATATAAGTTCTCCCGGTGCTTCCGAAAATATCGTCTTTATCAATATGTGTTTGAACATATTCTCCGATAAAACTGCTTACTTTTTGAGTAACATCCTGCCGCAGTCCCTCCATGTTTTTACAGTAACTATAGATAGGCTGTACGGAACACCCTATCTTTTCTCGACTGTAACCTCTATATTTCTATCGTTTTTTAAGTAAAAAACAAGAGAGTAAGCTCTTCCGTTAATCGGTCAATGGGTATATACTTGCATTAACCGAAGCGGTCAACGGAGGCAGCTTATGAATGAAAAATTTTATGCATTGCCGGAAGAAAAACAATCGCAAATATTAAATGCTGCATACAAAGTATTTGCAATGAATCAATATAAGAAGGCACCAACCTCAGAAATTGCAGCAGATTTAACAAAAAATACATGTGTAAATATAAGGTATATGAAATAGATGATTTTTTGAAATTATGATGTAACTGTTTTTGAACAGGACTATCTGGAAATGATAAATCATTGGGAAATAGTTTATGGAAAGGGGACGGAAAATGACAGAAAACAGTTATAAGACACCCTGTGGCTGTATCCATTATTTTGTAAATATGATAGACAAGCAGAAAATTACGTTAGTGTTTTTACCAGGACTTACAGCAGATCACAGACTTTTTGAAAAACAGACAGAATATTTTGAGAAGAAACAGAATGTGTTTGTATGGGATGCACCATCACATGCATTATCCAGACCATTTACGAATCATTACAGTCTGTCTGACATGGCAGAATGGCTTGATAAAATCTTGGCAAAAGAAGAAATTTATAATCCCATCATTATCGGTCAGTCTATGGGTGGATACCTGGCTCAAATGTATATGGAATTATATCCGGGTAAGATAAAGGGGTTTATCTCCATTGATTCTGCACCACTTCAAAAGTCTTATATGACAGCAATGGAAATATGGCTTCTTGAAAGAGCAGAGCCATTATATAAGATATATCCATGGAAAGCACTTCTTAGGGCTGGTTCAAGAGGGTGCGCAGAGACGGAATATGGACAGAAGCTTATGCGAAAGATGATGATGTCCTATGATCCAGATCCTAAAGAATATGCAAGGCTTGCCGGTTTTGGTTACAGAATGCTTGCTGAGGCAATCAAAGCGGATCTGCCATATCATATCAGTTGTCCGGCATTACTTATCTGTGGCGAAAAGGATAAAGCGGGCTCAGCCAAAAGCTATAATAAGAAATGGCATCAGAGAGAAGGTTTACCGATTAAATGGATAAAAAATGCCGGTCATAATTCCAATACGGATCAGCCGGATGAAGTCAACAGACTGATAGAAAAATTTATCAGAGGGGTAGAATGTATATGAAAGTATTAAGGAATGGGGTGGTATATTAGCGTCATAGTTCCAATTGCGGAAGAGACTGAAAAATGTTATTCTTATCACAGGCAGTGGAGCGTTCTTGGTTCAGTTGTTTCGTGTGGTAACTTAACAATAACGGATTATGAGAAGTAATTCCACTGTTTTTAATAAAAAATAAAACTGCATCACAGCCCTGGCAGGCCATCGTGCAGCGATCTTGTTCAATCGAAAGCTGCGAAGGCAAGTGAATCGGATATTACGATACAAGATACTATGGAGGAATATGAAAATGTCGAAAGATGAATATTTGATAACCGATGCGCCCCTCAAAGCGTTGACGGTTTTTGCAATGCCGATGATTCTTGGGAGTTTTTTTCAGCAAATATACAATATGGCCGACTCCATTATTGTCGGTCAGTTTGTTGGTTCTTCTGCACTTGCAGCGGTCGGTGCCTGTGCAGCATTGACCAATGTGTTCATTTGTGTGGCACTGGGAGCCGGCGTCGGAGCCGGTGTGCTTGTGAGCCGTTATTTCGGAGCCAAGAAGTATGGCAAAATGAAAACCATTGTGTCAACCTCCTTGATCAGCTTTTTGATTCTGAGCATTGTCCTTGGCATTTTTGGCTTATGCTTTTCCCACCCGATGATGCGGGGCTTGCAAACCCCTCCCGACATTCTGGATGAGGCAGTGCTGTATCTGCGGGTCTATTTTGCAGGCTTTCCGTTTCTGTTTATGTATAACATTCTCTCCACCATGTTCACCTCCATCGGCGAATCAAGAATTCCCTTGGCTCTCCTGATTTTTTCTTCTGTCCTGAATATTCTTATGGACTTTTGGATGGTTGGCGGGCTTGGTCTGGGCGTGTTCGGTGCCGCTCTTGCAACCTTGATTGCCCAAGGCATTTCCGCCGTATTTTCCCTTTTGATTTTTCTTCATCGGATGCGGCGATACGAGAGCCCATTTCAACGATTTGACTGGCGGGAGCTGCAATCCATGCTGCAAATTGCCGTGCCGTCGATTCTTCAGCAGTCTACGGTGTCCATCGGTATGCTGATTGTGCAGGCAGTTGTAAATCCCTTCGGTACACAGGCGCTGGCAGGCTATTCGGCAACAATGCGAGTAGAGAATGTTTTCTCTTTGATTTTTGTCTCCATCGGCAATGCGGTTTCGCCGTATGTTTCCCAGAATCTTGGCGCAAAGAAAATTGATCGTATCAAAAAAGGCTACCATGCTGCGCTGGTGCTGGACGTGTGCTTTGCCGTTCTTGCCTTTCTCGTCATTGAAACGCTGCACACGCAGATCTCCTCGCTGTTCTTAGGAAAAGACGGAACGGCGTTGGCCTATCAGGTGTCTGGTGATTATAT